>Ga0116229_10013252_pt1 | contig 11692 bp, 8 predicted proteins | sample S1TSphgellanicum_3_FD_87313 | JGI IMG/M metagenome (GOLD analysis project Ga0116229, IMG submission 87313) | Host-associated microbial communities from peat moss isolated from Minnesota, USA - S1T2_Fc - Sphagnum magellanicum MG | ecosystem: Host-associated > Plants > Peat moss > Unclassified... | reverse complement strand
TCAAGCAATATGCCGGCATGATAGGCGTCGAGCCATCGCCCGGTCTCGGCGGTGCGCAGCGCCAGCGGCACGGTGCCGAACAGACCGCCCTCATACAGCCGGTTCGGCAGCAGCCAGTCCGAAATCGGGCCGGGATCGAAGAAATTCATCCCCCAGAAGAAATGCGGCGCGTTGTAGAGCTCGGGCAGGTCACGGCTGCGGTCGTACGGCCCATCGAACGACAGGCCCGGCGAGCCGGCCACCACCGCGTCGAAATCCGGCACCACGTCGCGCGCGACGCGGCCGCGCATGGTCACTTCCACCTGGCCGGGCAGCGCGCGCACCAGGTCGGACAGCAAGCGCAGGCTGCGCTCGCAGCGGATCATTCCGTACCAGCCGATCCGCCAGGGCGGCCCCGGCGCGGGCCCGGCACCATCCGACAGGCGGTGCGCCGGCACGCCGCCGCATTCGGCGAGATCGGCGAGCAGCACCTTGTTCTCCACCAGTTCGATACGCGGCAGCGACCGATGCGTAGGCGCAAAATATTCCGCCACGAAGCGCGGCGAACTCACCATCAGCGCATCGCAACGCCGCAGCAGCCCGGCTTCCAGCCCGCGCAGCAGCCGTCCCACCACGCCGGGCGCCAGCATCAGGCGATGGATATCGAGGCATTCGTAAATCAGCGGTGCACGGCTGCCGCTCAATTTGCGCGCGGTTGCCGCCAGAATCAGCGTTTCCAGTTGGCGCGCCACGATCACGTCGGCATCGGCCAGCACCGACTGCCAGCGCGGCATTTTCAACGCGGCGCGGCCGACCGCGACGGCCCGCTGCACCATGCGGCCATCGGCGGTGTAGCCCAGCACCACCGGCTGGTTCGCCTCCAGCGACGTCACCTTGCCGCGGCTGAAGCCCAGCAGCGCCACGCTGGCGCCGCCGTCGGTCAGCATCTGGATCCGCCGCGCGACCGCCGGATCGTTTATATCATGAACGAAATAGGCAATGCGCATGTGTCTGCGACCTCATCAGGAAGGGAGCCATGCGGGCACGGGTCTCCCAGTTAAACGTATCGCTGGACCCAACTGGCAAAAGTTATTTGCTTCTTTTTTTTAAAGAGTAAGCAGGTTCCTGTCCGTCAACATCACGGGCGGGTGGCATTCCATACGCGCACCGGCGCCGCTATCGGAACGGTGGGCTGCTTGCGCGGCATCATTGCGAACGCACGCGCGCGGATTCGGTTCAGCCGCGCCTGCACCGGCATGCGGAAATGGCGCAGCGCCGCCGGGCAGTGCCAGGCCTCGCGCAGCACTGCGGCCGGCGCGCGCCGCTTGATGGCATCGACCATCGCAATGAACGCCGCGCCATCGCGCACGCTGTCGTGATGCGCCTGCATGGCCGCGCGCGCGCGCGGCGGCAACGAGGCGCCGAAGCGGGCCAGAAACCGCGCATCGGCCGCCAGCATGGCGTTCGCCTCCGCGGCGCTGAGCACATGCGAAATCGAGCCGGGCGCCACCGTATAATTATACCACGCCGCGCGGATGCGGCCGTAGCGCGCGCCCTGCGCCAGCGCGGCGGCGACCAGCATGAAATCCTCGCCGACGCGCATCGCCGGGTCGTAGGCCAGCGCCGCATCGCGCAAAAATCCGGCGCGGAACATCGGCTTGAGATAACCATAACCGCCCGCGGACCCGAACAGGATATTACGAAAACAGAATTTTTCCAGGGTGACATGCTCCAGCGTGGAGTCGGTCGATTCGGCAATGAAAAGCCGCGGCGCGCCGCCGCTGCGCTGCACCCACATATTGTCGGCGACAATATCGAGGCGGTGCGCGCGGGCGCGGGCGATCAGCGCCGCGATGCGCCCCGGCAGCATGGTGTCGTCGGCATCCAGCACCGCAATCCATGCGCCGGCGGCGGCGCCGATTGCGGCATTGCGGGCGGCCGACGGCCCCCCGTTGGCCGCGCACCGCACCAGCCGCACACGCGAATCCTTAACGGATTCGACAAGTTTGGCGGTGCCATCTGTAGACGCGTCATCCGCCACGACCACTTCGACGCTGACGCCGGTCTGTAGCAAAGCGGACGCTATGGCCGGCAAAATCGTGCGTTCCGCGTTCCATGCGGCAATAATGATGCTTGCATCTGGCATGCCAACCCCGTTATGCTGCGCTGCGGCAAAGCGACCCTATCGTAAGTGTTCAGTGGAGCGCAACATGGCAAACGCGCACCCTGCAACATGGCGTCAACACGATGCGGTCGGACGACAGGTTCATCACAGGGCTCACGTAAATGGCACGAGCGGCCAGCATAGATGTCTGTGTCTGCACGTATCGGCGGCCATCCCTGGCGGCAACATTGCAATCTATTGCTTCGCAGGTACTGCCAGCCGGGTTGGAAATGCGCGTTATTGTTGTGGACAATGACGATACGCCCAGCGCGCGCGACCTGGTCACGCGCACGTGCCAAGATCTGGGCCTGACGTTTCTTTATTTGCATGCGCCGGCGCGCAATATTTCGATCGCCCGCAACGCCTGCCTCGCGCACGCCGATGCGGCGCTGGTCGCCTTCATCGATGACGATGAAACGGCCGGCCCCGGCTGGCTCGCGGCGCTGATCGGCACACTGGACTCCGCCGGCGCCGATGTCGTGTTCGGGCCGGTGCAGGCGGTCTACGAACCCGCCTCGCCCGCGTGGCTGCGCCAGGCGGATCTGCATTCGACCCGGCCGGTGATCGGCGCCGGCGGCGTGATCCAGACCGGCTATACCTGCAACGTGCTGTTCCGCGGGCAAATCCTGCAAACCGCGAACGGGCCGCGTTTTGCCGAATCGCTCGGCCGCAGCGGTGGCGAGGATACGGTGTTTTTTCACGACCTTTACGAAGCCGGCGCCCGCATGGCGTTCAGCCCCTCGGCCATCGTGTTCGAGCCGGTACCGCCCGCGCGCTCGCGCATGGGGTGGCTGGTCAGGCGTGCTTTCCGTATGGGGCAGACCCATGCGTGGGTGTTGAACAAGCGGATCGAAGCGGGGCGCCTGGGGGCACGATTCGCAGCCATCATGGTCGCGGCCGCGAAATCCGTTTTCTGCCTGGGTGCCGCTATCGCGGGACTCGGTTCCGGCCGGGTCTGGCGGCGGCAATGCGTGCGCGCGGCGTTGCATGCAGGCGTCGTCGCGAAACTTTTTGGCCTGCGGGACGTCACACTTTATTGAGGTGTTGATCCAGATCATGTGTCTGCGGCGTAAGCCGTGTAAAACGGGTGCAGATTATAGTTCAAAGTTTCGTTACCTCTGTGTTATCTTCAGGCTGGGCAGGGTTTAAGGGGCAGGGCTGCGGTTGACACGTAGCACCCATGCTTCATAGTTAGGATTATCCATTAACGCTCAAGGCGTCTCAATAATGGGTGGCGCGGGCGGCATGGATACAAAAAAAGACATTTAGGGAGGGCACAAGCGATGAGGGGTACGCTTATGCCCAATGAATCCGCGACAGGTATTGCAACCGGGCTACGTCCCGGCATGCCGACATTTCGGTTTCCGCCGATTATCCCGACCCTGCGCCGCGTCGCCGCGATGCTGCAGGCGCCAGCGTTCGCCGCCGCCGATCTCGCCGCCGCGTGCGTCGCGGCGGCCGCGGGTAGTTGCGTGCATGGACCGTTCCTCGGGCCGGCGATGCTGTCGCCGCCCGAATCGATGGGCAGCCTGCTCGACTTCCTGGATCCAAAGCTGGGCGGCGGCGGCTTCGTCGTCGTGCTCATGATAATTTTGTCACATCTGGGCGCGCGTGGTCATTACGCACACGGTATCCCCCCGTGGACACGCACGGTCGATGTGATCTCGGCCGTGGCGCTCGCCGGCCTGTGCGATATTTTCCTGGTCTTTCCGCTGCACGACGCAACGCAATGGCACCTTGCCGGGCGTGCCGTGATGTGGCTTGGCATGGCGCCGGCGATCTTCGCCAGCCGCTGGGCCGCGCGCGCCGCGGTGGCCGGCCTCGGCGTGTGGGACATGCGCGTGGTGCTGTTCGGCACCGCGGAACAAACCGCCATGGCGGCCGACGCCATCAGCACCGAACGGCATCTCGGCCTGCGCGTGGTCGGCCGTTTCGAGCGCACCGAAGTGGGCGACCCCGGCATTGCGGATAATTGGCGCACGCTGATGAACAGCAAGGGCGGCAATTTCGTCGCCATGGTCGGGTCGCCGGAAAATGCGCCGTGCGAAGCGGCGGCCATGGTGGCGCTCGGCCGTGCCGGCATTCCGTTCGCGCTCATTCCGGCCACCGGCGGATTGCCGGTGATGCGCTGGCGGCCGCGCTATTTCTTCAGCCATGACGTGCTGATGCTGGTGCACCATGCCGGCCGCCCCGGCATGCTCTCCTGCGCCGTCAAGCGCGCGATCGACGTGACCGTGGCGCTGGTGCTGCTGGTGCTGCTGGCGCCGCTGATGCTGGCCATTGCGATGCTGGTGCGAAGGGACGGCGGCCCGGCCTTGTTCCACCACAAGCGCATCGGCGCCGGCGGGCGCTTTTTCCACTGCGCCAAATTCCGCAGCATGCGCGTCGACGCGGCCGCCGTGCTGGACGATCTGCTGGCGCGCGATCCGGATGCCGCGGCGGAATGGGCGGCGACGCAGAAATTGCGCAACGATCCGCGCGTCACCGGCATCGGACGGCTGCTGCGCCGCACCAGCCTGGACGAACTGCCGCAATTGCTGAATATCCTGCGCGGCGACATGAGCCTGGTCGGGCCGCGCCCGATCGTCGCTTCGGAAGCGCGCTTCTACGGCGAGCATATTTACGATTACTACACCGCCAAGCCCGGCGTGACCGGCCTGTGGCAAGTCAGCGGCCGCAGCGACACCAGCTACGCGCGCCGCGTGCAGTTGGACGTGTGGTACGCCCGCAACCGGTCGCTGTGGCATGATCTGCGGATCATCGCCAAAACCGTTCCGGTCGTGCTGCTGCGCAAGGGAGCGGTGTAATGCGCGCAAGCACGCCCGCGGAAATGCGGTCCGCCTGCGCGGCACCAAAAGAGCAAAGGTTTTTTGGTTCTTTTTTTCAAAAAAGAACAGACTTCCTTAAAGCCGTGCCTACAACGCACAGGATCGGAACCTAAGATCATGCCTGAGAAAGCGTCCTCCCTCGAGTGGATCCCCGATCTCGCCAACTTCCTGTCCCGGCGGTGGCGCCTGGTCGGCACCACGGCCGGTATCGTCCTGGCACTTGCGATCTTGTACATGTGCGTGGCAAGCCAGAAATATACCGCCACGACCACGCTGCTGATCGACACCCAGGCGGCCGCGTCGTTCCAGACCCAGACGCAATTGACCGACGCCGAATACGCCAACGGCATTGTCGAGAGCCAGGTCGAGGTGCTCGAATCCGATGGGCTGGCGCGCGCCGTGGTGCGCCGCCTGCACCTCGCGGGCGACCGCGAATTCCTGAAGAACGGCCATAGCATCATCGGCTCGGTGCTCGGCCCGATCATGGGCCTGTTCTCGTCCGGCGGCCCGGACAATGCCGCCGCGCGCGAAACGGCCGCCGCCGAACTGCTCAGCCGCATGATCAAGGTCAAGCGCAGCGGCCTCAGCTTCATCATCAACATGGACGTGAAAACGCTCGACCCGAACCTGTCGGCGAAGCTGGCCAATACGCTGGCGGAAGAATATGTCGAAATGGGCCTGGCGGCGAAAAGCGGCAACACCAAGCGCGCCAGCGACTGGTTGCAGGCGCGTATCAGCGGCCTGCACGACCAGGCGATCGCAGCCGACCGCGCGGCGCAATTGTTCAAGGCAAAAGCCCATATCATCGACACCGAAAAAGGCCTGATGAATGAGCGCCATCTCGGCGACCTGAACAGCCAGCTGGTGCTGGCCCGCTCGCGCACCGCGGACGCGAAGGCGAAATACGAGCGCGCCGCGGCCATCCTGAACAGCGGCGATGTCACCGGCAACGTCACCGACGCGCTGCAAAACCTGGTCGTCATCCATCTGCGCGAAGCCTATGTGGACGCCGCCAACCAGGCTGCCCAGTGGCGCGCGAAATACGGCCCGAACCATCAGGCGGTGATCCTGATGCAGAACCATATGCGCGATATCCAGGCGCAGCTCACCGGCGAATTGCGCCGCATCACCGCCGGCTACCAGAGCGATTATCAGGAGGCGCAGGCCAGCGAGCAGGACATCGCCAAGCAGTTGCAGGACCTCAGCGGCGACGCGTCGGCGATCAATGCCGACCTGGTGACGCTGCGCGCGCTGCAAAGCTCGGCCGACACCTACCGGAACCTGTATGAGAACTTCCTGCAACGCTACACGCAGGCGGTGCAGGACCAGTCCTTCCCGATTTCGGAAGCGCGCATCGTGACGGTGGCGATGCCGCCGCTGCGGCCGAGCTGGCCGAAACCGCTGATCGTGCTGGCCGCCGGCGCGGTGCTGGGGCTGGGCTTCGGGTTTGCGCTGGCGCTGGTGCTGGATTCGCTCGATCGCGGCCTGCGCACCGCGTCGCAGGTGCGCGCGGCCCTTGGGCTGAATTGCCTGGGGCTGCTGCCCGCCGTGCCGCAGCCGCGGGACCCGGCGCGGGTGACCGCGCGTGGCCTGTGGGCGACCGCTTCCGGCCGCCTGAAACAGGTGATGTCACGCCAGCCGGCCCCTGCGCCGGCGTTGCGTGCGGCGCCAACCATCGCCGCGCGCGATCCGTCGCTGCCGCGCAGCGTGGCGCAGGGCCCGGCCATCATGCGCCATGCCGCCAACATGCCGCTCTCGGCCTATGGCGAGGCGGTGCGCGGCCTGCGCATCCGCATGATCCAGCAGCGCGACGGCAAGCGGCCCGCCGCCGTGGTCGGCTGCGTGTCGATCCTGCCCGGCGAGGGCAAGAGCACGGTCGCCTCCAGCTTCGCGTTCTTCCTGGCCAAGGCCGGCTTCAAGACGCTGCTGCTGGACTGGGACATGCGCAAGCCCACCTTGTCGCAGGCGCTGACGCCGGGCGCGCCCGCCGGCTTCGCCGACGTCGCCCGCGGCCAGGTGCCGCTGTCGGAAGCCTTGTGGACGGATAAGCAGACCGGCCTGCATGTGCTGCCGCTCGGCTCCGGCGACGTGCAACTGGATCTGCTGGAAGACCCGTCCACCGTGCAACTGGTGAAGTCCTTGCGTGACAGGTACGACCACATCATCATCGACCTGCCGGCGATGGAAGCCGTGTCGGACGCGCAGATCGCCGCCCAACTGGTCGATGGCCTGCTGCTGATCGTCAAATGGGGCCGCACGCCGCAGGACCAGGTGCTGGAATGGCTGAATTCCGGCGGCATCGACGAGCGTAATATTCTCGGCGTGATCCTGAACCAGGTCGATCTGAAGATGCTGCCGAGCTATCCGGTGGATACCGGCACGTTCGGCGTGCGCCGGCGCGCGACCGTGGCCTGAGATGTCGGCGCGGGCGAAAAAGGAAGTCTTCTTTTTTGAAAAAAAGAAGCAAAAAACCTTTGCGCCTGCGCCTTCACCCCTTGGCGCGTACCCCGTCCAGCGTGCGCGGAACCCACCAGACAAAAGTGTGTTGGTTCTTTTTTTCAAAAAAGAACAGCGCCCTTCCTGTGTTTTTTCATGAGCGATTTCGCCCTCCGCCCTACCGACTCGGTCTATGTCGCCACCTCGGACACCGGCGCCGTGCCGCCGCCGATCCTGGTGTGGCTGATCACCGTCGTCAGCATCGCCGGCATATTCCTCACCAACACGCTCGGCTTCGTCGGTGCGCTCGCCTACGTGGCGCTGTGGCCGCTGCTCGCAGTCCGCTATAGCCGCGTCAGCCTCGCCGCCCTCACCGCCAGCCCGATCATCTGGATTTATCCGGCGTTCGTCGTTTCGTCGGCGCTGTGGTCCGAGGCGCGGCCCGAAAGCCTGCGCTACGGGCTCGAACATGTCGGAACGGTCGCCGGCGCCGTGCTGGCGGCCAGGCTGCAAAGCCCGCGCAGCCTGTTCTCCGCGCTGACCGTCTGCATGGTGCTGATGTCGGCCGGGTGCCTCGCGTTCGGCACCTATGCGGTGGACCCGCTGACCGGCGCCAGCGATTTCGTCGGCCTGTTCGGCTCGAAAAACCAGGTCGGGCTGATGGCCAGCCTGATGCTGCTCGCGTCGGTGGCGCTGCTGATGGACGGCCGCACCGGCTGGATCATGCGCGGCGTGTGCCTGGTCGCGATCGCGGCCGACGGGCCGCTGCTCTATCTCAGCAAGTCCGGCACGTCGCTCGTCACCACCGCATTCGCGCTGATGGTGCTGGTGGCGAACCTGATGGTATCGCGGATCGAAACCCGCATGCGCGCGCGGCTGCTGTTCTGCGCCGCGTTCACCGTGCTGCCGGCGGTGGCACTGGCCGGTGTCGCCGGCGACGCGGCACAGGATTTCATCGTCAACGTCATGGGCAAGGACACCACGCTCACCGGGCGCACCGTGCTGTGGGCGCATGCGATCAGCCTGATGCCGGACCACCCGCTGCTCGGCGTCGGCGCCGGCGCGTTCTGGCTGAAGGACACGGTGGAAGCGGAAGGATTATGGCACGCCTTCCATGTGCTGGCGCGCGCCGGGTTCCATTTTCACGATCTCTACATCGAATGCGCGATCGAACTCGGCCTGCTCGGCTGCGCGCTGCTGATCGCCGTCGTGCTCTCCACCTTCGGGCGCTGCCTGAGCTGGAGCTGGCGCCAGGGCACCGTGATGTCCTCGCTGGTGGTCAGCATCGTTGCCTGCATGATGGTGCGCAGTTTCGTCGAGGTCGACATGCTGGCACCGTTCCAGGTCGGCACCTTCCTGTTGTTCGCCTGCGCCGCCTACGGACTGCGCCCCCCGCCTTCTGACGGAGCATTTGCATGACCCCGGGCATGACGATTTCCACCCATCCGGAGCTGGCGGTCATCGTTCCGGTGCTGAACGAAGCCGCCTATATCGAGGCGTGCCTCGCCTCGCTGCTGCCGCAGGCGCGCGACGCCGGCGCCATCGTCATGGTCATGGACGGCGGCAGCACGGACGGCACGCAGGCGATCGTGACCGCGTTGGCCGCAGCGCATCCGGAACTGAAGCTGTTGGCCAATCCGAAACGCATCCAGTCCGCGGCGGTGAACCTGGCGGCGCGCATCGCACCACCCAGCGTGCGGCTGCTGCTGCGCGCCGACGCGCACGCGTCCTACCCGCCCGATTTCATCCAGCTCTGCGTGGCCGCCAAGCACGCGCAATTGGCAACGTCCGTGGTGGTGCCGATGATCACCAAAGGCCTCGGCGGCATGCAGACCGCCATTGCCGCCGTGCAGAACAGCCGGCTCGGCAATGGCGGTTCGGCGCATCGCGTCGGCCGTGCCTCGGGCCTCGTCGATCACGGGCATCACGCCCTGTTCGACCGCGCCTTCTTCCTGCTCGCCGGCGGCTACGACGAGAATTTCACCCATAATGAGGACGCCGAACTGGACCGCCGCGCGACCATGCTCGGCGGCCGGATCTGGATGTGCAGCGAGGCGCCGATCACCTATTATCCGCGCCGCACGCTGGGCGCGCTGGCGAAACAATATGTCAAGCACGGCAGCGGCCGCATGCGCATGTTGCGGCTGCATCGCCTGTGGCCCCGCCCGCGCCAGCTTGCGGCCCCGGCGATTCTGCTGCTGACACTGGCGTCGTTGCTGTTGCTGCCGGTGAGCCCCTGGTTCGCGCTGTTCCCCGCCTGCTATGCTGGCGCGTGCGCGCTATGGGCCGTCAGCAGCGCATTGCGCGCGCGCAACGCCTGGCTGCTCGGCATCGCGCCGGCCGCCATGATCGTGCATTTCGCGTGGGCCATCGGTTTCATCCGCGAGGCATTCCGCGGCCGCACGCTGTTTGCCGTGCCCCGCCGCGCGGTCCCGGCCGTGGCGCGCTAGCCGGACATTCAAAGACGAAAAGACTTCTTTTTTGAAAAAAAGAAGCAAAAAACTCTTGCGCCGACGCCTTGGCCAACATCTTTTTTATGACAAGGAATTCTCGCTTGGAACGCACTGACCTCAATCGCAGGATGGTGTCGTCTTCGATGTGGGTGGGGGTTTCCCAGGCGGCGAACCAGATCGTCAGCTTCGTCATTTTCGTCGTCATCGCGCGCCTCGTCACGCCGGTCGAATTCGGCCTGGTCGCCCTCGCGGCATTGCTGATCGAACTGATGCAGATCGTCTCGACCGCCGGCATCGCCGACGCGGTCATCCAGCGCCCGGGCCTCGACGACCGCGACGCGGACACCGCGTTCTGGCTGAATATCGGCTTCGGCATCATCGTCGCCGCGCTGGCGATCGGGCTGGCAACGCCCGCCGGCGCGCTGTTCCGCATGGACGGGCTGGCGCGTGTCATCCGCATCCTGGCACTTACTTTCGTCATCGCGCCGATCGGCGCCATTCATGCCGCGCGGCTGGCGCGCGATTTCGGCTTTCGCGCGCTCGCCGTGCGCAACGTTATCGGCAACCTGGTCAGCGGCGTGGTCGGCGTGTGGATGGCGCTGGACGGCTATGGCGTGGACGCGCTGGTGGCGCAGCGCATCACCGCGGCGGCGGCGATTTCGCTGGTCGGCTTCATCAGCTACCGCTGGTGGCCGCGCGCGCGGTTCGACCTGAAGGCCGCGCGCGAACTGGCGGTGTTCGGCATCAAGATCACCGGCTCGCAAATCCTGCTCATGGTCAATGTGCGGTCGATCGAACTGATCGCCGGCTTCGTGCTGGGGGCGGCCGCCGTCGCCACCATCCGCGTCGCCAATCGCTGCATCGACATGCTGATGAACCTCACCATCATGCCGTTCCAGCAGGTCGCACTGCCGTACATGTCGCGTGCGCAACATGATCCGGCGGCCCGCCGCGCCGCCTATGCGAGCCTCAGCCGGTTTTCCGCGCTGCTGATCTACCCCGCCTTCGCCGGCGCGTTCGCGCTCGCCCCGGTGCTGGTGCCGGCGATGTTCGGCCGCCAATGGACCGAGGCGGGCGTGGTGATGCAGATCGTCTGTTTCGCTGCCATTCCGTTACACTTCAACGTGCTGTTGCCGGCCACCCTGAGCGCGTCCGGCCATCCCGGCCAGGTGCTCGGCTGGTCCGCGGCGCAACTGGCGCTCGGCATCACCGCCGCGATCATCGGCGCGCATTACGGGCCGGAAGGCCTCGTCGCCGCCAACCAGGTGCGCGCCTATCTGCTGCTGCCGCTGGGGTTCATCATGATGCGGCGCAAAACCGGCATCGGGCTGGACGACGTGCTCGGCAGCGTCGCGCGTCCGCTCGGCGCCGCGCTGGTGATGGCGGCAATCGTCATGCTGGTGCAGGCGAGTCTGACGCCGATCTTGCCGGTATGGGCGGTGCTCGCCAGCAGCATCGCCGCGGGTGCAGCCAGCTATGCGGCGCTGATCTTGTTGCTGATGGGCAATATGTTGCCGGAGGCCGCGGAATTGATGCCTGCGAAAATAAGGAAGGTCTTCTTTTTTGAAAAAAAGAAACAAAAAACTTTTGCTCCTGCGCCCTGATGACCTGACGGTACTCGCGGAAGCTTGCACGGCTGCAAACAGACAAAAGTTTTTTGCTTCTTTTTTTCAAAAAAGAAGACCTTCCTTTTTTAGGCTCGCGCATCATGCCAATCCTGACCTTCATCATCCCGATCCGTCACCCAAGGAAGGTCTTCTTTTTCGAAAAAAAGAAGCAAAAAACTTTTGCGCCTTCGCCCTGATGACCTGACGGTACTCGCGGAAGCTTGC
>Ga0116229_10013251_pt1 | contig 11693 bp, 10 predicted proteins | sample S1TSphgellanicum_3_FD_87313 | JGI IMG/M metagenome (GOLD analysis project Ga0116229, IMG submission 87313) | Host-associated microbial communities from peat moss isolated from Minnesota, USA - S1T2_Fc - Sphagnum magellanicum MG | ecosystem: Host-associated > Plants > Peat moss > Unclassified... | reverse complement strand
GGATCCAGGTAGCAGTAGTATCTAGGGATGCTTGCCTGGTATTGGAGCTTTGGAGGTGGCTCATTGGAGGTTGTAGAAGAGCACTCACAACCCTCTCTTTCCAATCTGATCTCAACCAGAAAAGTCTCTCAAAGAGAGGCATCACAAGCTTTTGAAGGGGTTCTTGCAGTCAGGTAGCAAACTGATCAGCATGTCTAAAGTTGAGGCTGCTATTAATGACATGTTCCAAGCCCTGCACATTCAGGTGGACAAATCTTATCATGATTAGAGCTTGTAATGAACATGAATTGTTGGAACATGAATCTCCTATTTTGCAAAATGGGAGAAAGGCATTTATGCATGGAATTAGAAGGTTTGCTTGCAACCTCATGCTTGTTCAGATAAAGTTTCCTAGAATCAGCCCTCTTACAAAAGTGGGTTTCCATCTAGTGGAGTGAAAGCCTAATACCTTCACCACATTGATGTAACAGATGATGAAGAGGTTTGCAAAGTATGCCAAGATTTTTCTGGTCACAATGATGAATGAACAGCAATGAGCTTACCGTGGTTGAGAATTCAGTTGTGGGTATGTTTTAGTGTAATGTGGGCATTAGTTCTGCAGAAAGAAAGTCATTTGTTTAATTTTTTCTTTCCATGACTAAATTATACTTCTGAATTTCTTATATTCCAAAGCCATATACAGCAATTAGGGATCCAATTAGTGAACTTCACTAGCCTGCCACCTGATAATTTCAGACATCAATTTCTTCACCAATTCCTAAACATCCTACAGTTGTAATTTATGCCAGTTCAATATCCAGACTTCCAAGTTCCAAACCTGGGACTCCACACTCCAACAAACCACATGAACTAAAGTCAGATCCTTCATAACAAAGTCTTTTATAAAATGAACCCTACCCTTTATTGCAAAATGGAGGTAGAAACCTCATGCAAAGCATCAGCACAATAATAGCATAATAACACTTGGCTTGGGTTCAAAAGGCTCTGAATGTTGTGCATTAGATGGGTGATGACATAAGCAATGTAACCACCACTGTAGTCTTCTTCTGCAACATATAAAGCTCTAATAAATGTCATTGATTGATGTTAACTACCTTCATTGGAGGTCTAGATCTGTGTGATGGTCATTGGGACACACCAACCCATTCTATGTTTGCAACTCTGCAAACTCTACACAAAAATGATTACCACCATCCCACCTTCACGGTCAGCTTCTTGTCTCCTAGGTCACTCCATAGATTTAGAAGTTGCCCCTCTTTCCTCTTCCTCAGGGACTCTGACTAGATAACTTCAATTTTGTGGTGACCAGTATTTAGGGGTACTTTGACTAGTTTCTTGGAATTGCTAATATGTACTCCTGTACTATAAGTGCGGTTTAGATCCACAGGTTCATGGAGTTTGATTTCAGAGAAACCTGAAGATCTGTAAGTTTTGCATGTTCTGGCTGTGAATCAATGAGTTAATATAAAGACCCAAAAGCTGTGATTTTGGATAAGAACTCTTACATCTGCAGAGCCACTTGTAACAACAGACAATGGCGGAAGCAGGAGGGCCAAGGCAACCCTGGCATGATTGGCACTGCAAAATTGAGGGCCCAGCAGCTTTGACATCCTTACCAACTTTGAGCAGCAGTGGAGAAAGGCCACACGTTGGCACAATGATGAACTGATTCAACTGGAGAGGATCTCGTGGATTTTGAGCCTCAAACAACCTCAACCTCCTTAAGGGGACCCCAACTTGTATGTGACAGAGCGTGATGCCAAGAGCACTTGGCATGTTCAGGTACTTACTTGGTGACTGGGAGAATTGGAATGAGACCCAAAAGAGTTTCTTCATATGCTCAACAAATAAAAACAGAACACCCCACTAATTCTAATCCTGAGTTTTCTTCATGCACAAAGAACAACAATGACAACAACAGAACCCATAATTCTGAATTTCTGAGAACCCTAAACCATAAATTTGTGATGAGAAATCTGCCCCTTCTCCAATTGATAGGATTTGCCTAGTGTTCTTTGTTGTTCCTGGAGTTGACACACATGTCAAACAAGGTCTTTCAGGTTGCTAACACCATTGTATACAAGCCTGGTGTACCATTGTGGAAAAAAGCGGTGTGCAGATGGATCTGGAAGTCGGTACCAGGGATGGTGCATGTGCTCTTGGTCAGCTTGGTCCTGCTCCCAAGACTCTACTTTCTTGTATGATCAGTGTTGCCCAGTTGACATCCAGAGGATCCAAGCGGAGAGGTATAAGAGTATCAAACTTTTTGATTGGCACTTCCAGTGTGCCTAACACATACAATATTCTGGCAGGAGGAGATGCTCAAAGCATGTGAGTGTGCAGTTCATAGGTGTGTTCCAGAGTAAGGGATTCCTGCATTTGGTATGCAGGAGAAGGCATGGATGGAGATGGCGCTCATACAGGCAGAGAGCAACATGAATGTACGCTCCATGCTCTGTGAAATCCTTCTAGACCCATCCCCACTTTTGCTGAAAAGTGGTCTTTACTTGCTGCTGCCAGTTCTGACTTGCTCCCACTGCACGATTCAAACACAAACATTTCATAAGTAAGAAGAAGATCCATTTATATGGACAGAATTCTTTCACTTGACTAGTGCAATTCAGTTGCTAGAGAGCAAAAGAAAATCTGGAGGGGGGGCCTTCCTCCTACCATCTTCCTGTGGCACAAGCATCAGTTTCACATCTTCATAAATGTTGTGAAGTCGCAACATCAGTCTCCAACTATCTCCAACTTTTGCAGAAATGATCATCTCATCTTCTCAAAGGAAATTGGGTTGACCATGATAATATACACTGCAATGTTTTGCAACTGTGATTCCCACCCTTCTCTGAATGTCGGCTGTGAAAAAAATTCATTGGAGTAGAGCCAGTAAGTCTTGCAGATGGAACAGCCTGGGTCCTCCTTGTCAATTTGCTTCTGTATTTGGCTTGCTGCCTCCCTATTGCAACAGTTGTGTGGTGCGGGTTGCTGCTGTTTCAAAGCACAGAAAGCATGAAGAGATGTAGAAAACAGATGTAGATCATGAAATCTGTCTGCATCCACTCACCCCATTGCCATCTAGTGTTTGCAACAGCTGCTGCAACATTATACTAGGGTAAGTAGTGGAGGAAAAAAGCGAACAACAAGACTCCCCATCACCTGTACACTGAGCTCTGAGTGTAATCATTATCAGCAGAAGGTTGGTATGCCATCTGCCAGAATGGAATAATAATACCAACAGACATTCATCATTGCCTGTGTTTTCTGAATTTGCAAACTATCATTGGAAAATATGCACTGCAGGAATCTCAATGCCTGCTTTGTCCAGAAATGGTATGCACTCGAATCTTCTGTTCACAAGATCCCTATAGAAGCAGTACTCAGCTTCGTAATCATGAAGATGAAGCTCTGATTTCTGTGAGGTGTGGTAATGATGCTTTGTTCCATTGAGCTTCCCGAAACCAAACAGATTCACATTGTCACAGATTCCCAATGCAAGCATGACAGCTTGCATGCCAGAAGAGTAATGGAAAGATGGTCCCTCATGTGCATCACTCCAGTCACTCAGAGGTCTCCCTGTGTTCTCCACAAATCGCTTGGCCGAATACCACTTCACAATTCTTGCTGTCAAGCTGTCGAATCGAGGATCGGTGACAATCAGAGGAGCTTTTTGCATGGAGCTGCTGCACATGGCAACATCCATGAAATGAATCAACTGGCAAAGATACACAACAATGGGGACATGTGCACCGTAGAGATGACAAAAGCATTGGGGTTTCCTCGAGCATTGATGAAGAATGTTGCTGTTCACAAAGGAAACTGTGGTTTTGCTGCCGACAAATCGCTCAAAGCCAACTGTTTTGGCATTGTTGAGTCTCATCACCATCTCGTGACCATCGATGCTCACACCATAGCTCCTGTTCAACAGCATGCCACTGTTTCCCACCACAGCACAAGTATTGTACCTCCTCCTGCTACTCCCTCTGTCTTCTTCTTCACTACTCTTTGCTGCAGCAGAGGAGGGCGAGGAGGAGGAGGAATCGGGTTTGTCAATCATCTCCTTGATGGTGGAAACCAATTCTTGCATCACAGTGGGTTGGAAGGCTCTGTTCTTCAGCACCCATGTCTTCAACAGAAGCCGGAACTGTGGCCACAAGGGCATGTACCTGGGAGAAGCAAGAAGTGCTCGCCAATCTGGCTTATTTCTTCCTCTGGATCTGAGATTCAGGTCGTGATGATTCCTGCGGCTTCCTCCTCTCCTGTAGGACCCAACATGGGTAGTAGAGCGCCAGCCAGAAACTTCTTCAAAGCTTGCATCCAGCAGCTGTTTGGCTTCATTCCGCTCTTGTTCTGCAACCGGATCGATAGTGACAAATGCAAGCAGCGCCTGATTGCTGACAGACGACCTAAAACGCTTCTTCTCGGTGACAGGAAGAGACTGCAGAGATTCGACCTCCTGCGACCAGTTGGGAATCGACGGCGTTGGTTGTTGCCAGCTGAAGAGCTGCGAAGCTCTCAAGAGCTTCACAGCAATGATGAATAGCAGCAACAACAAACTGCTGAAGCAAAACCCTCCTCTCCATCGCCAAAACTTCACATAGCGAAACACCCATGATGTCCTCGCGGCTTCTTTCTTCTTCCCTCCAAGACCCATCACCGCGAACCCCTCCCACACACAACAGCTTTCACACAAACCCTAGCATGATCTCCAAAGATAAACAAAAACAAACACAAAATCCGACGACCATTCGCAAACCCAACATGAAGACCACAACAATCCCGGACTCTTGCTCACAGATTCTTATTCTTACTCACAGACACACAATCCCACAAGCTTGATTCGCATGCTTTCACCAACAACTCCCTCATTCTGCTGCATGGAGAGAGAGAGAGAGAGATTTCATCATCATCATCCTTCATCAGCACACCTGGTATGCTGCACCAGGCTCTGAAGAATCCATCCTCTTAGCCAATCCTCAGGATCAAACCCTTTGCAGAAATGTAAATCCCATCTGGGTAATCGAGAAGAAGAAAGTTTTCAAAGAGACATACCTGAATCGGTTTGAATCATGAGCTCATGATCGATTTTGCCATTTCCATCTTCAAGATCTCCTTTCCAGTTCCTGCACAGCATATTAAAAAGCAAACAAAGGGAGAAAAAAAGACTCCGCCCATTAACACAAATGTATTCCTTGATCAGAATTGTTGCTACTGTTTCGAATAGAGACGAAGGAGACTCTCCAGGACCCAAAACCCGAAAGCATCAAGCCCACCCAATGATGATGAACAAGTTCAAGAGCATTGATGAAACACAGAAACTGAATCTTTTGTGTCTGTCAGTAAGAATCGAAACTCGGTGATTTCGTTGAGACCCATTGGGTTCAGATAAGTTTGTGAAGTTATATGAATGGCTTTGGAAGTGCAACTGTTCTCTTCTTCTGCTGTTGCTGCTGCAGGGTGTAGCTCTTCCCTTGGTTACAAGAGTATCACAAGGGTAGAGAGCGAGGTCAGGAAGAGCCTGTTGTTACGTGGTGTCTGTGCATCGCCTTTGCATCACCGCTGCCGAGATTCTTTGTACTACTCTGCTGCTCTTCCCACAGTCCGATCGATAGAAACCAAGGCCGCGCTCGGAGACCACGACGGCCGTCGTCGTAAGTGCTCTCTGTCTGTCTCTGTCTCTTCTGCCCTGTTTTTGTTTGCGAATTGCTAATCTCACAAGTGGCGATGAACATCAGTGAGCAGAAGAACAAAAGAGAAACACTTAGCAACAGAAAATGTTCACTTTCTCTTTGCCAAATCTTTTGCAATGATCAACACGATCCGTTGTTTTGATGCAAGTGTTGTCTGTTGTTTTCACCAGTTGCTCTTCCAAGGGTTCCAGTTCCTACTACAAGGGTTCCAGGAAGCCAGAGAGAGAAGCTTTGGCGGGAGTTCTTCTCGAATCCTTCACAGTGGTGGGATGGCAGACATGAGAAGGTAATTGTAATCTGATTACTGTCACCAGTTTTTCCTTGTGCTGCATGGAGAGGTAGGCATGCACAATAGATCCTTTGATAAAGTTTTTTTGGGCTTTGTAATGAAGCTTTGTCCATGTGAGAGCTTAGCTGCACACAACAAGCTGTGAAAAACAACACACATGTGCTGCTGGTTCTGATGGAGTTTTTGCTCTGGTTGTAGACAAATGCAAAGTATCCAGATTTCAAGCATAAGAAGACACATGAGGCACTCTGGCTGGATGATCCTCGGAATCCACCCTGGGTGGAAGCAGAGTTGGCTGCATTGGCACCTGGTACTGTACAATTGGATAAGTTCTCATGGAACAGAAGACTTGCAAGATATGTGAAGGCGGGCCAACCTGAGAAGACGATGGAACTTTTCCAGCAAATGCAACAAGAAGGACTGAGCCCTGACAAATTCACATTTCTTCCAGTGCTCAATGCATGTGCTAGTCTACAAGCATTAGAAGCAGGCAGGCATGCTCATGAACAGATCATTGAAAACCATTGTGAGGACAATCTGTTTGTGGCAACTAGTCTCATCGACATGTATACCAAATGTGGCAGCCTGGAAGAAGCTTGGAGAGTGTTCAACAAGATGGCATCACGGGATGTGGTCTCTTGGAACGCCATCCTGATGGGACTTGTGAAATGCGGGCAAGGTCAGAAGGCATTACAGCTGTTCCAACAAATGCGACTGGAAGGTGTGCAGCCAAATCCAGTGACCTTTGTGGCAGTTCTGAATGCATGTGCTGTTCTGGAGGTGCTTGAAGAGGGCAGACGCACTCATGGACTGATTGTCCAAAGTGGTTGTGAGTCTCATTTGGTTGTTGGGAATAGCCTCATTGATATGTATGCCAAATGTGGGAGCATGGAGGATGCATGGAGGATATTCAACAAGATGCGTTTGAGGGATGTCATCTCTTGGACAGCAGTGATACAAGGATATGCAAGATCTGGGAAAGGACAGAAGGCGTTGGAACTATTTCGGCAAATGCAACAGGAAGGTGTGCAGCCGAATTCTGTCACTTTCTTGGGGGTCCTGAATGCATGTGCAACTGTAATGGCTCTTGAAGAGGGCAGGCGTGCTCATGAGCAGATCATTGAATGTGATTTTGAATCTGATGTTTTTGTGGGGAGTAGCCTCATTGACATGTATGCCAAATGCGGGAGCATGGAGGATGCTTGGAGAGTGTTCACCAAGATGCCTTTACGCAATGTGATAGCTTGGACAGCTATGCTAAAGGGATATGCCATGCATGGGCATGGAAGTGAAGCACTTGCACATTTTGAATGGATGTGTGAAGAAGCTGTTCCAATAAACAATGTCACATTTCTTTGTCTTCTGTCAGCTTGTAGCCACGCAGGTTTAGTTTATGAAGGCTTGTGCTACTTTGATTCCATGGGTTCAGTTTATGATGTTTCTGTAACAGTGGAGCATTATGCATGCATGGTTGATCTTCTTGGCCGTGCCAGATGTTTGCAAGAGGCAAAGGAGATGATCAAGACAATGCCCTTTGAACCAAGTGCAGAAGTGTGGACAGCCTTGCTTGGTGCTTGCAGAATTCATGGTGATGTGGAGATGGGAGAATGCATCACAAAACTAGTGCTGGATGTTGAACCTGGAAATTCTGTGGGCTATGTACTGCTATCAAATATCTATGCTGCTGCTGGCAAATGGGATTTCAGTGCTAGTGTTCAACTGCAAAGGAAGGAAAAGGGTGTGAAGAAGCAGCTCGGTCACACCAGGATTGAGCTGAGTGATGAGGTCCATACATTTGTAGTAAATGATAAAGATCCTCCTCAAATTGCTGAAATCCATGCAGAATTGAAAAGATTGCCATGGCAGATGAATGATGTAGGGTATGTGCCAGATACAAAATTTGTCCTGCATGATGTCAATGAAGAAGAAAAGCTGTTTCATTTGTGAAACCATGGTGAGAAACTGGCCATTGCATTTGGGCTTATCAGCAGCCCTCCCAGTGCTACACTCTGCATTATCAAGAATCTATGGGTATGTGCGGACTGCCACACTTACACCAAGTGCATGTCAGAGATAGTTGAGAGGACTATCATAGTTAGAAATGGCCCTTGATTCCATCACTTATATGATGTTCATTGTTCCTGCAGAGATTACTGGTGATGCCAACACAATCCTTTTTCTACACACTTTATGTTTGTTAAAATGGTTGAGAAAAATGAGTCTGAAATCAATGTAATGTTTGGAAGAGAAAGCTCTTTGCCATAATAGATAAATCCATAATTTAGTTGCTTTGTGTATAGCATTCATGCTTTTCACATGACCTTGCCTCCTGTGGTAGCTGTGCCTATGGTTGGAGTTGAAATGCACATTTCCATGCAGGTAGCAATCATCTTCTTGCAGGTTTTTCAAGGAAGAGATGACTTATTCCAGAGACGAGTATTCCCATCTTTGCTCCAATTACTGGTTCTATCATATCTATCACTGATGAAAAATTACTTCGTCTCCTGATGCCAGAAAGAGATTCAGCCTCTAAGCTCATCTATTCCAGCACTCTCTCAGATCAGTTTACGAACAACTAATATTAGTTATCAGAGTCCAATACTAAATAATCTGAAAGCTGAACTCCATGTTTGAAATGCTTCAGCAATATCCATTAGGACATCAATGTGAACATCAACCATCACCTGGAACTGCTTATCCTACAAACACAAGTTTGCACAGGGCCAATAACAGAACATTGTTCTGCAAATTTAGTAATATCTTGAATTTGCATCTGCAGTTTACAATAGCTTAAGTGGACCCAATTCATTCAGTCAGTACAAAAACCTGCAACTGAAAATAATGTGATATCAGCACATCCAGCTGTTTCCAGTTATCTGGACGCAGGATGTGCAATTCTACAAATCTCAATGGAATCTTTTCACATTTGAAAATTTGAATTTCTCGACAAATTGAATTCCCAAGAATGTAACCTACTTGCCCTGAATGTAAGGTTCAGTAGGTTTAAATGAATGAGTTGGGGGAACTTGCATAGAACAACAGCAACAGTTTGGGAAAATTGCATTTGGGGCAGACTCTGCTGAGATGATTTCAACCTGTGAAGCTTGAAGTGAGAGGTGCCAATCATAGAACTGGAGCTTCCACCAACCCTTCATGAATTGCATATGAGACCCATGCATCAAGGCACGCATACTCAAGTTGAATCCGATCCAAGCAACGGTTTGCCCAGTTACTCATGGTAACCTTCTTCTGTTTCACCATGTCAAAATTGATAACCAATTTGGCAAGAGCCTTGAGCCCAGCTCCTTTCAAGTCAACCCGCTCATATTTCTTTGCAGCTAGAGTTGTAAGTTCAATGGCTCCATTACACTTGAGACCATGATCTCGCTGCAGCTTCTGAATGTCACCGTCAATTCCCACGCCAGCTAACTGTATCTTTGGGTCCTTCAGAAAATTGACCAAGGCCGGGGGTACTGCATCAATAAACAGCATCTGGATCATCAAGCATTCGCTTTCCCCACAGATCTGCAAACAATCCGATAGGTCAATGTTGTACCTCCCGTGAGTCAACAAAGAGCGAGAACTAGAGGTGAGGTGCAAGTTTCAGAGTAAGGAAGATTAAGGAATGAAACTGCATTGGGGAAAACACACCATCCTCCGTTGATAGACTTAAAACCTTTAAATGTAGATTTCAGAGACTCAAAGTGACAAGCTTCTACAGAAAATTAAGGTCTGGGGTGGGAGATTCTGTCATTTCCTAGACATTATACGACATAATCAACATGAGCTGGTATTAAGTCTGAAGATTGGATACAGAAAACAACAAACACTGAGAAAGGAGGCAAGGTGAAATTTTACCTGCAACAGAGCAGTTTTGTGCTCCACACCCTTCACATAGCTAGGCCTCCACTCAGAGTCCATTCCATACACTCTGGCTTTTTGCCTCAGAATCCAGTCTTGCACAACAGTGCCTTCTTTTGTGACTGTCACAACAATCTTGTTTCCATTTGCAATAACATTTGTAACAGTCGTTTTGTTCCCATACCCTGGCTTGGTCAAATTGAAGTTTGGAAACTCAGCAACAGCAGCAGAAGCAGCAAGTGGCTTGATCCCCAATGACAGCGATTGTTTCTCTGCATGCAATGCCTGAGAAGCACCTAACTTGGAAACCATACCACCAGGTGACTTCAATCCTGACAGTGGATTCCTTCTTAAATCTGTTGATGCCTGAGATGCTGTGATTGGGTCTGAGATATCAAAGGACTTGACCACCAAATTTGGTGGGTTCTGTATTGAGCCTTTTGTGTCCCCAATGAGTGCTCTTTGACATACATATTGCCACACCCTACCCTCAAGAAGTCTTTCTTTTGCTGTTTCTAATGACAAATTCACCACATTTTTATTACCATCTTTGTTGACTCCTTCTCTTTCACTTCTTTTCAGATTCTTCCTCATGGCACTCTCAATTTTTTCTGATGCCCTACCCTCAATTTTTGCTGTTTCTAGTGACAACCCATTACTACTACCATTTTCTTCTTTCACTGATTCTCTTCTTCTCCGCTTTTTCCTCGAGCTCTGCAACTTTTCTGATGTCCTCGCCACAGCTGCCACTACATTCATGTCTTTATCACTTCCCAGACAATTATTGCCTGGTACCATCTCAAAGCCAATCTTCTCTGCTCTATTAGGATTACAGATCCTTGATATTGCAGCTTCTTGTTCTACTGCTCCTAACCCTTGGACCCTGACTCGGTTTGCACTCTGCAGATACAAATCCACAACGCAGATAGTGAGCACAGAGAGAGATTTCACCACGAGCGTCACATCTATAACAACGAGTGTTGGAACCCTAAACCCTGACAACAACAGGAGGGAACCAGAGATAAGAATGTTCACACCATACCTCGACATCATCTGCAGGAGCTGGTTTCCGCTTCCGCTTCAGAATCCTTTTGCGTCTCGACTCCGAACCAACTCCATCTTTTACGTGCTCAACGTCACCGACTGCCGGGTTGGCTCCATCGAGTACAGAAATACCGCTAGATTTCCCTTCTTCTTCAACAGACATATCATCACTTGCCAATGCCATGGTCAGTAGTGCTTTCTCCTTGCGCTTGCGATTCTTCTTCATCCTACGAGCGACTGACATCGCCGCTCGCCTCTTCCCCTACCTTCCCTTGCTGACGGTTTGTGTACCAAAACTGCAGTCTTTTCGCGACCGCAATCTCGACTGCTTCCGGGCAACAGTTAATTATATTCAAAAGCGTCCAACCAAAGAGAGAGAGAGCATCACACGCGTGGCGATGCTGCAACAGATCTCTCTCGCGCGCGCTCTGTCTCTCTCTCGGTCCAATCTGTGCCCGGGCGCGCGTGGGTGCACCCAAAACTGCTGCGCTCGGAAACCCGCTGTCCTTAAACCCTAAGCCCTAACCCTAACCCTAATTGGGTAGAATCTTCTAGTAACCCTAAAAGGATGTAAAACTTCGGTTTATAATAATTTTTTTCTCTCCACACACTGATTTTTCTTTTAAATCTAAACCAAATTGGATTTTTCTTTCAATAAAACCAAATTGCTGCTTTGGGAAACCCTCTCCTTAAATCCTAAGGTCTAACCCTAACCCTAATTGGGAGAATCTTCTAGTAACCCTAAATGGATGTGGAATTCCCATTTTTGGTTTCATTTTTCTCTTTTATAGAATGCATTCTCCTTTTTT
>Ga0116229_10013249_pt1 | contig 11694 bp, 9 predicted proteins | sample S1TSphgellanicum_3_FD_87313 | JGI IMG/M metagenome (GOLD analysis project Ga0116229, IMG submission 87313) | Host-associated microbial communities from peat moss isolated from Minnesota, USA - S1T2_Fc - Sphagnum magellanicum MG | ecosystem: Host-associated > Plants > Peat moss > Unclassified... | reverse complement strand
TGCGCCTCGTCCTCTCTGACCATATCGGCATCCCCCACGAGAACCAGCCCGACTTGCTGACAGAGGCCGAGCAGGTGTTCGCGCCGAAGAAACCCAAGGTCGTCAAAGCCAAAAGCGACGCTTCGAGCAAGCCGAAGCCAGGAGCGGTCAAGGCTTCGGCAAAGAAACAGACGGCCAAGAAGAAAGCGGCCTAATTCCGTCCAGTCTGGCCCCGGATTCGTCCGGGGCCGTTTTGTCTCTGGACATGCCCCACAGATCGCGCCGGGAGACACCACTTCGGTTTCTCCCGGACCCCTCATCCGGCTTGGTGGCCGGCCCCCGCTCGCCGGCTGCGCGGCAGGAGTCGTTCCCCCTCCCACACCCTTCCCCTTTACTGCACTTCGCGCCTCTAGCCACATCACTACCCAAAGTAGCCTAATCGTGTTCCGCATCCTGATTTTGCTCGGTTGGGATCGGAGTTCCCGGCAGTAGCCGTAGGAGCAGCGGAAAAATCAAAGCGATAACGAAGTATGCGGCGGTCACGGCGAATGCAAGTATCAGTAGCCCGGCTCCACAGGCCATGCCAATTCCAGTCACAAGCCAGACAGTAGCCGCCGTGGTAAGCCCTTTCACCGAATCTCCGCGAACAAAAATGAGACCGGCTCCGATAAAGCCGATGCCTGTCACGATCTGAGCCGCGACGCGGGACGGATCGAGCACGATGCGATCTTTATCGATAACGTCCATAAACCCGTACTTCGATATGAGCAGGAACAATGCAGCAGACATACCTACGACGGTGTAGGTACGCAGCCCTGCGCTCTTGTGGCGAATTTCGCGTTCGAGCCCAACAGCACCTGACAGCAAAAACGCCGCACCAAGTTCCAAGAACTGTTTGATACCCTGCCCGTCGCTCTGGAAGATCTGCATATTCAGATTCTAGTCAGCCCCATTCTAGGGTTACGAAAGATTGTCCTCGGACTGCTAAGTTCCATGCAGAAATCTTGCGATCGCAACCTCTTCGAGAAGAACAGCGGCGACGCCTCCTACCAATTGAAAAGCCGTAGCGGACAGCAAACGGCGAAAAATGGGTCTGGCTTGCCGCTGTCGGTATACCAGCGGAAGGTTCACCATAGTGCTCACGATGGAAGTTGCAATCGTAGCGATTGCTGCTTGTGATGGGGAAACATGCCCATGAGCACTGAGATTGGCGGCGGCAGCAGTGGTGCTTGCGCTGGAGACAGCACCTCCGAGGATGCTGACCAGCAGCAATCCGGCACCACCCAACCATCGGGTCGCCGCGGTTCCGAGAATCTGAATGACGACGAACAGACCGCCGAACCGCAGCACTTTGCCAAGCGATACGGGCGATTCAAGCTCCAGTCTAACCTCGGAAGCATCGCCACCCGACCGTCCACGCCACGCAAACCAGGCTGCGATCAAGGACATGACGAGCAATGGGGCAAATGCGAACTTCACCGCGGCTGGAGCGAGGATTGCCAGGAGCAACAGATTCCGAGTAAACATCGCAACGGAGGTGAGCAGGACGGCTACAACTGTCACATCCAGCAAGCCTGCTGCGGGCAGAGTTGAACTCAGCTCCGCAACTGTAGCCGTAGAGTTGACCAAGCCTCCGAGAATCGCGGTAAACGCAACACCTTTAGCTCCATAAATTCGGAGCAGGATGTAATTTAGAAATCCAATACAGGCCACGACAAGCACCGTCACCCAGGCTTCCCGAGGATAGAAGAGGTCCCAGCGATCCAAATGGCCGGTAGGGAGCAGCGGCCAGATCACGAATCCAAAGAGTCCAAGAAGCAGGGCGCTTCTGATCTCCTCCGGCGTGACGCCACCCGCGAACGCTCGGAATTGAGGCTTGAGTGAGAGAAGCCATGTAACGACAATGCCGGAGGCGGTAGCCGTAAAGATGTGGCCGCCTCCGCTGAGTGCGCCAAGGATAAACGTGACGATGAGAGCCAGCGAGGTTGTCCCCTCAACTGATCGCGATGTGATGATGTCGCGCACATTCAACACGACCGCCAATAAGATGATGCCGCTGAGAGCTGTGATGAGGACAGGCATCGGCATCAACGCAGTAAGACCACCGAGCAGACCGGCAAAGCTGAAAGTGCGGACACCGAAGTCTTTGTTCGACCATTGCCGCTCGAATCCGACTAACAGGCCGATGGCAAGCGCAACAGCGAGCTTCACAGCCGTTATGAGCGGTGGGAACTGAGCGGACTCAGCATGGAGCGCGTCGATTACAGGATGCATCGCGTTCTCCTTTCGGTGTTAGCTATCCTTGCTTGACCCTCTAGGCGCCCGCTTCCGCCGCTCCGTTTCTGTAAACGAGTAAGAAGCCCGCTGGGACCAGGAAGATGGTCAAGAGGACGGAGAGCGTGAGACCTCCGATGAGCGCCTGCGCTAGCGGGGCATATGACTCGCTGCCTTCTCCGAGCTTCAGCGCCATCGGCATAAGTCCAATGACCGTCGCCAGCGAAGTCATCAGGATTGGACGGAGACGGACGCGGCAGGAAGTCGTGATGGCATCACGAACGGACATGCCTTCCTTCAGCAGATGGTGGGCGAACTCCACGATCAGGATGCTGTTGGACAGAGCGACTCCGGCCAGCATGACAACACCCATGAGCGACATGACATTCAGAGTTGTTCCCCAAAACAGCAAGGCAAGGATGACTCCCATAATGCCGGGAGGCAACGCAAGCAAGATGATGAAGGGGTCAGTGAATGACCTGAACTGTGCCACGAGGATCAGGTAGAGCAAGAGAACGGATAGAGTCAAGCCAATCGCGAAGCTGTGAAACGACGAATTCATGGAAGCGATGCTGCCGGTAAGCGCGACATCGATTCCGTGCGGCGGATTGGCGGAATCGACGATGGACTGTATTTCCTTACCGATGCGGCCCAAGTCTTCGCTTTGCGGACGTACATAGATATCCATAACGCGGCGGATTTGAGTGTGATCCATCTCTGTAGGCGCATTGAACTGCTGGATGTTGGCAACCATATCCAGACGAGTCGGTTGTGTAATGTTCGCGCCGTGCAGCGGGATGGCCTTTAGATCGTCCAGCGACTTGATCTGGCCTTCCCGGTACATCACGGTGAGGAAGTAATTGTTACCACTCTTGGGGTCGATCCAGATGCTGGGCGCAATCATCTGGTTGGAGGTAAGCGCAGTGATGATGTTTGATACAACTTCTTTTTCCGTCAGCCCGAGTTCGCTGGCTCTGGTCCGATCAATACCGATGCGAAGGGAGGGGTAATCGATGTCCTGGGGAATGTATACGTCCGCCACGCCACGAACCCCTCGGATCCGCGTTGCGAGTTGCTGAGCCACGTTGAAGTCGGCAGTCGTATCGTTCCCTTCAACGCGAACGTCGATCGGGGCCGGCGCTCCCATGTTCAGGACGCCATCGACCAGGCTGCCCGACGAATAAAACGTTTGCAACTCGGGCAGTTCCTTGGCTACCGCTCGCTTTATCTCATCGATATAGGCGAAGCTGCTGGTCTTGTGGTCTTCGGTCAGGGCGACTTGGGTGAAGCCAGTGTGCATAGCTGCATTTGGCGAGAACAGTGCGGAGAAGCCGGGATCGACGCCGATGTTCGTCACGGTCATGCCAATATCGTGCTTCGAGACGATGCGCCGCACGATCGCTTCCAACTTGGCGGCTTCCTCCTCGGTGGCTTCCAATTTCGTACCAGATGGAGCCTTGAAGTTGATAACAAACTGACCGGCATCGGTGCGTGGGAAGAACGAAAGACCGAGAAGCGGGAAGAGCAGCAAACTGGCGAGGAACACAACGCCCGAGACGAGCAGCGTCACGCGAGGAGCGTCGAGCACCTTGGCGACGAGTCTGTCGTACCGATGCAGCAGAGCATCGAAACCCGCGGTAAAGCGCGCATTGAAGCGCGCCCAGAGGCCGGGCTTGCGAGAGACTTGCTCCGCTGCGACGGCGTGTTCCATCTGTGCCGACCCGTGGACGACATCTCCATGCGCACTCTTGATGAAGCGCGCGCAGAAGAGTGGCACGACCGTCAACGCCACGAAATAAGACGCGAACAGAGAGATGACAACGGCGAGTGCCAGCGCGGAAAACAAGAACTTGCTTACTCCGTACAGCATCGTCACGGGAAAGAAGACGACGACAGTCGTGAGCGTTCCGGCGAGCACTGGCAAAGCTACTTCACGACCGCCCTTTTCAGCAGCCACCACCGGCGATTCTCCACCCTCCAGATGGCGGAAGATATTTTCGAGCACTACAACCGAGTTGTCGATCAGCCTCGATAGCGCAAGAGCGAGGCCACCCAGTACCATGCTGTTGATTGAACTACCGGACAGCTTGAGAATGAAGAATGTGGCGAGCAGCGAAAGCGGAATTGAGAAGAAGACGGCGATGGTGGCCCTGATGCTCCCAAGGAAAATCAGGATCATGAGGCAGGTGAGGAACAGTCCGACGCCTCCCTCGTGCAGTAGCGTTTCAATGGCTGTCTTTACAAAGCGGGATTGATCGAAGACCACATCGCTCTTGAGCGTTGCAGGAACGTCATAGAGATTCTTGAGTTTCTCCTTGACTCCATTCACAATTTCAATGGTGTTCGAGTCTGCGCCACCCTTGAAGATGGGCAGGTAGACCGCACGCTGGCCATCGACACGTACGATGTTGTATTGCAGACCGAACGAGTCTTGTGGGGTCGCTACATCGCCAACGCGAACCGGCGCTTGTCCCACCATCTTGAGTGGCACTTGAGCGATGTCGTCCGCTCCCTTAAGCATCGAGTTGGTGTAGATGTTGTAGTCGGTTCGGCCTATCTGGACATCGCCTGCGGGCAGGATTACGTTGGCGTCGTTTATGGCGCGAACTACATCCATCGGGCTTAACTGATTTGCCTCCAGCTTGTACGGGTCAGCATAGAGCATGATCTGCCGCCAGCGGCCTCCGAAGGGCTGCGGCACTGAAGCGCCGGCGACGCTGGCAAGCTGGTTCCGGACGAAGTTCTGGCCGATGTCTTTGAGCTTGCTTTCGTTCAGGCCAGAGCCGCTGAGTGGCACGAGAGCCACGGGGATACTGGAGGCATCCTGTTTAAGTACGATTGGCGGATAGGTGCCTGGAGGCATGTCACGCAGATCGCTCATGGCGAGTGAAGAGATTGTCGCGGCGTCTGCATCCGGGTCCGTGCCGGCTCGGAAGTAAACCTTGACTAAGCTTACGCCCGGAAGTGACCGAGATTCCATATGGTCGATTCCGCCGGCGAGAGTGAACTGCCGTTCCAGGTGATAGGTAATGTTGGTCTCGATCTGCTGGGGCGGCATTCCCGAGTAAAACGTAGCCACGGCAACGACTGGCAGACTGATCGGCGGGAACATATCCACCGGCATGTCGGAGACGCTGACCGTGCCGAGGATCATGACGACCAAGCACAGAACAACGATCAGGTACGGATTGCGTATGGAGAATCCCGACATGCTACTGGCTCTTCCTCTCTTGTCGTGCTAGCTGTGAATGGCGTTCGCTTCGTACCCGGCAGCTTCGGCGTCTACGCGCTCGCCATCGGAAAGACCGGTATGGCGTCCGACGATTACCTTGTCTCCGCTTTGGAGCCCGGAGAGAATTTCAACTCGCGTTGGCGTCTGTAGACCAGTCTTCACCGTGGTCAGATGGACGACTCCATCGCGAACCACGAAAGCTTGCTGAACGCTTGTGCCAATCCCGTCGATCGCATCAAGCGGCACGCTAAGCACGTTGGGCCGCGCCGCGAGATGCAAATGAACCTCGGCATACATCCCCGGCACCAGCGTTCCATCGGGGTTCGGAACGTCCACCTCGGTATCCATCGTGCGAGTCGCCATCTGCACAGAGTCGGCATAGCGCGTCACCTTGCCGCGCAGAGTGCGGCCCAAGCTGACGATGTTTACATCCACGGGTTGTCCATCGCGGATGCCGGCAACATCGCTGACGGGAACGGGCAGGATGAGACGCAAGACATTATCTTGAGCGAGCGTAACCACCGGCATTGCCTGCGTCTGAGACGAGATTCCCGCCTGGATCATGGACCCCGTGTTGGCGAACCGCTTGGTGATAACGCCATTGAAGGGGGCGCGAATCGTGGCGTATCGCATCATCGCAAGAGTGCGGGAATACTCCGCCTCCGCCTCCGCCTTGCTCTCCTGAGCCGCGCGGAGCTGCGAGTTGGCGCTCGCAAGCTGAGCGGCTGCCTCCAGTCCGCGAGACTGCGCGACGTCCACGTCCTGCCTCGGAACAAGTCCAGGATCTTTTGAAGCTACATCCTGAATTCTCTTGAAGGAAAGAGAGGCGATATTTGCGCCCGCCTGCGCCCGTAGGACAGCACCCTGTGCTGTGACGATGTTTGCCTCGGCACCGGCGACTGCCGCATTTGCCTTTGCCACATCGTCCTGAACTTCAGGAACCTCCAACGTTGCCAAAACGGCATTCTGCCGAACGTGATCGCCAATATCGACGTTGATCGATTTTACGTAGCCAGCGATCTTGGCCATGACATCGACTTCCTGATAAGGGCGAAACTCTGCCGTGACAACGAGATCGTTTTCAAGACTGGCAGGGCCAGCAGTGGCCACGGGAACCGTCGGGATAAATGCCGCTGGGGGAGGGCTCGACTTGCACGCCGTGAGCAGGCCAGCCGCTGCGGTCAGCAGTCCGAGCACTGTCGTTTGTCTCAGATGAGTCATCGAGTAATACCTCTCAATTCAGGAGTCCGGCTGCGAAGTCGAGTTCCGCTCGCCGCGACAGATAGGTGTAGGTTGCGTCTGCTGCCGAAATTTCAGCCGAAGTCTCATTCAGCTGCGCTTCATTCAACTCCACGATGCTGCCCAAGCCCGCTTCATAACGATCCTGCGCGAGGTGCAGCGCTTCTTTGCTTTGCGCGACTAGTCGAGCGGTTACGTCCAGGCTCCGGTAGGCTTCGTCGGCCTGATACCAGGCGTCACGAACTTGTTGGCTCACCTCAAGCTTTAGCTCCTGCACATCCCGGCTCCGAGCGCTCGCTTCCAGCTCCGCTTCCGCGCGACGCGCCGCAAACAGGCCGCCATTGAAGACCGGTATGTTGAGGTTGAAGCCGACTGCCGCATAGCTATCGTGCAAGGTGTGGTCGTGGAACGGAATGTCACCGGCTGCCCCCAGGACGTTCAATGTGGGATAGCTCAACCTCTTTTCGGACGTTGCAAACTGCTGGGCTGCGTACTGCTGGGCCTCGACGGCATTCAAATCAGCTCGCTGATTTTGCGCTTCTTTGAGCAAGTCATCGGGCGCGGGCGGGATAGCATCGTTCGACGCGGTCACTTCGGCCAGGGAAGCAGCGACTGGCTGTTGTAGACCCATTGCCGTCGCGAGTCGTGCTCGCTGTTGGCCAACCATGCTCCTCGCCCGCACAACGGCTAGTTCAGCCTGGCTTTCCAATACGTCGGCAAAGTTCACGTCTAGCGTTGATCGGAGCTGGCTCTGCGCGAGTGCCGACAGTTGCCGGGAGATCAGTTGTCGGTTCGCCTGAGCGGCCTGAGCCGAGCGGAGAACAGCCTCCGCGCCGAGAACTTGATAGAACGCCTCTCGCACGTTCAAACGTACTTGAGCCCGAGTCAGCGTCGCGATATCATTCTGCGCCTCGGCATCTGACCGCGCGCTGCCGATGAGGGCGCTTGTTCGCCCAAAGTCGGTCACGAGTTGCGCGAGGCTGCCTCCATAGGCGAATCGATCGGAGAGCGACGAAGTCGTGAGATTGCCCGCGGCCGTCGCAGTTCCCGTATCGGCCACGCGAACTCCCGAAGCGTTGAACCCAACCATGGGGAAGAGTCCCGCCCTCGCCTGGCGGATTCTCTCGGAGGATGCCCGTGCTCTCAGTTGCGCCGCCAGCATCCGCGGCTGGTTTGCGAGTGCCGTCGTTTCGGCCTGATCGAGCGTTAGAACCTGTGGCGTGGCCGAGTTGGAAACAGATTGTGCACAAGACGCTCCCGCAAGCAGGACAGTCAAAGAGCAAATTACCGCAGATACCTTCATCAAGAGATCACCCTCTCGGAGGAGGTAACGTTCTTAAGGATGGTCGTCGCATGAGCTTCCACCAGCCCATCTGTCACGATTGGCAGTAGTTCATCGAGAATTGCTTCCACCTTGCTTTGCTCTTCAATGAAGTAAATGATGACAGGAAGATGTAGCCCAGCTACATCGCCGGCACCGTCCGTGTGGAGCTTGCGATGCGCTCCAAATCCGGCGTGCGCCTGCAATATCGTGGCCCCTTCGATACCGGCCCGGCGCAGCAGCGCCACGATCTCATCAGAGAGGAAGCCGTGTGGTGCGCCAGTATCCCGGTTCAAATGGATCGTCACCTTTAAAGCTGGCCCAATCTCAAGCATTGCTTATTTCTCCTCCGGCGGACTGCTATCGTGAAGCGACAGCTTGCCGGTCTGAAAGCACCTCAAGAAGTGCCGTGCTGTTCTTCCAAATCTTTGGAGAAGTTCGCGTTGAGACCAATGTCAGCGTCGAGGGCCTCGCGGTGGACCCCACTTCCTCTGCTGATACCTCGACAAAACCGTACAAGCCGCAGGCAGAGGCCGAATAGATACCGACCGAAACTTCAACCGAACTGGCATCGCAGTGATCGTTCGAGATCAGGTGAGCGTAAACCCCGCCATGGCGGTTATACGCAACAACGTCACCCTGCATATTGACCACTGGAGTCTCCGCTGGATTGAACTGATCCCCGCCAATCTGCGTCATGGCTGGAAATGCGGAGTCATCGTTTCCATTAGGCGTCCGGGCCTCCCAGCTGGTAATCGGGTCGGCCATAGCCCGTACTGTAATGTTCAGCGGCACGGTTTGACCGCCAAGTTGCAACGAATCGAAATGAATGGACAGACTTGATTGCTTCTGTTGGGCATAGGGTGTTTTATCGAAGACGAAGGGATTTGCCGCTATGACGTGTCCCATGACCTTGGTTCCAGAGGGAACAACCGTGCCGTTGGCCAGCCGTACAGTCTGAAAAGTTCTGGCGACAACGGGGTCGCCGGTGTGTGAATGATCGGCACTCACTGTGTTTGCGAACGAGATGGGTAGAGTGGTTGGCGCTTGCAGTATGGGTGTCCCGGCTGTGTTAGTCCCAGGCTGGGCTAACGCGATACCGCAAGACAGGAACAAGATGGGCAGTGCAGTTCTATTGAACATTTGATCCCTCCACGATCAAGGCAGTTCGCCTTGTTTGAAGTGGAGCATTTTCTTTTCTTACATTCGCTTACAAGTTCCTGACATCTCCGTCAGGATGCTTGTAACTTGCCCCTGTGTGCGAAATCATTGTTTTGGAGAGGGATATACCGGCATGGCACGAGCGCGTTCGAAGATCCTGATCATCGAGGACGACCGGAAGATGTCGGCAGCGCTCGTGTCAGGGGTCGAGGCGGCCGGGTACGAGGTTGTCGCTGCCGGTTCCGCCGAAGAGGGCTTCTTTCTGGTGCATAGCCTCCGTCCCGACCTGCTGCTGCTCGACTTGACGCTCCCGCAGCGGAATGGGCTCGACATCCTGCGCCAAATCCGTAGGGACGGACTTGACCTGCGCGTACTTATTCTGACCTCGCACAACACCATTGAAGACCGCGTGGAGGGATTGAGGACTGGAGCCGACGATTATCTCGGCAAGCCCTTCTCCTTTCCTGAGCTGATGGCCCGGATTGATGCTCTTCTGCGCCGGTTCCTACCGTCCGTTCAGACTAGACGGAACGTTATCGGGGATCTCACTCTCGACACCAAGACTAGAGTCGCTTCACGAGGGGGAGAACGGCTGGACTTGACGGCGCGGGAGTTCGACCTGCTTGTGTATCTTGCTGAAAATCGGGATAAAACGGTCTCGCGGGAGATGCTTGCGAAGGATGTCTGGCGGGAGACTTCACGCTTTACGCCCCTCAACAATGTCATCGACGTTCAGGTCGCGCGGCTGCGTCGAAAGATCGACGACCCCTTCAAAGTGAAACTGCTCCATACGGTACGTGGCCTCGGCTTCAGCTTGAGGGAGCCCCAGCCGTGAGGATCGAGCCTTGAGGATTCCACTACCGACCAACCTGCGTACCAGGCTCACGTTTTGGTACGTGACCGTTCTGGCGGTCCTTCTGCTCGTTTATGCGGCGCTGCTGTTCGCATTCCAATACGCCGTTCTCACAAGACAGATTCTTCATGATGAGATCCAGGACGTCGAGACTGTGGAGGGCTTGCTGTACTTCGATCCTTACGACAGGTTGCAGCTTCGACAGGACTACTACTCAAGGCCTCAATCCCATCTTCTGATCGACCGCATGATGGAGGTTCGAGACGATCAGGACGGCACCGTTCTGTACCGAAGTCCAACGCTCCATGGAATGCCGCTCGGTGGAGCGAATTGGGCAGGGGAAGGGGACACGAGTTTCGACGAGCGGATCGTTCGGCTTGACGACGGCTCGCACGTCTTCGTCGTCAGCCATATCCATGCTATCCGAGGGCGCGTGCTATTGATCCGGCTTGGCTATAGTCTGGCGCCGCTCAAGGAACGCATGTTTCAATTCCTGCTGCTGCTTTTAGTCGCCGTGCCGGTGGCGCTTACTCTCGCAGGCATCGCAGGGAACCTTATCGCTCGTCGAGCGCTCCGGCCCTTACAGAAGATGGCGGACCGTGCCGAGGGTATCACGGCCAGCAGCCTCGGGAGCCGCCTGGAGATCGAAAACCCAAATGATGAACTGGGCCACATGGCACGCGTGTTCAACCACCTGCTGGACCGGTTGGAGCAGGCGTTCCATCAGCTGCACCGGTTCACCGCAGACGCTGCACACGAACTGCGAACACCTCTTGCCGCACTGCGGACAATCGGCGAGGTTGCCCTTGAGAAGGGTCAGGGCTCGGAGGAATACCGTGAGGCGTTGAGCAGCATTCTGGAAGAGACGGCACGGCTCGACGAAACGATCGGCAGCCTCCTCCTCCTTGCCAAGGCCGAAGCCTCGCAACCTGGAGAGTTGCAGACGGTCTTTACCGCTTCCGAACTCGTTGATGAAGTCATAGACCTGCTACAAGTTGTCATTGACGAACGAAACCTCACCGTCATCCGGGAGGGAGAACCAGCGGGACGGACATCGATCCGAGCTGAGCGCGGCTTGTTGCGTGTGGCGTTCCTAAACGTGGTCCACAACGCATTGAAGTTTTCTCCGGCAGGTTCGTCTTTGAGGATTTCTTATGTGCGTTCGGAGGGGCCCCACCCGGTTCTTGCCATCGCATTTCAGGATCAGGGACCGGGAATCGCAGCAGGTGAGCATCAACGAGTGTTCGACCGGTTCTTCACCAGCACCTCCCAGCAAACGGCCTCCGGGAGCGGAACCGGTCTCGGCCTGTCGGTCGCCAAGCTGGTCATCGACCGGGTGGGCGGCAGGGTCCGGTTTGACGAAAGTGTCGCTTACGGGGCCCGATGTGTCGTTGAATTACCGCTGTCGATGGTTGGAGGAGCCGAGTCTTGAGAAAGCTGCAACATGCGTAGCAACTCTCGCGATTTGCCTACGGTGGAGTTGAAGTTCTCACCAATCTTCCGCAGCGAATGGGGCCGCATTCCAGCTTACAGGTGCGCCAATCGAAAGGGACAACCGATGAAATTGAGAAAGTTTGCCGGTATTTTAGTGCTCTGCGTGTTGATGTTTGCTCATGCTCAGGCGCAAACGCCGAT
>Ga0116229_10013248_pt1 | contig 11697 bp, 9 predicted proteins | sample S1TSphgellanicum_3_FD_87313 | JGI IMG/M metagenome (GOLD analysis project Ga0116229, IMG submission 87313) | Host-associated microbial communities from peat moss isolated from Minnesota, USA - S1T2_Fc - Sphagnum magellanicum MG | ecosystem: Host-associated > Plants > Peat moss > Unclassified... | reverse complement strand
TTTACATCATAATTTTTACCTATTTTAAGAAAAAGAAAAACAACTATATTAACATTTTATTTTAGAGAGAAAACAACCCCCTGCCCCCCCCCCCCCCCCCCCCCCCACATGAGGTTCAATTTGAAAAAGATGGGTCTTTTGATATACTCCAAGAATTTATACAAAAAATTTCATAGCTAAAAATAACTTAAGCATTAACAATTAATCATATGTGAATGAAAAACTTCATCCTAGATGTCATCTATCCTTTGACAAGATGTGTCATGGTTCATAATCATATTTCCACTTCAATTTAAAAACTAAAAGTTTGATATGCTGCAAGAATACCCACAAAGGAAGATGCATCTCAAAAGAAATCAAGTTTTTTTAGCTGTAACATTCACTTCTACATAGATTGGTTCCCATGTTGGTACTCACGATTCAATTTTTAAAAATGCCCAAACACCCAATTGGATTGGAACATTAGCTATAATGGGACCTTCCAAGATACCAATTATCTTCTCCCATTGTAAATCACAAAGCTTCTATAAAACTCAATCCACCAATAACTAGTTTATCAAGCAATTTATTTTTCTCTAGATAAAAATCAATCATTTATCATTCCGTTAAACTTTTTAAAAAATATGTTATGGGAGAAGAAAATAACATTACAATTTGTGACAATTTTGGCAATATGATGTGAACTTGAAATTCATACAAACCACTTAATCAAGTCTTCACAATCCAATTGTATTGAAACAATTGCCAAAAGATACATGAAATAATGTTGAAATTACATTTGAGGTTATCCATTTTAATTACATATCTAGAAATCCCCATGGTGGTGCAACACAAGATTATTGATGTATTCTCTTTTTTACTTAACTCTATTTTGTCTTGCCATGCTTAATCTTTTAAACGTTGTATGTTCAACATTGTCCTCATCCAAATTGATGCCATGTGCATCATTCCACTCAATATCATAAAAGTTTTCAACAAAAGGTTGTGCAAAACTACACATGCATGAACCAACATGACCAATTTCATGTGGTCATATCTTGTCATGATTTGAGCTCAAACACCTTTCAAGCTTTCAACTTCACTTGCATTGACCCAAGGTGGATATTGAATAGAAAATTGTTTCATCGAGATGCTACAAGTTGTTTATAAGTTGGAATTGGAATTTTAAATAAAAGAAGGTTGAGTTTGCAAGTAAATATTCAACTCCTTCAAAGAATTCTTCAAATTTTAATCATAATTTTGAGTTTGTAAATACAAGGTGTTATGGAAAGATCCCAAAAACCCACATTGAATGTGAATGATTTTTCCAACAGGATCAAAAATAATAATAATTGAAATTGAGTAGAACATTTTCCTATATTGCTAGTTATCCCCATTTTGGTGGGCTTGTATGTTAAAATGATGAATGCTTCATCTATTATGCTTAACATGAAAAGAAAACTTGATGTTTTTTAAATTTCTATTTTGATTACTTGTTTCATATGCATTTAGCCAACATCCAATACTTTTTCAAAGGAAAGAATAGCCACAATTGACCTATTTGTGTACAAGTCAACAATACCTTCAAAAATCCCAAAAACATCAACGATGTTTGTCATGAAGCCCCATTGCCAAGACAACTAAATCTAAAGAACATCATCACAAATTGAAGTCTTGATGGAGCATGATTCAACAAGGACATGTTTTGAAATATTACATGTCCTCAAACCATTCCAAGAACTTGTTCAAATGTTATTAGTGACATACTTAGTTTTCATTGAAAGAGCTTATCATCTAATCTTTGCACACAACTATTCAAATGCTTGGAGCTTCATGGAATGTTCTCTCTCACTCATGGAGATTTCGACAACATCTTACAAGAAGTTGAGCATACAAAAGAAATTCAAACCAATTTTCCTCTTCATCTTGATTCAATTGTGAATTGAAGTTCACATCAATATCATTCCTTTCTAAATCGCACTCAACAAATCTGATAATAACTTTGCACTCATATGACTCTCAAAGAACATCGAGTATTTCTTGTTTCTCATCTTGTGAAGCATCTTCAAAAGGAGACGATTTCCATAAACGAGAGATGCTTTGAAATAGACAAGATGTTAACAAGGGCGAGGAAGTAACCCTAAAGAGGAAGATGAAAGGAGATGTCCTCTAGAATGTAATTTACAAGACTTTTTGAAACCAAATTCCAGCTTGAAACCCACTTGTGTTTGTTTAGGTTTTTGCAGAATCAACGTAGTCATGCAGTCTACGAGATACAACCTCATAGAGTGTACAAGCGAGCAAAACACAAAATACCCATAATAAACCCACGGAAGGCAATCCCGAGCATCGTCGTAAAGCATGAGACAGTGAGGAGGTTACCACCAAGCTAGATAAACCCTAAACCCTAAAATCCATCGTGCTCTGTGAGACAGACGAGTAGTTCGGGGTGTTCCAAGTCTTGTGTGATCTATTCTGGACAGTGGGTGTTTGTTGCAGAGGAGGTTCATGCACAGAAGAAGAGCTCACGGAGATGGTGAGTGTTCTTTTGTGCTTCTATTTTGTGTGAATCTCGCTTGTTCTGTTTCTGGAGAGAGTGTACTAAGTAAATGATGCTTGCGGATTGTTGATGTTGTGCGTGTGTGTGGGCGGGGCGGCGGAGCGATCATTGGTGATGTGTGCAGGATGTCACAGACAAGCTGACGGCAGAGGTGGTAAGGTACATGCTGTTCAAGGCACACAAGCAACCCGATGTACCTGTGAAGCGTGAAGAACTGACGCGCTTGGTCACAGACAATCATCCTAACCGCAGTTATCCTGGCGTTGTCATTTCCAATGCTCAGGTGAAGAAGCAGCTTCCATGGCAGAAGTAGTTCTTCCAAAGTTGATATCACACGGCAGGTCCTGCAGACTACCTCTTTGTGTGCAAGCAAACAAGCAAGCTACCAATGATGTCTTCAGCTTCCGAGGTCACACACCTAACTTTCTGTGGAGCAATGCCCGCATGTGCAGGAGAAGCTGAAGTCCATTTTTGGTCTAGAGATGGTGGAGATTCACAGAAAGTCCAAAACTTCACGCAGCAAGGGAGCATCCTCCCAAGGTATGTATCTTCTTTGTTCCTATCTCTGTTCCTAAACCCTAAACCCGGGAAATGATTTGCAGGTTATGTCTGAGGGATGGTCCCTTGTTGCAATGGTCCCCTGCACTAGTGTGTATATGCCATGGGTGCTCTTTGTGGGTGGGGTGGGAGACAGGAACAACAACAGCCGATGTCAAGGTTTATGTGCTGAGAAGTCTTGTCTCAGAGACTCTGAGGAAGAAATTCATTGAGACAGCAGAATCCACCGCCTTCTCTGGCTTTGCACTTGTTGTGGTTGGAATTATCCAGCTTGCAGGAGGAGACAGAGTTCCTGAAGGTAATAATATGTTTTGTGCCCTCCTGAAGCACTGCTGTTTTCATGTAATTAGTCTTACCAACAAATGTAGCAGGCAATGAACATCAAGCTTCTATTTATTACTAGTCTGAAAGTCCTGCATTGTCATGTTAAGCTTTCAAAGTGTTGTTGTGGCAATTTCTCTGCAATCTCATAGACATACAAAAGCCCTGCCTCCATCAGTAATACAGGACTGGTGGGGGACTCCTGCCTGAAACATTCGATTTTTTTCTTAAGCTTTGATTCTAGCGGTGAATTTGGTTGGAGCAAAAGTCAGGAGATATGGTGGTGTTTATGAATCAACACAGGGGCATGGGTTTTTGTTGGGAAGAAACAGAGGTAGTATGGCAGCAGCTACGAAGGCTTGGAATTCAAGAGTCTGATGAAAATCACCAAGTATTTGGCAACATCAAACAGGCCATGGAGACACTTGCCAAGCAGCGGTAGGATTCCACACTCTGATGGGTTGTAATATGTTGGTGTTTTTATTGTAGGTTTGTGCAGTTTGAAATTTCTGTTTTGGAATATCAACTCCCATTCTTCTCAACAAATCAGGTAGGTAAGACTCAGTGGTGATCTGTGTAGAGATGGTTTATGTCATGCATATTATCCAGCTGTTAATTGGCAGTTACATTCAAAAGGACAAAGTTGCAAGCAATGAGGGTGACTCATTTGTCTTTGAGCTGGCTGAGAGAGCAGAGGATGAAGCATTCAAGAAAAAACTGCAGGACTTTATCAAGAAGGTGAAACCACTTGCAGCCATTCTCATCATTTTGCTTTGCCTTTTTAACCAAGGGATCCAATCCAACATTTGCTTTGTGAAACAGTATAACCCAAACCCGAAACCTTAACCCTAAACCTCATGCCACTTTGATTCAGTTGTGGGCTTTCAAAGGCATCAGTCCTCTGGTGAAATCAACAGAAATTGGAATTGCTTCTGAAACAGGCCTAGTTCCTTTTTCTTTTTCCCACATGCACATGAATGTTGTTGCACTAAAACTTGTTAATATTTTCCATTTGCTGCAGCTAGTGAGTGGTGATGTTGCAGGAGATGACCCCATCTCTCCATAAGGCACATTTGTGGTGGTAAAGCCCTTTTTCTCAGCTTGCTGCTGTTCTCTTTCTCAAAGTTTTGCTGTATAGTAGTAAGGTTCAGTCTCTGAGTTCCACCTTAAAGCAATCCATAACAGCGTGTGTAATCTTTTAACCAACACATTGCTGTCCATTAAGAGTTTGCACTGTTTGCACCTCCCCTGTACATAGATAGGCAGACTGCACACAACCCATCTTTCTCATTTCTCAGAGCCTTGAGTCACATTTCCAATCTATTGTCCTGCATTTTTTGGACAGATTATGTAGATAGGTATGGGAAAGAAATGAATCTTTTTCACTTTCTTTCTCTTGTTCCTAGATTCCATGATTTCAATTCTGGAGACACCTCAATTCTTAGTCTTGAATCAAGCCTTGACTCTCAACCTACTGAAGATGTCTGTCTTCAGTATTAGGGCGTAAAATTAGAGTCTTCATTGTGCAATCTTGGATTCATTCCAATAAACAACATTGTCTTCTCAAATGGTCATATTTGTGCAGATCCTGATCTCTCTCACTATTTCATAGTACTTTTGAATTTATACAGCTTTAGATGATACTACCATATTTCTGTACATCCCAATCTCTCTCTCTCTCTCTCTATTTCATAGAACTGTTTGACTATACAGCTTTAGACTATAAGTAATTGGGGATTTTCTCTTCATCTGTTATCTTAGTTCCTAACTTTCTTGAGCTCTTATATCATCCAATGGACATACATTATCTCAAAAATTAAAAGAATATAATAGTTGAAAGGAAGTTTAGTTTTTTAAGGTGTCTGTCTGATGTTCAACTTCCATGAATTCATACATTGCCCCACTTCCTTGGATTTCATCTATTGTACACGTTTGCTAAGGTTAATCAATTTTCCATCTTTCCCATATTCATTCATGTTCAACTTCCTCATGGGGGCCAACTTCACCAAATTCCTTCATTCATTATCTTTACTCCCTTAGATCCATCCATAGTCCAACTTTCCTTTCATCCATTTTCCAACTTTCCTAAATTCACATGTTGTCTGACCTTCACCATAATTCATCCATTTTCCACCCTCCTCAGATATTGTTCAACTTTTGCAAAATTCATCTATTTTTTCCAACTTTCTTGTACTGTAGAACATTCAAATTCATCCATGTTTTTGTTTAAAAAGAAAAAATTAAAAACTTTTTATGCAGGCTGGCATCCAAGGAAATTAAAACTGGTAGGAAAAGTGCTATCTATCAGATTTGAAACCACATTCCTTCCTTTAATTCAATTAGTCATATATGGTCACATACATACATGCCCTCTTATTGAAATACATTCAATTTTATGAATAAAATTTAAATATAGAAATTTCAATTTCAATTTAAATTCAATACATTGTATTTTTTGACAATTTAAAAATAATAAAAATTGGGCACCATTATTGGACATGCCCCAACTTGATATACTACTATTTTGCATCAGAGAATGTGCTGTATTTAATTCATTGCACCTGTTTAGTGCCCATCTACCTAACTGAATGATTGGAATTTAAAGCCCATTCTGAGTGGAATCTATGCTCATCTACCTAACATTCCACCCAGGAAAACAACAGTTCCCCCCAGCTGTTGAAACATCAGTTAGGTGGGTAGGCTATCCTGGCTCCTCCCTGATTGCCACAAAATAGAATAAAATAAATAATTTAAAAAAATACAGATCAGTCCTAGTTTGGAATTTTTTTTCCGTTTGTGCCAAAAAGAATTAATTCATTAATTAATTTTTAAAAATCAGCAACATAAAGCGCAGTCCAATTCTGAACTTTTAGGAGCTTTTTTCTATGGAAAAAAAAAGTGAGAAAGAAGAAAGCCAAGAGAAACAGGGCAGGAGTGCGGCGGAGGTCGGCAGTTTTTGTGTTGTGCTCAAAGACAAATATGGAAAACAAGGGCCCCCCCAAGACAGGATGGGCAGGGGAGGGGAACTCATTCCCTGCCCATGGCACACACAATACCAAGTAGGAAGTAGCATGTTACAAAATTCTCAACTTGCATAATTGAATGCGACTATGGCCACAAATTGTTGTTTGTTTAACAAAACACATGACATTATGTAATTAACTATCAACTATCCATCGGTTTGTTACACACACATTACATCATGTAATTAACCATAAACTATCCATTGGTTTGTTACACACACATTACATCATGTAATTAACCATCAACTATCCATCAGTTTGTTACAAACACATTACATTATGTAATTAACTATCAACTATCCATCGATTTGTTACACACACATTACATCATGTAATTAACCATCAACTATCCATCGGTTTGTTACAAACACATTACATCATGTAATTAACCATCAACTATCCATCGGGTTTGTTACACACACACTACATCATGTAATTAACCATCAACTATCCATCGGTTTGTTACAAACATATTACATCATATGATTAACAATCAACTATCCATTGGTTTGTTACAAACATATTACATCATATGATTAACAATCAACTATCCATCAGGTTGTTACAAACACATTACATCATGTAATTAACCATCAACTATCCATCGGGTTTGTTACACACACACTACATCATATGATTAACGATCAATTATCCATCGGTTTGTTACAAACACATTACATCATGTAATGTAATTAACCATCAATATCCATCGGTTTGCGACAAACGTATTACATTGTATAATTAACCATCAACTATCCATTGGCACACCACACCACTCATCCAAATATCACTACATCATGCACAGAATTATTGGAAAATTGGTTTTTTCCATTACCACTATTTTTATATCCATTTTACAATTGTAATAAAAAAAAATAGTCATTTCACCCACCCTACTAAAGAATTCCATGGGTCTCGAAATAGATTTCAAACTAGTGTCAAGTAAAGTTGTTGGTAAAAAAACCATTCAAGTACCATGCAAATAAATGTAACTTTTACTATTGGAATATTGACCATGATATGGTGGTGGTAGTCATGAATATATATATCTTCTTCCTCTCATTTTATGGTAGAGTCAGTTTGTGCAAGTGACTCTTTGGAAATGAATGAATAGAAGAACTCATTAAATAACAACTATATAGTCAAATTATCTACCCAAAAATAAATAAAATCCTAAGGACCAAATATTCTAATAAAAATGGGTGAGCTCATCCACATCACCAATGCATAATGATCAGCAAAAACACTTGAAATTGGCTGAAGGCTAATGTGCAATATTGTAGAAATAATAATCTTCATTGGAAATGAATTTTTGATTATCCCTCAAGGAGTTCCCTTTTCATCTTGAATCCTCATGAACTTGCTGAATGGGGGGGACAACAGGCCCCTTTCTAGGACAAAACCCTAGCATAATGAGGGGGCACCTTCAATGTCTTTGTGGATCACAAGCTTTTTCAAGTCACATGGAATTCAATAATTATATGGCAAGCTCAAGCTCCGGCCAATGCCAATCGTATGTAGATGCAAGTAACTTATCATTATTAAATTATTGAAAATTTTAAACCACGCATGATTTGTGTTCAATCTCACAATGCTCTCTTTGTGAAGGGGCAATTGGAGAGAATGAGAGCCCATTTGCCGCACACTCGCTCTCGATATATTATTGATGTTCCTACTAATACCTATACCACCCACCATCAAATACTTATTCGCAAAATATTCTAATACCCATCTTAGACATTTACTACTTTATCATCAAAGTATTGATAGCACAAAGTAGAGCACTTTGCATGCTCTTCATCTAGCCTTGTACAAAAGCCTGCCCACCATCATCAAAGCAAAACGACACAAAGGACAATGGGGTTCTTCTCCATATCAAAATATGAATTTTGAGCATTCAATGGCAAAAGCCATAGTTGCAAACATATGCAAACTTTGTTGACCCTCTGACCTCAGCTACTATTTGTTGTTAGGAAAGAATAGGATCAGCAGTTGAGTGTGTGTTTCCATGATAGGCCCACCCTCTTGATTGCTTGAGGGGGGTGGCCATCCAAATAGTTGGGGGTTTCACATGTGAATAGGTACCTAATGGGTCCATCCAAATAGTTGGGGGGTTCACATGTGAATAGGTACCTAATGGGTCCATCCAAATAGTTGGGGGGGGTTCACGTGTGAATAATAGGTCCACTCATAGGGAGTAAAGTTTCCTTGGAATAGTGGGCATTGTGTACCCACCCCTTCAGGAGAAGTATACTACTTATAGGCCAACAAATCATGTCTCCCTCATTGCAAAATTTATTGTTGGTGCACATTGAGGATTTCATGAAAGCTCTCACCCCATTGGAAACAAGACTATTTTACATAGGTCCACAAATTGTGTATGTATGTATGTATGGATGTATGTTGTGGAATGTATGGGGTGTGTGCATTGGAAAGCTTCAAGAATACACACAATTTGGTAGTGTGAAGGGTTTTTTTGTTGGTGAAGTTTTGTCAAAAAGAAAAATAAATAAATGAAAATTTTCAAAATGAAGTGATTTTGGAGGGTTTCAATTGTCAAAAGTGAGAAAGAAAATAGTCAAAATAGCCAGATTTCTCTATTTGGTTTTCAATTTGCAACCGTAAATATAGAATGTCAATTAAAGATTTATATTTCGTATTTGGTTTATAGCCAAGTTTGGCTAAATCTTCCTATGGATGATCATCATTTTCTTAACATCTTACGATGAATTGCAAGTTAGGCTACAATTTTTTTTTAAATTAAATGCAGTGTGAAGCTTGGCATTAATCTAGACATGTCAGGAAAGGGGTAGAATATGAATGGAAAAGCCATTTCCAAAGGTGTCCCCATGGAATTCCATGGAAGATAAAAGAAAAGCTTTGAGGGAACTGAAGATTACTAAAACACCCCCTAACAAGCACTATCCAGCACCAAAAGTCGGCTTTTAAAGTTGGTAGTTAAAGTCAGTCTGGTATATAAGCCTGCGCCTGGTATCAACAGAGGTATCAAGGACCATAACCAGGGTATTTGGACCCAGCGACCATGCTTGTACAAAAGTTTCAAAGAGGACCCACTAGCAAGACCAGACGGGTATGATTTTTTTGTTAAAGTACCAAATAGGTAACCCCCAGACAAGGCCTGGTATGTTCAAAAGTGGATGCCAGACCAACACTGCTAACTGCCTATCTTAGGTTTCATTGCATACTTAGTACTTATTAGAACTGCAAGGAACCTGCATTGATAAGATGAGATGTCTCCTTTGTGTGGTTCTACCAGCTTCTTCACACAAAAAAATTGGGGTTGTGAGTTTTGCATGAACCCAGATCAGGACTTGGTGCAGACTGCAGACTACTTTACAGACAGATTCACTTAATAAAATATTATCACTACTACAAAATGTGAGTGCAGTTCATTAGTCTTTGTTCACTATAATCAATGAATTCACTCAAAATTCAGTGAAATGTATGTGTATTGGCCTCTTTGCTCTGTTATTGTTGTGGTCATTTCAAGCAAAAGTTATTATAAGCAGCTCACTTAGTAGGTAGGGTGTGAGGCCTCACTCTGGCCCACCTTGACAGCATAGTTTTGGCTTCTTCCAAGTGGCTGTACTTTTTCAAGCACCCAAAACCTTAATTCAACATAGTTTATTATTCTTATTTTTTAAAATTCTAATTCAACATGATTCACACTTTCAAAATACTGAATCGGATCATATATATGTTATATTAAGATAAGTGTTTGTTTGTTTTTTTGGATGTGACAATGCCTTCAGCACCCCATCCCTAAGCCATTGGGCCCCCTCCCACTCCCCCCCTTCCCCACTACACCTTTGGTACCGTTTGAAAGCCTTTGACAAGATGGTGTGCACATTTGTTGTTTCACAATTTTTGAATGATTAAAAGCAAAAGTTATTGAATTTAGAATAATTTTCAATGTGAAAAATTAAATTCCAACTAAAATTTAGGTAGGTTCCATGAGAATTCTGAAACTAAGCCCACTTCAATCATAATAGCATTTCATGCAAATTTATAAGTTTTTATCCATGAAAAATGCATTACAAAAAAGTACATTGTTGTATGTATGTTCTACAAAGAGGTGGACCTGATGAATTTGTTAAGGACCTTTTTCGTGACAACTAAGCAAACTTTACAATATGATAAAAAATTCCTTTCCCCAATGATGGACACATGTGAATACCATATGAATGGCACTAAAGTAGTTGGTGCTAGAGTCCATAGCAACTGCACAAAAGTACTCAATATTATAAGATTATAACAATTCTCTTTAGTACCTAGTAAGGCCATTCTATCTCGTTTTTGACACCATATTCTTGCAGCTTTTACGAACCTTCCTTTCTTTTTACAACTGATGCCTCTCTTGCAAACTATGTGCAATGAGTTTGGCTACACCCTCATGCCAAAATAATTCGGTTTCAATATCAAAGGGAAGTTCATGAGCTATATATATATGAAGTTTCAAGGTCACACCACTAATATGCAATTAAGTGATGCACCTGCTACTACAAACATAGTGTTTGGACAAATCATGTCATTTTTCGCTTCAAATGACCTTTCTCCCCTGTTTTTTTTTCCCCCTTCTCTAGAGTGTGCAACAACAATTGCTTCCCAATATCCCAAACTTGGTGCCAACATCAAACAACATCCGCACAACACACCAACTTGTTTCCAATAACCCTAATGAAGTACCAACCTACCAACATCATTGATGGTGTTCGGTAAGTAATTTAATGAAGTCTCTGGGCTTCCATTGAGCATTATGATTTTTAGTCTACATGACTGTAGGATGATGTAGGGGGCCGCATTTTTTTTAAAGCATTGACATGATGTGGGTATTGTGGCTTTGAATGTGGAACCAAAACAACAAAAAAGTTTGTAAGTTAACATTTGTACATGATATGTTTGTTGAACACCTCTTTCCAATTTGATTGCGACTAGGGACCCCACCCAACTTAGCTCCGCCGTTGCATGTATGCTCACATGCATTTTAGTTGTTGATGTTAAAAAGGGCCAGAGTGAACCAGCACCCACCAGTGCACCAACGTGGATGGATGGTGCACTGATAGGATGGATTCTCTTTTCTATCCCTGTGCCATCCCAGGTTCACTTTTTTTGTTTGCCCTTTCTCAGCCCTGATCTCCGTTTTTTTTTGGCAACTTTATTTTCTCCCTGCCCCCTTCCAAGTTTTTTTTTTCCCCTGATCTCTTTTTTTTTTTTTTGGAACTTTATTTTCCTCAC
>Ga0116229_10013247_pt1 | contig 11697 bp, 6 predicted proteins | sample S1TSphgellanicum_3_FD_87313 | JGI IMG/M metagenome (GOLD analysis project Ga0116229, IMG submission 87313) | Host-associated microbial communities from peat moss isolated from Minnesota, USA - S1T2_Fc - Sphagnum magellanicum MG | ecosystem: Host-associated > Plants > Peat moss > Unclassified... | reverse complement strand
TAGTCGTTCGCCTCACCACGCAGGCTCAGCGTAATCCCCTCGGTCAAGAACGCGCCAAAACTCTGTCCGGCACTTCCCTCGTACTCGAGCGCAATCGACTCCGGCTGCGCCCCGGTTTCAATCCGCCGCCGCACGTACCGATGCGCGATCCTCGTCCCCACCGCGCGATCCGCGGGACGCAGCCGCACCGCCCCCGCGTCCGCGTGCCCGCCAGCCTCCCACGGTAACGCAATCGCATCGTCCACATGCGGCAACTCCGGCGGCTGCGCGCCCTCGGGCACGATCTGCGGCGGCACCGGCGCGAGCAGCGCCCGCAGATCCGGTGCGTCGAACACCTCGTCGCCGAACCGCCGCCGTCGCAACAACTCGCGGCGCCCGCGAATCGCCGCCAGCGACGTCACGCCGAGCGCGCTCAAGCGGCGTCGCACGTCGCGCGCGATGAAGCGGAAGAAGGCCGCGCCCTGCTCCGGCGTCCCCTTGAACTTCTCGCGCAACTGCGCGTCCTGCGTCGCGATGCCGACCGGGCAGGTATTCTTATGACACTGCCGCGCGTAAATGCACCCCAGCGCCACCAGCAGCGCGCTGCCGAATCCAAACTGATCCGCACCGAGAAACGCCGCGACGATCACGTCGCGCCCGCTCTTCATCCCACCGTCAACCCGAAGCGACACGCGCGACCGCAGCCCATTGACCGTCAGCGTTTCGTGCACTTCGGCGAGCCCCAGCTCCCACGGCAACCCCGCATGCACGATCGACCCGAGCGGCGACGCCCCGGTCCCCCCATCGTGTCCGCTGATGTGAATCACGTCGGCCCCGGCCTTGGCAACGCCGTTGGCCACCGGCCCAATCCCATGCTGCGCGACGAGCTTGACGGCGATGCGCGCATGCGGCGCCGCCCGGCGCACATCGTAGATCAGTTGCGCGAGATCTTCGATCGAATAGATATCGTGATGCGGCGGCGGCGAGATCAGCGCTTGCCCCGGCGTCGCGCCGCGCAACCGCGCAATCTCCGCCGTCACCTTGTGCGCGGGAATCTGCCCACCCTCACCCGGCTTGCTCCCCTGCGCGATCTTGATCTCGATCTCGTCCGCACTCTCCAGATACGTCACGCCCACGCCGAAGCGCGCCGACGCGATCTGCTTGATCGTGCTGCGCCCATTGTCCACCCCGCGAGCGAAGCGCGCCGAATCTTCACCGCCCTCACCGGAGTTGCTGCGCGCCCCCACGCGATTGGCCGAGCGCGCCACCGTCTCGTGCGCCTCCGGCCCAAGCGCCCCGAGCGACATCGCCGCCGTCGTAAACGACGCCGCAATCTGCTCCTCCGTCTCGACGCCGTCGATGGGAATCGCCCCGAACGAGGGCGGCAGATCGAGCAGGTCGCGCAGCGCCAGCGGCTCGCGCCGCTCGAACGCATCGGAGAGATGTTCGAACGCCTCGTACTCGCCGCTCATCGCCGTCGCGCGCAGTTGCTTGATGGCGTTGGGATCGAACGCGTGCCGCACGCCCTCGCGCCGGAAGCGGAAGAAGCCCCGGTCCGGCAGCGGGCCGGTCTGCGTCAGCGCCTCGCGATGCCATTCGCGAATGTCGTGCTCCAACTCGGCGAATCCCACCGACGGCACGTGCGCGTGCATCGCCGGGAAGCACACCGACACCACCTCGGTCGCAAGCCCGAGCGATTCGAACGTCTGCGCGCCGACGTACGAGCGCAAGGTACAAATCCCAAGCTTCGCCATGATCTTCATCAAACCGGAGCGCGCCGCCGCGAGGAATGCGCTCTCGCCGCCGGCCTCGCGCGCCATCCGCAGCGCCAGCCACGGCGTGACGGCATTCGCGCCGGCCGAGATCGTCGCCGCCAGCGAGTGCCCGTCGCGCGCAAAGCCGTCGGCGGCCACGATCGAAGCCTGCATGCGTAGCCCGGCGCGCGTCAAACGCTGATGCACAGCGCCCGCCGCCAGCAGCGCCGGCACCGCCGCGCCGCTGGCGCGGTCGTCGAGCACCACCAGCGTCGCGCCGGAGCGCACGGCGGCCAGCGATTCGTCGACGATCGCATCGATGCGTTCGTCCAGCGTGTCGCCACCGAGCGTGAGCGCGATATCGTGCCGCTGCAAACGCGGGTCGGCGCACAGCGCATCGAACTCTGCCTCGCCTAAGATCGCCGACGGCAGCGCCACCGTGCTCACCGCGGGCGCCACTTCGCCGTGAATCCCGCCGTAGCCGACGTAGGAGCGCATGTCGAAGACGAGCGCTTCGCGCAGCGGATCGATCGGCGGATTGGTCACCTGTGCGAAGCGCTGCCGCAAGTAGTTTGCCACCGGTTGGTGCCGTGCGAGAAAGGCGAGCGCTGCATCGTCCCCCATCGATGCGACCGGCTCCTGACCGCTCGCGGCCATCGCCAGCACGATATCCTTTTGATCTTCGCGCGTGTACGCGAAGCGGCGCAGCTCGTAGTCCGGCACGCGCTCGGCGCTTTCATCGGACGCACCCTCGCGGCGCGACGCATCGACGCCCCACACGCTCACGCGATCGCGAAAGTCCGCGCGCGCCCGCCGCTCGTCGCGAAAGCGTTCCGGGCGGACGATCTCTCCGCTCTCCACGTGCACCACCAGCCGTTCGCCCGGCCCAAGCCGCCCGCGCTCGACGATCGGATCCTCGCCGAAATCAACGACGCCCGCCTCCGACGCAGCCAGCACTTTCCCCGAGGCGGTTCTACACCAACGCAGGGGCCGGAATCCGCTGCGGTCCAGCGCCGCGCCGATCACGCCCGCGTGATGGTAGACTAGCGCCGCCGGCCCGTCCCAATGTTCGATCGTCGGCAAGTGCACTTCGTAGTACGCGCGCAGCCGTTCGTCCGACGCGTCCACCGCCGCGCCCAACAGCAGATCGACCGCGTCGTCGACCGCGTAGCCCGCATCCAGCATCGCATCGAGCGCGACGTTCAAATCGTGCGAATCGCTCGAACCGGGCCGCACGTCGATGCCGCGCGCCAGCAGCCACGCGCGATTGCCCGAGATCGTGTTGATTTCGCCGTTGTGCGCCAGGTGGCGGAACGGCTGCACCAAGCGCCACGACGGCGACGTGTTGGTGCTGAAGCGCTGGTGAAAGAGCGCGAAGCGCGAGGTGAAGAGCGGATCGGTCAAATCGGCAAAGTAGCTCGCCAAGTCGCCCGAGGAGAGCAAGGCCTTGTACACCACCGACGACGACGACGCGCTGACCAGCGAGATCGCGTCGTCGAGATAGGCCGCCAGCGTGCGCGTGACGCGGTCGTAGACGCGCCGCATCCGCTCCGCGCGATCGCCGCCGCCCGCATCGACCACCAGTTGTTCGTAGACGGGCCGCGTCGCGAGCGCATACGGCCCGAGCGCGTCGTCGCGCACTTCGGGCGTGCGCCAGTAGACGGGCGTCGCGCCGGCCGATTGCGCCGCCGCTTCGACGGCCTTACGCAGCACGCCGGAGCGGCGCGGATCGACGGGGAGAAAGACGCCGGCGATCGCCACGCGCTCGGCCGGCAACGCGAGCGAGCGCGCCGCCATCTCGCGCACCAGCAGCGCCCGCGGCGTTTCGAGCAAGATCCCGGCGCCGTCGGCGCTCTTACCGTCGGCGGCCCGCGCTCCGCGATGCGCCATCGCTCCCGCGGCCTCGAGCGCGAGGCGCACGATCTCATGCGAAGGCGCCCCGCCTACGTCGGCAATGAACCCGACGCCGCATGCGTCGTGGTGCCCGAGATCGCCGCTCATCGTTCCCTCGTGGTGAAAACCGTGACCGGCCCGATACTCCGTCCCGGCCGCGTTACCTTCGAAAAACGCGCGACCTTTGCAGAACGGAAACGTGCGAAATCGCCGGGTAGACGGCCACCGCCGTCGGGCCCGCGACGTACAGGTTGCCGGACGGATCGAACGCCACGCGCCCGCTGCCCGCGATCGTCCGCGCCGGCGTCCCGGACCCAGGTGAATAGAAGAAGACCGGCCCACCGTTCGCCGCGACGGCGAGATCGCCAAAGCGGTCGACCGCGATCGAATCGGGCTTCACGGCAATGGCGCGCAGCAACCGCGCGGCGCCCGCGGAGTACACGCGCACCGAGCCCGCCCCGCCCGCATCGGCGACGTACGGTTCGCCGTGCGGGCCGAACGCGAGCGCGAAGGGGGCTCGCAGCCCAGCCTTCACCGTGCGTACGAGCGCCAAGCCGTCGAGCGTATAGACCGAGATCGACCCTGCATCCCCATTGGAGGAAACGACGTACAGCCGCGACGCGTCCGTAGCGATAGCCCGCACCATCGAGGCGTTGCGTTGCTCGATCGTCCGCGCCGGCGTCGTCTCTCCAGCACGATAGATACCGATCGTCGCGGCGTCCGCGTGCAGCGTACTTTCACTCGCGACGTACAGCCGCCCATCTCCATCGAGCGCAAACGCCTCGGGATTCGACACGGAAATCGAGCGCAACACGGCGGCGCCGCCCGCTTGAAACTCGGTGACGCCCGGATCCCCCATGCTGCCCTGCGCGAACAGCACGTAGAGATGCTTCGAGCCGTCGACCATCAGATCGAACGCATTCGCCGTCAACGGTATGCTAAGCAACGCGGCGCCCGAGTTCGGCGCGTACACCGCGACCCGCGCGCTCGCCCTGTTCTCGCGCGGCACGATGGAGCCAGATGGATCCGGTACCGCCACCAGCGCGTACAGCGCCCCCGCGGCGTCGAATGCGAGCGTCGACGATCCGCCCGTCGCGATCGTGCGCACGGGTGCATCGCTCGCCGGCGCACCTGCCGGCAGCGAGATCAGGGCGGCGGCCAGCGCGAAGCACCCGGCCATGCGGCGTGAGAGCACGCAACCGCCTTCAGCACCGCCGCACGGCCCGCCTGGAACCGCGGCAAAAAACGAGAAGCGGCCTGAAGGGCCGGGCGCTTCCACGCGCGTACACGCCCGCAATGATTCGCGGCATCGATCTTCGCGGTGCCGTTGCCGTCAACGTGATTACGATGATCGGCATCGGCCCCGTGATCACGCTCGCGCTGGTGCTGTCGTATCTCGGCGGCCCGCTCTCGTTGATCGGCTGGATCGCCGGCGCCCTCGTCTCGATGTGCGACGGGCTCGTGTGGGCGGAGCTGAGCTCGCGCTATCCCGGCAGCGGCGGCACGTACGTCTATCTCCGCGAGATCTTCGGACGCGAAGGCCCCGGGCGCATGCTGGCGTTCCTGTTCAACTGGCAGTTCGTCTTCTTTGCGACGCTCACCATCGCCAGCGGCTACATCGGCTTTTCGAGTTACGCGGTCTACCTCTTCCCGATCGCCGGCTCTTCGACGTTCGCCCACGATGCGCTCGCCGTCGGCATGGGCATCCTCACGCTGTTCCTGGTCTATCGACGCGTGACGGTCGCCGAACGCTTGGGCTTCGCGCTCTCCGTCGTCGCGCTCGGCACGCTGGTCCTCATCATCGCCGCCTGCTTCTCGCATCCCGATTTCCACATGGCCTTTCATCTCGACAAACCCGTCGTGTTCGGGCTGGGCTTCCTCGGCGGCGTCGGCCAAGCGTTGGTCGTCACCATGTACGACTACGCCGGCTACAGCCAAGCTGCGCTCATGGGCGACGAGGTCAAAGATCCGGTGCGCACGATCCCGCGCTCGATTCTGATCTCCGTCGCGCTGCTCGCCGTGCTCTACGTGTTGCTGCAGCTCGCCGTCAACGCGGTCGTTCCGTGGAAGTCGATCGCCGCCGATCCCAACTCGAGCGCCGCGCAGTACGCCGCTGCGACGGCCGTCGCGCACAACTGGGGCCCGTGGGCCGCCAACGTCGTCGTCTTCTTGATCCTCGTCACGGCGCTGGCTGCCGCGTACGGCGGCTTGCTGGGATTCGCGCGCGTACCCTACGCCGCCGCGCTCGACGGCGCGTTTCTCAAACCGTTCGCAACGCTCCACCCGACCGGCAAGTTCCCGTCGGTCTCCGTGCTGGTGATCGGATTGCTCACGCTGCCGGCCGCGTGCTTGCCCTTGACCGATGTCATCAACTGGCTCACCGCCGGCATCGTGCTCATTCAAGCGATCGCGCAGATCGTCGCACTCGCCGTCTTGCGCGCGCGCGGCGAGACGCCGCCGTTTCGCATGTGGCTCTATCCGCTGCCGCCGCTGGTCGCGCTCGTGGGATGGGTGTTGCTGTTCGTTAGCAGCGGCCTCGGTGCGATCGCCTTCGGCGTCGCAACGCTCGCAGCCGGTTGCGTCGTCTACTTCATCACGGCAAGGGTGCAACGCGTGTGGCCGTTTGCTCCGCACGCATAACGCTCGTTCGTGCGAGCGGAGTCGGCGAGTGCTCGCCGCGTCGCACGCGTGTTGCACGCAAAGATGTAACGCGAATACGAACGTGACATTCGCTTGGAAGCGGGAATAGCAGGGTAGCAGGCCAATTCCAACCGGAGCAGCCGGTGTGCACGCTATCTAGGAGGAATGCAATGGCTCGACGCAAGGCGTTTTCGACTCTCGCGCTCGTTTCTGCGGGACTGGCGGTGTCGTTATCCGCATGCGGCGGCAACGCGAGCCGGGGCGGAACGATCCCCGAGGCCGACTCCTCGATGGTCGCGACGACGTCGCTCAAAGTCACGACGCTGAAAGATGCCGGCACGGGGTCGCTGCGCAGCGCGATCCAAGCGGCCAACGGCAGCACCGGCGAATCGGCGATTACGTTTTCCGTCAACGGCACCATCCGGCTGGCGAGCGCGCTGCCGTCGATCGTGCGACCCGTCTTGATCGACGGCACGTCGGCGCCCGCCTATGCGGGCAAAGCCCCGGTTATCGAAATCGACGCGAACGGTCTCAACGGCTTGGTCTTCGCGACCGGCGCGGCGCACTCGCAACTGCTGGCCATCGCGGTCGACAACGCGGGCGGCCCGGGCGTGATGCTCGAAGCCGGCTCCGTGACGCTCAACCTCAACTACATCGGCCTCACGCCCCGCGGCACCGCGCTCGGCAATCGCGGCGACGGCGTCTACGTCGCGGCGCAATCCTCCGGCGACGATATCGGCGTCAACCCGAAACGCACGACGGGTTACGTCGCCAACGTGATCTCGGGCAACTCGGGCAACGGCGTGAGCCTCCACGGCTCGTCCGGCAACACGATCGCGAGCAACCGCATCGGCACCGATCCGCTCGGCCGCACGGCCCTTCCCAACGCCGGCAACGGCATCTGGATCGCCGGGGGCTCGCAGAACAACGAGATCGGCGGCACCGCCTTCGTCGACACGGCCACCGGGCAAGCCAACAATCCGACCGGCAACAAAGGCACGGTCACGCCGGTCTTCGTCGTGCCGCCGCTGGGCAATCTCGTCTCCGGCAATCGCAAGAACGGCATCCGCATCGACACCGGCTCGCAGAGCAACGTGCTCAACGGCAACTTCATCGGCACCAACGCCGGCGGCGACGCCGCGATTCCCAACGTCAAAGACGGCGTCGCGATCGACGGCGCGAACGCCAACTCCCTGATCGGCTGCAAGTTTCGCAACAACCCGTTCGTGTACTACAACGTCTCGAGCGGCAACGGCGGCAACGGCGTCCACGTCACCGATTCCGACGACGTCGTCATTCAGGGCAACTTCTTCGGCGTCGGCGCGAACAACACGAACATCGTCCCCAACAAGGGCGACGGCATCCTCGTCGACGGCTCCTCGGCCGGAACCGTCGTCGGCGGCGTGATTCCGCTCGGCAACGTCTCGGCCGGCAACTCGCTCAACGGCATCGAAGTCGCCGACACCGCCTCCGGCTTTACGACCTTCAACACCTTCGGCGGATTGCTCGCCTTCAAGGGCGCCGCGCCCAACGGCGGCGACGGCCTGCTGATCACCTCGACCGGCGGCAACCAGACGGTTCGCACCAACGTCTTCTCGGGCAACACCGGGAACGGCATCGAGATCGCCGGCGACGCATCGGGCGTTACCGTCGATCCGGACATCGCCGGGCTCACCACCGCCGGCAACGCGCTCTTGCCGAACGGCGCCAACGGCTTGCTCGTCGACGGCACGGCGCACGGCAACACCATCGGCGGCTACACGCAATCCGTGATTCCGCAAGACACGTTCTCGGGCAATCGTGGATACGGCATCCTCATCGCCGAGCAGGCTTACGACATCCAGATTTTCAACAGCTACATCGGGACGAACGTGCGCGGCAGCATGGCGATGCCCAACGTGTTGGGCGGTATCGGCGTCGCGCGCTCGGCGAAGAACGTCACGATCGGCGGCCGAACGACCGATCCAACGCAGCCGCGCCAAAACGTGATCTCCGGCAACTACGGCAACGGCGTCACGCTCGGCCCGGGCAGCAGCTACGTCAAGGTGATCGCCAACTACATCGGCATCACGAGCAACGCCAAGAATCGCTTGGTCAACTCGGGCAAGCCGGTCGTGGTCGATGCGGGCAGTACCAACGCGACGGTCGCGGGCAACGTCGTGGTGCCGCAGTAGCCTCGCATGGAGAACGGGTCGTCGCGCGCTCCGTTTACCGTCGTCACGGCGACGCCGCTCGAAGCCAGAGCGGCGCGCCGCGAACTGCCCGGCGCGCGCGTCGTTGAAGCCGGCATCGCCCTGGCTCGCGGCGAGTCGCCCGGCGGGGACGGCGCGTCGATCTCCATCGGCCTCGCCGGCGGCCTGCGCGACGATCTCCCGACCGGCACCGTCGTCATTCCGCATCGCGTGCTGCGCCCCGACGGCACGGCGCTCGAATGCGACCCCGAACTCACGCACGCATTAACGCAGGCCGCGCGCAGCCTCGGCATCGAGCCCTCGAGCGCGCCGCTCGTGACCGCGGGCAGCGTCGTCGTCGGCAGCGAGCGCGCGCGCTGGGCCGCGCAAGGCTATGTGGCTGCGGATATGGAGACGGGATTGCTCGCCGGCCGCGTCGCCGCCGTGCGCGTCATCCTGGACACGCCGCGCAACGAGTTGTCCCGCGACTGGCTCAATCCGGCGCTTGCCATGCTGAAGCCCTGGAACTGGCCGCAGGCGCTCTGGCTCGGCCGCGAGGCGCCGCGCTGCGCGCGCTTGGCGGCGCGCGTCGTCGCCGCGATGTCGCAGCAGGTCGCTCCTTCACGATAGCGGGAATTTTCGCCGTTGAAGACGTATTGCACGCGGATGGTTATCGAACGGATCGACTCCCCCGCCGACGTCAAGAAGTTAGCCCGCCCCGACATCGACACGCTCGCAAGCGAGATTCGCGGCATGTTGGTGCAAACGTGCGCGGTCAACGGCGGACACTTGGCGCCCAACCTCGGCGTGGTCGAGCTGACCCTCGCGCTGCATCGCGTGCTGGAACTCCCCCACGACAAGCTGGTGTGGGACGTGAGCCATCAAGTGTACGTGCACAAGATCCTCACCGGACGGCGCGACCGCTTCCATACCATTCGCAAGGGCGGCGGCATCTCGGGTTTCGCGATGCGCAGCGAATCCGAATACGACGCGTTCGGCGCCGGCCACGCAAGCACGTCGGTCAGTTCGGCGCTCGGCATGGCGTTGGCGCGCGACCTCGCGGGCGGCGACGAGACCGTGGTCGCGGTGATCGGCGACGGCGCGCTCACGGGCGGCCTCGCCTACGAAGCGCTCAACAACGCCGGTAACCTCAAGTCGAATTTCATCGTCATCCTCAACGACAACGAGATGTCGATCGCGCCCAACGTCGGTTCGATCGCCTCGTACCTCTCGGTGCTGCGCACCAAACCGCTCGCGAAGCTGGCGCGCAAGACCGGCAAGGCCGTGCTCGACCGCATTCCGCTGGGCGGCACCGCGAAGAAAGCGATCGAGAGCGCCGAGATCGGCGCGATGCACTTCATCGCTCCGTCGGAGAAGACCGCGGTCATCTTCGAAGAGCTGGGCTTCCGCTACATGGGCCCGATCGACGGCCACAACTTCGACGCCGTCGTCGACGTGCTCAACACCGCCAAGGAGTACCCCGGCCCGGTGCTTGTGCACGTGCGTACCGTCAAGGGCAAGGGCTTCGAGCCGGCCGAGCGCGACGCGCGGACCTTCCACGGCGTCGGCGCGAACGCGTTCGAGCCGAACGACGGCAGCAAGAAATCCAATCCCGGCGCGCCCGCAAAATTCCAAGACGTCTTCGCCGACGCGCTCATCGCGATCGCCGAGCGCGACCCGCGCGTGGTCGGCATCACCGCCGCCATGCCCGACGGCACCGGCCTCGCCAAGTTCGGCAAACGCTTTCCCGACCGCTATTTCGACGTCGGCATCGCCGAAGGCCACGCCGTCTGTTTCGCCGCCGGCATGGCGACCAACGGCCTGCGTCCGGTCTGCGCGATCTACTCGACCTTCTTGCAGCGCGCCTACGATCAGATCGTGCACGACGTCGTCGTGCAAAATCTGCCGGTCGTCTTCTGCATGGATCGCTCGGGCTTCGTCGGCGACGACGGCCCGACGCACATGGGCCTCTACGACATCTCGTACCTCCGCGCGCTGCCGAACATCACGTTGATGGCGCCGCGCAACGAAGAAGAGATGCTGCCGATGCTCGAGCACGCGATCGCGCTGAACGCGCCGGTCGCCATTCGCTATCCGCGCGGCTCGACCAACGGCCGCCACCGCGACGAACTCGCCCCCATCGTGCAGGGCAAAGCCGAAGTGCTGCGCCGCGGCCGCGGCATCGCGGTCTTGGCCTACGGCAACACCGTCGACTTCGCGCTGGATGCCTACGACGCGCTGGCCACGCCGGAGGCGAAGGCGAGCGGCGCCCTGCCGACCATCGTCAACGCGCGCTTCGCCAAGCCGCTGGACGAAGCGCTGCTGCTGGAGCTGGCAAACGATCACACGCACGTGATCACGCTGGAGGAGCACGCGCTCGCCGGCGGGTTCGGCTCGGCGGTTGCCGAGTTCGTCTCCGATCGCGGCCTCGGGCTCGGCGTCGAGCGCATCGGCGTGCCGAACGTGCTGGTGCATCACGACTCGCAGGACAAACAGCGTTCGCTCTTCGGCCTCACCGCCGAAGCCGTCGCCGCGCGCGTCGCCCAGTACTTCGCGAAGGGTGCCGCGCAGGCGTCCGTTCGAACGACGTCTTAACGCGGCGACCTGACCTGCCCGGGCAGGGCATCGCCGGGGCAAGTCTAAACCTTGGCCTACGCTCCGAGCGCCGGAGCGACACAGCGTTGTTTGGGGGCGCTGCAGCATTGCACTCGGACGATGAGATCGTCTTCGGCCTGGCACTCGACGAGAGCCGGGCCTACGTGAAGAACCTGGAGGTCCAGCAAGGCGACGGCGGCGCAAGCCCGCCGCCCGATGGCGCAGCGCCGCGCGACGGCAGCGCCTTACGCCACGGGTTCCACGACCGCCGTCAAGCGCGAGCGTTCTTCGATCTCCACGGAGCGACGCTCAAACTGCTCGCCGACTGGTATCCCGCCGACGAACGCTTCAAGCGCGCGGCCCAAGAATGGGACGCCCTGAACGGAAAACTGGCAGAAGAAGCTCGCTAGCCGGCGATCGTCGATACGATCGGTTCGCTAGTTCCGGCTGGGCCGCGACCCCACCACGAGGGCGTCCAGCGCCTCCGCTACCTCGCCGAGTTGCTCGACGCGCGTGGCAGCGTCGCGCAGGCGCATCGAGAGTTCGCCCGTCAGCGTGTTGATCACCACGACGTCGCCGACCGCCTCCGACGCGAGATCGCGCAGGGCGCCCGCGTCGGGCGAACCGTTGGCGTCCGCGACGCGCTCGGCCAGCTCCTCGATTTT
>Ga0116229_10013245_pt1 | contig 11700 bp, 14 predicted proteins | sample S1TSphgellanicum_3_FD_87313 | JGI IMG/M metagenome (GOLD analysis project Ga0116229, IMG submission 87313) | Host-associated microbial communities from peat moss isolated from Minnesota, USA - S1T2_Fc - Sphagnum magellanicum MG | ecosystem: Host-associated > Plants > Peat moss > Unclassified... | reverse complement strand
TTGTTCAATTTTGTGATATCAATAATTTGGCAAACATTTTCCAAAACATTAGTTAATTTACACCTAGAAAAAAAAAATCCAACATTTTCCAAATTCATTTGTTGAAATAACAATCTTTTCCCCAAAAAAAACATTGCTCACAACTAGGGGTTTTTCAAAACTTCAATATAAAAAAGTTGGTGAACTTTTCCCCCAAAAAGTAGCAAAATTAGTGGAGTTTACAATCCCAAAAAAATTAAAAATTAAAAAAAATCCAAAATTCCCCCATTTTTTTGCTGAAAAACCCCAAAAAATTTCCTCCAATATATATATATATATATTAAAAAAAACTCTCTACCTCTAAGAGGTAAGCTAACATGCATTTTACCCTTTAGAAATGATTTGACCCAAGGGTAAATCCTGGTAGAAGACTTAACCCAGCGAACAATTGGCCCTTTTGTATGCCTTTCGGACTCTAGCATTACTCGCCGGGTCACGTAATTGGCCAGAAAAGTGGCGATTTCTTTCTCCTTCTTTTCTTTGTATGGTAGAAAGTTACCACTTGTTTTTGTCCCCAAAGGCCCCATTTCTCCACAAAAGTGGCTATTTATAGGCAAGAGAGAGTGGCGTATTGCGCGCCACCACCCTCGTGCTCTCTCTCCTCTCTGCGTCTCTCTCGTGCGCGCGCGCGGGCGCGATTTGGCTCATCAATTTGCAAATATCACACCAACCCATTGCGCTAAATCTCGTGATTGCAGTACCCGATTGCTCAACTTTCATATGTACTTGTACAAGAGACGCGAGAGTGGAATCCATCTCTTTTTTCTTTTTTCTGTTTTTTTTTTTCTGGTCCAAATGCTCCAAATGCAGCACCGATGTTGTGTTTGTTTGTTTGTCGTTGTTGTTGCGCATTTTTTTGTGATGCCGTTGTGCTTGATTGCTCGATTGAGTGAATCAGTGAAGAGTGGGTAGACTCACAAGTTTTTCAGTAAGTCCAGGGGGTGGTTGGCAAGAAGAGTTTTGTTTCTATGTTAGAGCTTTGTTGTTACGTTCTTCTCTGTAAGACTTCTTTCCGTTTGTGATGATGCATTTGTGATGCTCCTCCTCTCCTCCTTCTCCTCCATTCAAGAACTCATTTGCGAGAGCAGACATCATGGAGCAGCAGACTGGAAAACTCATGTATAAAAGACAAAATCTCTCTTGATTGATTCCAAGTTTGTGTTTTCTTTCTTTTTGCAGGAGAAAAAAACCAAAAAAGAAAGAATTCCAGAAGAAGCTCCCGTTACAGTCTGCCTGTTATGTGTGTTGGAAGAGAATTTGTTGAAGAAGAAATTGCTAACCAGTGGGAAGGAAGGAAGGATTTGTGCAAGGATTAGGATTTGTGGATCATCCAGCCTCTGAATTTTGTCTGCAAGGGAGGGAGTGGGCAGTGGTTGTTTTTGTCTGGTACCTTGTGCTTTGTGTTTTTTTTTATGTTTTGTACAATGGAAGTTGGAATCATGGAAGCAGCAGTTGCAGTAGGGAGATTCATACGCATAGAAGCTAATAAATCCTGCCACAGTAGAAGCTTGCTGCTGCGGCGTCATCATCATCATCATCATCAGCATCATGAGGTCCTTGGCTGCAACAGCAAGCCTGGAGCTTTGCACTGTAATTTGAAAATGGGTTTCTCACAGAATGGGTGCCTAAGCAGTCTAAGAGTAGTAGTGCCTCCTGCTACTGCTGCAAGAGAGTTCAAGCCTTTGTTGCCCTTGAAGCTTGTTGCAAATTTGTCAAGAATGGGTAAGGTTAATGCTAGCAAAGTGAACGGGACCAAGGTGGAGATAGGCAAGAAAAGCAGCTTGGACCGAGAAGAAGAAGAACATGGGTCCAAGTCCATGTTTTCTTCAATGCCTCCTGCTGTTGCTGCTGACCTGGAATCATCTGTCCAGAATCCGGCAATGCAAGCGGTGCTAGTCGCAATGGCCAATGTGGCATTGTTAGCTGTAGAGAAGAAGCAGCAGCAGCAGATCACTACTATTGCTGCTGGCAAGACGGGGGTTCCTGTGGATGCATTGCGGCAGGGAAGATTGGTGGAGGCCAGACTCGTGTATCGCCAGACTTTTGTGATTCGATCTTACGAAGTGGGAGCTGACAAGACGGCTTCCATTGAGACTCTCATGAACCACTTTCAGGTTTGATTTGGTTTGGTTTGGTTCTGTTTTGTTTGTGGCTGGCTAACTGGCAAACCCTAAAGTTAGTTCGCCCCTCTCCTTGCACCAGACACAATATATGGTGGGCAACAGTAGTTTAGGGTTTTCAAACTCTGCAGAAATCATGAACTCCTTCTTCCTGCATGTTGGTCTGCCAATTTGCAGTCTAAGATTGTCCTCATCGTCTTCTTTTTCTTCTTCTTTTTCTTCTTTGGTTTGCAGAAGAAGATTTGAAGGTGATCTCCTAGAGTAGCAGCATCTCCAGCGGTGCTCAGTATGTGACCTTGCAAAGTTATTCTCACATCCGAGTTTTGATTCCTTTTTTTTTTCAGCCCCACCCATAAAACTAAAACTGGGACTACAAATAGATGGGAGACTACTAATAGCAACTAACCTGGACCAATCAGCTGGACCACCTGGCCAATTACAAACAGGGAGCAGCAGTCAGATCATATTTATTACACTCTTCTCTGGCAGGTGCACAGCTTTGCTGTGCACTTCCACCAGCAGCCTCAGGAAACTGCGAAAAAATGCTGGGTCAAAGCCATTTTGCTCAGCCAAACCAGGATGTTTTGACTTTTCTTCATCCAATTTTAATGTGCGGGGTCATATGCTGAGCACCACAGCTCGGAATGCTCTAAGTCTTAGGTTGCTTAGGAAACTGCATGCATTAAATCATCATGTCTGGTGGATATATGTCCCCTAGACATGGTAATTTCTGGTTTGCAGCAGAAGATGCAATTTGGTTTTTGCAGTCCAAGAAGAAAACTATCTTTTTCTCATCTAAGTCTTGAGTATTTGGTGATTTTCTTTTTTTTTCTTTCCTTTGTGGGTCTAGGAAACTGCATTGAATCATGTCTGGATGGCCGGTCTGGCTGGAGATGGGTTTGGAGCAACACATTCTATGATCTGCCACAACCTCATTTGGGTTGTCTCACGCATGCAAGTGCAAGTGGAGCAATATCCAGCTTGGTACATCTTGCCCTGAAACCCCCTCCTTTTTCTGAATTTAAATCAAAACAAAGGTATCATGTGCTTGATATTGAATCAGATATGGAAGTACCATAAGATCATACTTGAGAGTGTATGCATGCGCCATAAGAAATCAAATCGGGTGCTTCCCGATGGCACCCAATTGTGATCTGGGGATGGATAGTCTGTGGGAGATTTCCTCAATTCTCCTGAGAGTTATTTTGAGTCTGTGGGAGTGTGCCCAGGTTCCTTCCTAGGATGCATAGTGCATCATGAGTGCAGTAAAATTCAGAGCTGATGACAACATGCACATTGCAAGCTTCCCATTTGTGGAAGGAAAAAATTATGAGAAGAGAGACTCTGTGAACTCATTTAGTGACCAGTGTCTGTCTAATTGTGTTGCAGGGGAGATGTGGTGGAGATGGATACATGGGTGGCAGGGTCAGGGAAGAATGGGATGAGACGGGACTGGCTTGTGCGAGATTACAAAACAGGGCAGATCCTGGCTCGTGCCACCAGGTAAATTCTTTTTCTTACAATTTTTTGCTTGCAGAGGTGGTGCAGATCACATTGTAAATTTGCCATTGCTGCAACTGCTGTGTTGCCTATTCATTTGATACAGTTAATATCATTTACTCGTGCAGATGCTGCAAGTGTGATTTTTTTTCTCATTTTGCAGGTTTTTTTCTTTTTTTCTTTTTGGATATATATGTGCAGTACATGGGTGATGATGAACAAGAAAACAAGGCGCTTCTCAAAGATGCCCAATGAAGTACGAGGGGAAATTTCTCCACACTTTCTTGAACGCTCTGCAATTGACAACAAGGATTTAGTGACACAAAAAATCAAAAAACTTGGCGATGACTCTGCACAGCTTGTTTGCTCTGGATTGACTGTATGAACACCACTTTCAATTTTCCCCTTTTTGCCAATGCATTTTTTTCTTTTGCAGCCTCACTCAGTGTGGATACTTTGACTCATACTGATCAAAAATACAGATATCCTGTCGAGGTGAACCTTTTAAGGGGGACAAGGACAATAGCCATTTCATCTCTTATTCTTCTTGTCAGTTGTCTTTCTTGCAGCCAAGACGAAATGATTTGGACATGAACCAACATGTTAACAATGTGAAGTACATTGGGTGGATGATGGAGGTAAGAAATAAGCAATCTGACCTTGAAAAGAGCGATATTGTTTGAACAGTGTTCAAATTGCATTTGCATATTCATAATCTTGCAGGAAAGTCAAAGAACTGTAAGTTTGATGGCTACTGCTTTCACAAGTATATTATCTTGTCCATATGGGGATGCATGAATTTCTGTTGATCAAGAGTTTCTCTGAAATTTAGATTTAGTGAATTGGTTTTGATTGCAAGGTTAGAAGCCAATTGACTGAAAGGCTGCCAGATACAAAGTTTTGCCTCCTGCAACTCAAATGAAAGTTTTGTTGTTTGCAGAGTATTCCAAATGCAATTCAGGAAGGCCATGAATTGGAAACTCTTGTACTCGAATACAGGAGAGAGTGTGGCCAATCTGAAGTTGTGCAGTCGCTGGCAAGTACAGAGTCTTCTTCTTCTTCTTCTTCTTCTTATACTGCATGGGCTGAAGCAGAAGAATCAAATAATGGCTGCACAGTTAACAGCAAAGAAGAAGCAACAGCACCTCTTTGCTTGGATGGGTCCTTATCATCATCATCAGAATTGCAGGAGATCAGCAATTCAGCAGATCAAATTGGTCCCTTGCAATTTACACACTTGCTTCGGTTGCAAGTGGATGGTGTTGAGATTGTCCGTGGCAGCACTCTTTGGAGATTGAAGAAGCTACCTTTCCACACTCAATGATCTGTAGCCTTAATTTCCATTTTATGAAATATATATATATTTTTTCATTTGTGGTGCTGGTCATCAACTTTCCAGCACCAAATTCAATTAATGAATGTTGTTAGCATACAGATGATAGTATACCTTCCATGGCCATCAATGATAATTGAACATTTATAGAACTTGAACAAAATGATTATTCAAGCTCGGAAAAACAAAGCATCTCCACCTGAAGAACTTATCAACCTGGGAAAAGAAACCACCCATCTTCACTGCTACTCAATCAATGACCTCTGTGTCAAATGTTTGGTATGTAACCTGTAAAAATTGCATGAAGGAGCTGAAGTATAAGCATGTTTATTTAGAGATCTTGTACACTTACAACATGTGGGATTAGTCTTGGAAACAGGATATATATATTCTGTCTCCTCAAATAAAATTTTATTCTTCTGGCAAATACAGATTTTTCTTGGCAAATTAAATATAGTGGGTATACTTCATTTTGCTGTGTTCTTTGAGTGAAATTCTGTTTAGTGAAAATGTACTATTTTTGTGCACTTCTCTTTGGGTTCAAGGACTTTGTTGTCATTGCTGTTTGGTTTTGTGAATGTGCTGTGAAAAGAATGGAACTCATCAGATATCTCTTTTTCCATGTGAGCTGAATTCAAGGAAAGCTGCATCTTCAATCTGGGCTTGTACCATACCTGGAAGTGTATACTAGACCAAGAACCCACTTGATATTCGAGTCGACAAATGTGGGCGAGCTTCATGCAGATCTTGGAAGTCAGCGATCTTATATGAAAGATCGTCTTTTCCAAAAGAGATGAGAATAGACATTGCCTTAATTTTCCAGTACACAGAGTGGAATCAACAACAGAGCTCATGTTTGGATTCAGTCCACTGCATGTTGCAACATTTGCGGGAATTGCTCCCAATACTTGAACAATCTTTTCCTTCTTTAGATGGCTAGTCACGCAAATCCCACAATTGTGAAAGCACATCGATTTTGCAAGCTCCTTGGAATCTAGAATTATAGTCTTTGACATTCACCATTGTGAAGGAATGAATGATCTCCTCATAACACTTAAAACTTCAATCTTGGCAACTAGCCTCTCTATGTTAAGGAGCTAAACTACACAACTTTGGGTCTATATTTTAGAGTTGTGATCAAAGAATATGTTGACTTATCCTCCTAGTACTATTCTCCTTGTTGTCTTCAAATCATGAACCTAGTGTTTTGATACCATATAGAAAATCTACGTTGTTCAATTGTTAACACATTTTATTAACGTGGAGAAAGAGCTTGGAGGCTCCTTTCAAAGATAAAATATCCTACCCAATTAAAATTACAAGATAACTTAATATGATCTAAAGAAATGTTCATGGCCATAGTTGACCAAAATTGTAGGAGCAACAATGTGGCTCAATCTACAAGCGGATTATAAATCCTACAACTTGGTAATAATAGTGAAGAGTAATGAGGTGATCATGTCCCAACAAAGCGTCATATTGACACTACTTGTGGGCTTGACCTTCAAGAATACCTTGTCACTTATTTCAAATTCTTTGTATGTTGATCTACGTTTATTTGCATGAAAATTTGCATGCTTTTGTACTTTTGAAATGTTTAATTAGTTTCAAGATATGTTGCATAATTTTAGCTCGCAACGCAAATTCATTACATTAAAATGTGTTTATTGACTATGGTTAATGATACATGTAGAACCTATAGTGTGTGGATGCATACACAACATTCCCAAAGAATTTTAAAGGTTTTTTTCAATTTGTGTCATTTATTAAGTTTAATTTGAAGACGCATTTTATGCCAAGTTTCAACACATGTCAACCTATCATGCTTATCCAAATGTGTGCATCCCAAATTGACTTAGTTTAATGCGAATCCAACAATATATACACATAATATGTACCACCCATGTTGAGAAGGTTGGATTTTTGATCATGATGTATGTTTACATATAAGATTAAGCCAAAGAATAAATACACATGTTTGGAATTTTAGTGAAAAGAATTAAATTAAATTCTCATTAAAAATGTTATTTCAAACCAAAAGAGTCTAACATTTCCAAAGCTTCTTGAGCTTTTAAACCATTGTGATTGTTCAAGAATAGGGTTGTTAAGCCAAGGTCTCAAAAAGACCTAACAAGATGGGACATTGACCTACCAAAAGTCCCAAATCCAGATGTCCTTTGTAAAAATTTGGATTAATGGGATGTTTTGATTTAAGGATAACTTAAGTTTGGTCAATAACAAATACACACTTGGACAACACCAAGGATGATGAAAGATGGTGGGGAACACTAATAATGAATGGTGAAACGGGGATAAGCAATACCAAGGCAATTGAAAATGCACACTTAAAAAAGGCATTAGGTTGGACTATATATATATATGACAATTGGGGGCACCAAGGGATGTTGAGGGTGTTGGATATGATTTTGGAGGATGTTAGGGGTTCCAAGAAATATGTAAGGAACATTGGGGGCACTAAAGTTGAAAATATTTTGTATTTTATCATTTTCAAACCATGAAGGGTGTCTAGAGCCATTGGGAAGCACTTTAGGAAGGACATCGGTTGATCTTGGGAGGCCCAATAGATTGTTTTTGGGGCAATAGGGGGCACCCAAAAAAATGTCAATAATGGTGGGATTGCCAAGTAAGATGCCAAGGGATGTTAAGCAAGCCAAAAAGATTAATGTTTTTAATAGATGAAGATTAAATCTCATATTTGACAATTAATGGAAGTGGAAATGATTTTGTGGACAATTGATCTAATCATGGATAACCAATGTCTTGTATCTAATTCTATTTCCTTCAATATCATTTAGCTTTTAAATATATTAATATTTTGACCATATGTTAATTGATCATCAATGGTAGTGTGAAACAATGCACAATCCAAAGTTTATTCATGTCAAAATGTATTTAGTAAACACAACTATATGAAGTAAATATTTCAACATTTCTCTTTCCACTTAATTGTTTTTTCAATAAAATGTTTCCTCTTCCAAAACAATTTGAGTCATGATATTTCAATATTCAATTACAATGAAATAACAATATGAATGTGTCGAAACTTTTCAAAACCTTGTTGAAATTAAACTATGAGATTCAATAAGTTCTTAATAAACATTTGAACATTCAACAATGTTCAAAGTAATAATATCTAAAGTGACAAGTATGTAAAAACTCAAAACATTCTACCATGTACATATTTGCCAAAAAGCATATAAGAACATTTAAATTATGAACATGATCCATTCATTCATACCACATTTAATCATATTTTATGAAGATGTTACAAGTTGAATAAACCATTGACACCACAATTAGGGAGCCAATAATCTCAATAATCAAAACCTATAAATGGTCTTCTAACCTTGTGCCTCTTTAAACCACCCATGAAGCTATCCTTAAATGAAACTCCAAGCAAATAACTTATAAGCATGAAGCTAGGTGTTACATAATTTTGTAAAAAGAATTATTGAAAGAAAGATTGATGAATTTTCCATTTCCCCAAGTTCATCCATTGTTGAATTGCCCCATGGTTTTACATTTTTCAACTTTTTCAAATTCAATTTCTTGGGTTTGATATTTCCCAATTCTTGGGGAGTCATTCTTTTTAAAATTTAAAAGATATGTGAGTAAAAATATTTCATGCCATGAATTAGTTGTTGGATTAAAATTATAATATAATTAATTGTACAATAGTGTTATTCTTATTTTGAAAACTAATTTATAATTAATATAAAATATGCTTTGATTCCTAGTATCAAGACAAAATAGGAAAAAGTCACAATATCAAATATTTTGCTTATAAGTTGTTAGTAGGTTCAATTAATAAATTAGAAAATGAACTAATATCAATAAGTATTTTTTCTAATATTTAGTGGTAATAGTTTGTAAAATAAATTATAAAAAATGAAATTGGATTTTGTTTGTTAAGGAATTTTTGTTGGTGATTTTGAAGTAGTTTGTCAACTCATTATACGTTCATCTTCTATGCACTACTTGTTTGATTTAGTAAAAGACATTGATTATAGTTTTGCAATGTGCCCATACAATGCACTTGGATTGTTTATGTGAAATGGACACCCTTCCTTAGTGAATCACCAACTTTAGATTCCTTGCATGTGTTTTCACTTCATACATTGGCTTTAGATTTGAAAGAAGAATGTACATGGTGGACCTATGATATCAAGCCTCAATGGTACAAGGTCACACATTGGATGTTTTTTATTTACAAATCCATATAAGAATGTTCAAAAAATATTTTTTTCTTGACAAGTATTAAAACCAAAAATATAAATAAATATAGAATATCTAAATTCAATGCAAACAAAAATTTATAGTGAATTAAATATTGTGTATTTTTTTATAAAAAGGTAATAATAGGGTGAGGAAAAAAAAAAACCCCTCACCCAATACCCGTAAACAATTCCTTATTTGACACATGTGGTGTAAAACTTATATTTGGTGTCCCCTCCATGTCCCAACTTTCATTCATCCCTTCATTATTCAACTTTCAAAAAATGTGTAAGGCATTTGACAAAAGTTGACATTTTAAAAAATTGATTACCATGGAAAATGAACGAGTGGTTAAATGATCTCACTGTATTCGAACTCTCATTCCTTCCACTAAAAGGATTAACCCACACATCACATGTTTTCATTGAAATACATTGAATTTAAGGGGTAACTAGAGCATGATCATACACATGAATACATGCAAAACAATTTGAACAATGATTTTATTCTATTGTGCACCAATATCAAGCACACCCTTATTCATGTAGTATTTGCATTCGAGACATACCTGCACATACCAAGTTGCACTTGTTTCTTAAATTAAGCACTTAAATGGGTTAGGAACTCTCGTTGGGAACCCATTGTAAAAAAGGAAATTGAGACCCTTTTCCTTTCCACATGTCCTTCCTGTGGCAGATATTCTCCTCTGGTGGTGTGCCTGCCTCTTTTGCAATCATTTGCATTCTTCACATTAGGTCCAACTGTTTGAGATGTTGCATGGAAGGAAATCCACTTTTGAGCTTCATTGAAGGAAGCATCAAGAGCAGAAAGAAGACCCATGTAGCCCGGGTATTAAACTGGTATTATCTCAAGTGCTATATACTCATATGAAGGGGGCTGATTTCCCTTCAGCTTGAGGAAACCTTTGCATGCCTCCATTACCTTATGAAGGCATGCAAAGGTTTCCTCAAGCTGAATGGAAATCAGCCTATTTGCCACACACAGGTCATACTACCACTCTTGTCAGTTCTTTGATTGATACCAAGATCAATACCAATCTCTATATCTATATATACCAGGGTTCCAGCTTCATACCCAGTACCCAGCCAACACTAGAAGGCATGCTTGTTGTGCAACTTCTTGTTGTCAGCAACAGGCTCAAGGACCCAAAACAAAAATTGTAGTGTAAATTATTTTACATGTCTAGTGTTTAGTCTATTGGGCTCAGGGACTCTTGCATTCGATCCAACTTTTGGAAGTTTTACCTTCTTAGAATCGGTTTCATGTAATGTGGTTTCTTTGGTGAAAGTGTTTAGACTGTTTAGATTGGAATGGATTGTTTTGGTGTTCAGAGTGTGGACACAGGAGGTAGATGTACAACATCTTATCTATTGGCAGGGCCAGCCTGTTTGTGACGCCTTGTTGAACCTCACATTGCAGGCAAACTAGATTTGAGCATTAGAATCAGTTCGGGCTGATGAATTCCACTATAATTGTCTCAAACTGCACCACTTTTTCAGAGTCAAAAGTTCAGTATTACAGTGTTCAAATTTCAGGATTGGTCTGAAAAGGCCTTAAGTACTTACTACATGAGCTTGTGGATCCAAGTACTGGAACTAACTCCATTTCTTTTTTTCTTGTTCTAGAGAAAGGACTAGAGGCTATTTGTACGCTATTACAAAATATGCGTGCAGTTCACTAGTTCAGTGGACCAATGAATTCATTGCCTTCCATTAGGTCTTGTTCAATGATACAAATGAATTCATTCAAGATCCAATGAAATCACATGGTGTATTAAGACACATTTTATTGTAGGAGTACAACCTCATTCATGAATATGTAATTATAACCAACTATTGCAACAATTTCACTAATTTTGAATTAGTATGCATGTAATTTTGTATGATTAATTTTGCATTTTAATAATGGATATGCAATTTCACTCATGTTGAATTTGTAATTTTGGTCCTCGCTCAAATTTTGAATTTGCTTTTAAGATTATATAGCCTGACAAAACTAAAGATTGTTATCATCTTGTGAGATCATAGATGCATGTTCAACTCCTCTTAGCTCAACATGTGTCACTCAAGCACCACCAAACCTTGTTCTAGATTATCTAACAAACTTATGAAAACATCTGGATCTATGAAGGAAGGTTGTTTGTTTATTTTGTTTGTTTGTCACATTGAAATTTCTCAAACCATGATGCCTTTTGTCACACTCTTTGTATCATTGGAAAGCTCTTGATGAGTATGGGTGTGTCAAGTTGGTTTCATAATGTTTTGACTTACAATGGAGAAGTTATTGAATATTGAACAATTTGTTCATGAACAATTCATTTAAATCAAAACTAAATTTATAAGGGAATTTGGGCCCGCTCTTGATATTGTTAGACATTCAATAAATAAGATTTAACCAAGGTGATTTGAAAATCTTTAGACATGAAGTGTGGGAGACAATGTTTTTTTTTTT
>Ga0116229_10013244_pt1 | contig 11701 bp, 11 predicted proteins | sample S1TSphgellanicum_3_FD_87313 | JGI IMG/M metagenome (GOLD analysis project Ga0116229, IMG submission 87313) | Host-associated microbial communities from peat moss isolated from Minnesota, USA - S1T2_Fc - Sphagnum magellanicum MG | ecosystem: Host-associated > Plants > Peat moss > Unclassified... | reverse complement strand
ATAGTTGAAAACCAATTACAAAAATTTGTACCTCATGGATGGTGGGAATGAAGACACATGTTGTAATCACACTTATGAAAGCTGTATGCTAATTGTAGAAAAGTTGTTCAATGTGTAGTTCATTTTTAACAATCTTAACTTAATTACACATCATAACTATAATGTAACTTTTCAAAAAATCAAACATAGTTGACTACATGCATAAATATAGTGCATTTAAATTACCATATATAAAATACATTTAGAACTATGGTGCAACTACTAATCAACTTTTTTTTTTTTGACGTGGAAATTTATTTATTAAATCACAGTATTTATAAAATGTAGTTGCATAGGAGTTGCACTTTAAAGGATGTAGTTGCAACACAATTGTACTTGAGTGGTTTTTGAATTTTAGTTGTAGGGTAATATGGTTTTCGCAAACAAAATTTCTCATAGTGAAGTTGTAGGTATACACATGTATTCTCTTAAGGTAATTAGATTTCAAAATTTGTGAAAATATCCTAAACCAAAACTAGAATGAACATTGCAAGTATACCCAAATATGATGAGACCCAAACTGGGTAATTGTATGTCAACATGTATGAAAGTAACCTAAACTAGAATTGAAATGAAAGTTTTAGGTATATCCAAAGATTATAATATTTCCATTAAGGTAATCAAACCTTAAAATGGTTCAAAATAATCTAAACCAAAATTGAAATTTGTAGGTTGTAGGTATATCCAAAGATGATCAGACTTTAATTAAAATAATTAGATGTCAAAATGTGTGAAAAGAACCTAAACCAAAACCAAAATGAAGGTTGCAAATATACCTAAAGATAATCAAACCCTAATTAGAATAATGAGATGTTAGTATTATAAAATAAACTTCAATTAGAACTAAAATGCAAGTTGCAAGTATACACAAAGATTTTCAAACCTTGATTACAGCAACTAGATGTCAAAATTGAAAAATCTGATTTGAACCAAAATGAAATGAAAGTTGTAGGTATGCACAAACAAAATCAAAGTATTCATTAGGGTAATTAGATGTGAAAATAAAAATTAACATAAAAATTGACATGCTTTACAACATGGGGTACCTTCCACATTAGAGTTTTTCATTTCACTGCAATGCGTTGTTTATATAAAGGTTTGTAACCCTAAACTAGAATTAGTATAAGATTCAATGTTAAAATCATATGCACTTGACATTTAATCAATTTTTTGCATGCACATGTTTAATAAATAGACTTCAAACTTGAGGCACTTTTGAAAAGATTCCCTACGAATTTTGAATTGTGCAATGGTTTGAAGTTACCATGCATGGTTAGTTTGGCAAATCTCAAGTGCATTCCATTGCACATTTTCACCTACAACCTAAGCCATAATTTGTTCACTTTACAAAGGTGCCATAACATAGAAGGGCTCAAGGATAGGCATGGGAGGATAGGTTTTAAAACTATGGTGTTTGTGAAACTAGGCAACAAACTATTAAGAAATGTTTTTAGTTCCTTAGCTATGGGTTTTGGCAATTGAGACGTTGACAAAGTGAGTGACTGCACTAACAAGAAACTAGTAAGTGTTTAAACATTTTCAAAGAAACTTGCTAAGTAGTCCAAAAATAAACCAAAAAGCCAAGAGGGAATACCCACAAAGTCTAAGTTGTTCATCATGGGTGTCATAAATTTTTTTGTCACCTTCTACTAACACAATAATGCTATAGCCTAGGGGATTTGGGTTAGTTTTTGCTCACCTCTACAATTTGACAAGGACTGGCTAAAAGTTGCAACTTCTTGTAATAGTGTGAGATGAATTCCTGGACAAAACCACAGTTGCACAAACATTAGCACAATCAATAATGCGAAGAGCTCCTCCGCTTTTCCATTTTTTGCATTTTTCATAGCTACATTCTCCATTTCACTTGTGAAAATTTCACTACTACAATTAGTTTTGCAAATTTACCTCACCTTCACACTATAATGTAGACTCACAATAATGTAGCATGACCTTAAAACCTTGGTTGCAATAGAGTTTTATCGAAAAACCTCCAAAACCTCTCACGCTTTCTTGGTTCATGGCATTGTAACGTTTGCAAACATTTGCACAAACTTGCTTTGTCACGCTCCCTCGTGCAAACAACTCAGTTAGACAAAAAAAACCTTAAAAGAGAACTTGATTGGAGGCTCGTAGGCTTAGTTGGTATATTGTGCACCTTGGGCAAATACTTGGCTAGGCAAAAAAAAAAAAGGAACACCATGGGAGTTCTTTCTTGAAAAAGAAACATGGGACCAAACTAGTTTTACCACCAAATTTGGTGGAAAAACTAATTTGGGTCCCATTTATTTTCCTTTATTAAAATCTCCTAACTTGCAAAAATAGGGCCCTCTCATCCCCTAACACAGAGACTTTACGGATAACTTTACAATATTGATTCAGTACCTCAGATGTAACACATCACAATAAGGTTGGCAAATACATGTTTTGCCACTGGTTTCATGCACATAATTGGCCATGCCTCCTTACAGTAGCGCTCCCTGATGTGGATGACTAGCACCTTTGCCAAGTTTCTCGAATCAGAATCACATATTGTTCTTATATCAACCTTGATTTGTGTGTGACAGAGTAGTATTCTGACACATGCCTTGTTTTTCTTTGGCAAAGGCATTTGTTCCTAGATGTGTTCACTTGAACTATTCAGCTTCAATGTCAAAGGGCGGAAATGGATAGACCGCGCACGCCTAGTAGATGCAGCGGTTGTGTTTGAATCTGAGGTTCTTCCAAGCTTAGAAACGTTTGACTAGGAAACATTCAGCCAGTCATTGTCCCCTTCCCCAGAGATAAAATACCACTTACTGCTTGCTCCAATAGACATGATTTTGATGTGAATTCTTACAAATCCTTTGTCTTCTACATATGCACAATATGTGCATGTTTAACACAATGAATACGCTTTCAGATAATGCAACATGCAACGACCATATCTGAGCTGTAGATTTTTTTTGCCTCCATGCAACATACGTAGAGAAATTATATATTTTGCACCAGCTTTTTTTCTGTCACAATGCCATAGGAAAAGAGACAGTATTTAAAAGTTCTTGGGGACCTAAACCCCAAACCACCACCGTGGAGCAACTAGGAAAGTTCCAATGTGTCACAAAAAGTTTCTTGTACAAATCTATTCACTCAAACCACATTTTGTAGTACTAGAGATCATGGCCTCCAGCCCACTAAGCATTCCTACAAAAACAAATCTGAATTAACATGGTCACATATCCAATGAAATTCAAAATTTGCCCATGACGAATTCTTACAAGTTGAAATGTGTTACACCCTGGGTTATCGATGTAATCCATTTCCACCCAAATCACATCATAGGAATCATTCTTCTGCCCAAGATTCTTCATTGTCTGGAGAACAATGCTCAGTTTATCCACACCCTGAGTATCCTCAAGTAGTACCCAGTCCTTGGCAAACTTAGAATTCTTCCAAACTAGGAATGGCCTGAATTTTGGGAGTGCCCTGTCTTGACTGCCTTGCCTCATGTAAAGCTTAACTCAGCATAAGAACCCACCCTCCTTGCATAAGAACCCACCCTCCTTACATAAGAACCCGTCATACAAAATCATGCTGTGTGCATGTGCATTGCATGGTTTGTGGCATCCGTCGTTTACACTGCAAACTGTTGTGGAGGGCTTTATGTGTAGGGTACCAACACCCTGGGAGAAGAAGGGAGTCCCTGAAATAGTCTCCCTGGAGGGGTGGGCCAAGGGGAGTTATTTCAGGACCTCCCTGCTGCTGCCAGGGAGTTAGTTATCCAACGTAGCCCATTTTCAGGATGAAGAAAAAAGTAACTGAGTGAAGATGAAAAATGAAATCTCTTGATGAAGAAGCAGGGGGAGAGAACTGGCCAAACAGGATGAAGAAGAGAGGGATCCCCCTGAGCAATTCATAATGTCCCTGGGAGAATAGCTCTTTGTAAAAGCCATCCATTATTAGTGTACTTATTTTGGGCCAGGGCATTAGGTCGCTACTAATGTTTTTGGTATGTTTGAGGTCAGCTTTTAGCTGGTGAGAGCCTTGCATTCCTCACACGTGGTACAAGCTATGTTATTGTGAGGTCAGTTTTGAAAACTTTACCCTTTTCTTCCTTTTTTTGGCATGCAGGTGTGAAGAGCAAACCAGTGTTGTTGGGCGGGTACGATGCTGGAAACTTGGTATATAGACTGATACTGGCCCTCCTGGTATCAAAGAACTGACCAGACTGGTATTATGCCAAAGCCCAAGGCAACACCAAAACCTCGTACTAATAATACTTGTCTAGTAGGGACATGAAGTAAATACCAGCCTCATACCAGGTCTGTAATCTGTACCAATCTCAATACCATGTATATAGTAAATACCATATCATATATTGTAACGGAAGAATGAAGTTTCCCCTGACTCCGGACGGACAGTGGCTACGGACAGTAGCTAAATATAGCGAGGGTGTGACTTGACGTCCTGGATGACAGGGACGAGCAGGTTCACGGGGTTCACACTCGTACTATATACATACAAGCAAAAAATCAGCCCTTGTCCATAATACCAGGACCAGGCTTGTACAAAAGTTGATACCCGCCCAACACTAGTTGTGAACAGACCTCCAAGCTAAACACCACATAATTTCTGGGTGGTTAACTGAAGGTTCGGGGATGGCGAAACAGAGTAGGTAGATTAGCCAGGTTTAGCCAGCTTGCTGTGTTCAGGACATGGGTATGCTGTTTCTGCAAATTATGCAACCGGCTCTTCACCAAACCCTAGAGCAGTGAAGGTTTTGCTGCGTCTTGCTGCTCTAAATGTAGAACATAGCTGCACAATTCCTGCTCCGACAGCAAGGACGACAGACGGAGTATCAAACTGGTAACAACAGTGGCCTCCAACCTTGGCAACTGAAAGTTTCGTAGTTCTTCGCTTCTTTGCTCTCAGAGAGTGTTCAGAGAGCCAGCGCTGGACTGTCCTTGAGACTCTGAATTCATTCTCGGTTCTTTGGTGCCACCAGGGGGGCCTTATATTATTATTAGTTTTTGAAGCCAAAGATGCAAAATAGTTGAAACTTCAGGATATCTTTGGCTGAGAAGCTTGGAGGGCACGAAGATGGCAGGGCCATAAGAAAGCTGGTTTTTGGGTGTTTTGTGGCGTAGGAATAGGGAAGAGGGCCAACCTGGCTTATACAGGCAGACCGGCTGGGCTGACGGGGGAGAATCTGGCAGTGATGGCAATGCTGCCAATGCAGACCTCACCGGATGTAGGAGGGGGCGACTTTGGGTCCATGACACTGGGCAGGAGAAGCAAGAAGGAGGAACGTATCCCGCAGTGGGGTTACCAAGAGACAAAGGAGTTCATTGCAGTACGGGCAGAGCTGGAGAAGGATTTCAGTCAGACAAAGCGGAATAAGACGCTGTGGCAGCTCATTGCTGGAAAGATGAAGGAGAAAGGATTTCATAGGAGTGCAGATCAGTGCAAATGCAAATGGAAGAATCTTGTCAACCGCTACAAGGTAGGCGGTGTTTCTGTTTTGTTACTTGCTCAATCCAGAAGAAGCCTCGATTGCATCTACAGTTTCCTGAATCCCTCATGCCCTCATTCTCTCCACAAAGTAAATGTATTTTGAGGGAATTGGAGAGTACAATGGCTCTAGCGCCCTAGCTTTTAAAATTTCAAAGGAAAATGTGCAACCAGGATGAGTTTTGTAGAGTCTTTGTGGGTGGCAGGATTCCAATCATTGCTCTTTGAAGGTTTTATTCATTACAGGTTTCAGACCTTAAGATTGTTTGCTTGAGCCTAGCTTAGTGCTCTATGCTTCCTTGATTTGATGGTTTGCTGATGCAAATGTATGCAGGGAAAGGAGACCTTTGAGCCTGATTATGAGGTCCATCTCATTTCCCTCCCTGTCTTCACTACACACCCTCAATGCTTTGTGATAGGTTAAATAGTGTTTCCATATTTGCATGTGAGTCTGCTTTTTCAATCTTCTGTATGCTTCGATGTGATTGCATGTCAATGGCTGCAGGGTAAGGAGACTAGTGAGCCTGACAATGGCAAGCAATGCCCTTTCTTTGAGGAGCTTGATGTGATCTTCAAAGAGCGTGCAAAGAGTATGGACAGGATGCTGCATGAGGTGGAAGCAGGGGCCAGACCTGGTAAGAAAGGGAAACGTGGGAGGAGGTCTTCAGATGAGGATAGTGATGATGTTGATGACGAGGATGATAGTGAGGATGACCGCATTGTTGGCAGGAAAGGCAGAAGATCAGAAAAGGGACAGAGAGTCACAGCTGAAAAGTTTCGGGCAAATAGCATGCAGGAAGTTCTAGAGGATTTTTTCCAGCAACAACAGCAGGCTGAGGTGCAATGGCATGATGCAGTGGAAAGAAGGGAGCAAGAATGGCGCATGCGGGAACAGGAGTGGAGAGATGCCATGGAAAAACTTGAGCAGGAGCGCATCACAAGAGAGCAAGGGTGGCGTGAGCGTGAGGAACAGAGACGTGCCAGAGAGGAAGTTCGGGCACAGAAAAGGGATGAGCTCTTTGCAGCCTTATTGAGCAAACTTGCTCAAGAAGATGATTATTGACAAATGTGAATGATTAGATAACATTCTCTACCACTGTATTTGAAGGATTTCAACATAAGAGAATGATTTAAGAGACTGCAAGTCTCATCATACTCTTGTCATTTTGGCGGTTTTTTGTATCTTTGATATTTGCAAGCAATGCTAGATATGATAGGTGGCAACACCGGGCCAGCTGTAGGTTATGGCATCTCCAGTGTGCATACACATGGCAATATCCATTTCTTGCTCATATGTTGATAAACTGTTTCATTCCATTTTCTGGACGGTGCAAAATTAGTGTGCATCACCTTTTGTGGTGCATCTCCAAGCCTACAGATGCTTTCCGAGCTGTGAGAACAAAAGCAGTGCTGTCATCAACTGGAAAGTCTTGTACTGCCTTCCTCTCTCAACTTGGACATGCTTTGTTGGAAACTGAATTGCAGTGCCGTTTTCCTTTCACATGTTTCTGAATCTGTTTTGGTCCTGGATTTTGTATTTCTCAAGCACATCCTAGTTTTGGGTCCAGGTCATCAGTTATTGATTTTCTTGTCAACTTTGTGGCTCTGTAGATGCATTGTGATCATCAGAAATTTGGGAACACTGTACTCGTGTGTGTATAAACAATTGACCTTCAATGTTGATTTGTTCCATGTCAAAGAACACGGTGCCAGCGTCGATGCACTTATTGCCTTTTCTTGGCAGATTCACTTTCAGTTGCTAGGTTAAAGTTTTCTGTTTCATTGCTGTGGATGACAAAGCACAACTTCACTAGCTAACAACACAAAGGAATGGTCAGAGTAGCCTAATGAATGGTCCAGTCAACAGGAAAGGTTCAGAAGAAAAGCTTAATGCTTATTCCATCTTGTCATATCTCTATGGAAGTTTAATGACATTTGTGTGTCACTGCCAGTGTGTTTACTCCCAAAATTTGACCCAACTTTGTCATCAAGAAAGGTTTTGCAGGCTCTTTCTTCACAGGTTGCTGGATGAATGGAGAATGACTTGGTGGTGGCAAACGAAGTGCTTGCTTCAATTTGAAGTGCAATGCAGAGTCACAGTGTCTCACACTGATCTAAATCACCTTTTCTCATCAAGAGATTGGCGACACAGATCACAGATGGACCCAAGGAAGTTGAGCTGCATATGATGGTGATCTTCACCTTCTGGTGGGCTTGCTTTACATCTCAAAGGGTTCCTTTGTATTTGAAATGTCTCAACTTGCCTTTTCATTGTTGATTCTATATGGGGAGAGGTGCTCTGTACATGCATAGAAATTGTCAATATGGGCGACACTTCTAAACTGATGTTGCCCAAAGTTGGTCAAAATGAAGCTGGTTGCTAAACAAGTCCCTTTGAAAGTTAAAATCACAGGCTATATTCATGGGCATCCTTCCAGACAGATCATGGGTTGAAGTCTCTGATTGCCATCAGGTTCTATTGAGAAATTGTGGACCTGTGCAGTGACAAGCTGCTGTTTCAGAACCCTTGCCCAGTTATTTGTGGAACACTTGCAGATGCAGGAAGGGGAGTTCTTTGCTCACATAAACTAGAAGGCTGACATGCTAATCCCTTTATTAGGATACTGACCACTAAAACATGAGCAGCAATGCATCTGAACCTGGAGATTCAGAAGGTAAGTTGCTTGATTTTGTGTTGCTCTTCTTTCTACCCTGTCTTTTCTCTGCTGTTCTGTCCTTGTGCAAGTGGTGTGAGTACTTACCTGCACAATACACATGCTTTTTGAAGGAAAGTTCATGACTGAATCTGCTCCACCTTGGGTCAGTTCTGGCCTGGCAGGAAATATCTGTGAGGTCATTCTGTACTACACTGGCAATTGTTATTCAGCATTTTATGATTTCCAAAGAAGGTGACATCTTGCTCTCCTGTGGTCAAGTATACTTGAGCAAAGTTCTTACCCAGATCATGATTAAGTTTTGTGGATCTATCTTTAGTGCTGATGTCCACAGTATGTTGATGTTTGGATGTCCATGGTTTATAATTTTTTGGGTTGTGTGCTGTAACTTTGGTTTGCAAATTGCAATTTGATTTTTGTTCATGTTGACCCTTTGCTTGTCAAACTCCATCAGAAAGGGGAGCAAACAGGAAGTCAGATGATAATTTAGATGTGAACAAGATGTTGCAAATAAGTTTTCACTAATGTCTCGCACTGCAGATTGGGGATTGACAGCTGTATAGTCTAGAAGATTTTGGATGGGCTCTGCAAATCTGATGAAGCAATAATGGAGGAGGAATATGTTTGTTTTGTGGATATGGCACTTGTCCAATCTACCAGTTGAGGACATCAGTGAAGATTGAATTTAATTATATGTGTAAATTCAGCAGGGGAGCAACAGAGACGAGCTAGCTTATCTGCTGGAATCCATGTCTCATTATCTCCTCTTCATCTTAGTATGTTGTAGCAAGTGGGTATTATTTGCAGGTGTCCTGATAAAAGTCGAGATGCATGTCATTGTTCTCTTCATCTGACCTATTTGTGCCTGCATGAACTTCTACTGAGGTCTTCTAGTCTACTTGTATTAAGATTGTTTCTGGTCTCAATTCTTATCTGGGATATCTGGGTCTGTTTCTTATCCTTGGTTTAGAGAATTGCCAGGGCACAGCATGAAGGTAAGGTGTGTGCACATTATTCCTCTGTTGGGTTTTAGGAAGGCATGAAGAATCCTCCAGTTCAATCACTTGCCAAGTTCATAAACAACATGGTTGGGGTTTTGAATTGAAGCTTAGAAAATAGCTTCAGCTGCATTCTCTTGGTCAAAAGGCTGCTTTAAATCTGAAAGGTGGCAATCACATCCTGTCATCTTCCTTCAACTTGGTCTAGCAGGAGTGAAAAAATCAGTGAAAATATTTGAGGTTATGCTGTTAATCCACAGAGTGCAGTGCAAATTTTAAGAAAGTTTTAACAGTGTCCATGATTTTGAATGATGCCCAGGACTTCTGGAGGGAGAAGAATTAAGCAGGGGATTACTTTGGTGGCACATGAACATCCCCAATACCCATTGATCAAATACATCTACTACTAGAACCCAACAGTATATGTATACATTTTTTATTATCACTGAAAGGCAAGTACATATAGTGAATAATTGTCGATCTGGCTGAGTATATGATGCAACAAACTGAAGGATGGTCATCAGTATATATGGATCACGTTTCATTGGCAAAGGAACTGCCTGCCCACAATCTAGATAGGTATGCATATCTAATTGACTTTGAATGGAATTTCTTTGAGCTTGGAAGGGAACAGTATTTGTTAGTTGTTGTAACAAGAGTTTTGTAATTGCCGGATTCTGAGTGAAGGTTCAACATGAGCAAGATGACAGCAAACTTAGGAAAGAAGCCAAAAGCAGACATCTCAGATGTAGTTTCAAAAACATAAAAGCATATATTGAAATTACTGCATGGTCATGAGTGAAATGGGCTTTGTTAGTAGAGAAGATGATCATGATACCAGATGAGATTACAAAGAGGCATGATTTGAGTTTGAAATAAAGAGAGCCCACTGTCAATGTTTTTGCTTTTTTTTTTCTCCTTTCTTTCTTTTGTGTTTTACTGTTTGTGTATATCTCCAAAATCCTTGAATTTCAAAAGGAAGGGATGTCAGATCTATGCTGGTTTCTCCAAAATCCACTTTTCCTTTATTGTGGTCCCTAGTGCCCACATCCATCATTAGATTAGAATGGAGTGATGCAATTGTGCTGGGATTCTGGAAAATTATATGCCTCGTGTACCTGTTCTGTATTATATATGCATATCTTCCATGCCCCACTTGCAAAGTTGCAATATTCTATTAACTGTACAACCTTACCAAACTCATGAAATATATGTTGCTGTCCACTTATGCCCTGGTAAAATTTGATCTGGGATTCCAAAACAAACAACATGTTTGCACACTGGGTCCCATGTGTTTGTTCAAGATTATATATGTACCAATCTGGTCCTACTAGAATAAATGGTGGGCACCAAGTTGGCTGGCATGAGGCTTGCAATATTTTACTGAAAATCCTGCCCATAGCAGGATGCACTTCTGGCATGCCACCAATGTTTTTCAGTCCTGAATTTTGCTGTTTTCCTGCATACCAGACTTTATGTTACACAAAGCATACTCAGCCTCACTGGAGTTCAGCATGGGTGGCATAACGAGAACATACATAACCGGGAACATGAAGACAGGGTTCTTCCATACTCAATGAGAACACACATAACTGTGAAACATGAAGACAGGGTTCTTCCATTTGTGAATGGCAAATTTCAAGGGATGTGTGTCCCCCCCACCCCCCATTGTCACCCAAGCTCAATGTAGAAAACACCCACAGTATCTTCTGTCAAGTAAGTACACCTTCTGTTTTGTGCAGATGCTTTCAGGATGGTAATATGGCTGCATGTGTGGCCGACATAATTGTCACGTCAGTGGTCCTGGAGTCCAACAGCTCTGAAATTGTGCGGCAAACATAATGGGCATGAGTTTGACATTAGAATCATGAAATCAAACAGTCCTCTGCATCATAACTGTGATCTGAACAATGGTTTCAGTTAAAGCTTCAAAAACCTGCAATGGTGATCCTGCAAACCTGGTCCCCCTTTTGCGGTGGTTAGGTTTTCTTGTAAACTAGCATAGGTTGTGTTTTTGCTATGAAAGGGTGTTGGATGCCATGCATTCGGCAACGCATGACACAAAAAGTGTATTTCTGGGACCCAAAAGCTTTCCAAAATACAATTAAAGAAAGAGAGAAGTTGGGCATGTGTTTGAATTGGAGTTTATTGGATGTCATGCATTCAATCTACAAATGCTGAAAGCATTGGGGGACCAAGTACAAAAGAATCATGAGCACGGTAGAGATATCCCAAGGAAGCTTTGGATGATAGGTTGTACAAACTCCTAACCAATAAATGTTGAAAAAAATCCACATAGGTTTGTTGATAGCATATGTCCACCTTCATAGTATTTGGCATGCAATATGGTGATGAAAACCTTTTGTTCATCATGGACTAGGTTTAAGCCTTTTGTTCATCCTAGATTGGGTTTAAGCTTGAGCAACCAATGATGGGTGGAATCATGATAAGTCTAACTTTGGTTTGGGGTGCAATCACAAAATAATGATTCACACCTCT
>Ga0116229_10013241_pt1 | contig 11702 bp, 5 predicted proteins | sample S1TSphgellanicum_3_FD_87313 | JGI IMG/M metagenome (GOLD analysis project Ga0116229, IMG submission 87313) | Host-associated microbial communities from peat moss isolated from Minnesota, USA - S1T2_Fc - Sphagnum magellanicum MG | ecosystem: Host-associated > Plants > Peat moss > Unclassified... | reverse complement strand
TAATAAGGAGTTAGTGTGGATAAAGCCTATTCATTTAAACCACCCCCTAAAAATGGCGAAAAAAATTGGGAAAAAAAGGGGGTCAAAAACTTATAATGAAAAAAAAAAAAAAAAAAGACCCACCTACAAATGGCCTAAGTGTTGATGAAGACATCAACCCCTTCTAAAATTGGGGGAAAACACCCACAAAAATAACAAAAATAATCATCTTCGCTAATAGAGGGTTAAGGGTTTTCGCGAATGTGGTTGGTAACAAAAAGGTTAAGGTTCATGTTGGAGCAAGCAATTAGTAAAGGTGAAGAGGTGGCAACCAATGGAATTAGACTTGGAATTGAATTTGAATTGAAAAAATCTAAAGTTTGGTCAAGCAAGATTAAGGTGGTGATGTGTGTGAATAAAATGGCACATCCTTGAGTGGAAAAATCAAACTTCTTATGCATGAACTTGTGAATCATGTCCTGTTTAAATAAAAGGGATTTGGACCATGGAGCCCAATTCAACACTATATGTTGGCACGTTTGAAACCCTTGTTCATTGTGGTGATTAGAACCTTTAAGCTAGACTCAAAGAAGACTCTAAGGGAAGAAGAGATGGTCACAAGGGGGAATTTGGGGAAGATGCCAAAAGTGAGTGCATTGGGTAAAAACAAAATACACATTTAGTAATACCTCTTATGCTGATAACACAAAGATAGAGCACGAATGGTCTCCTTTGATCAGGAAGTAACTAATCCCACCATTAAGTCAAAGGGAAAAAAAGGCAGTAGAAATGCTTAGGTTATCACCCCAAAATAATGTCAACAAGGATGTTGACATTTCTAAAGTGGAGGCCAATGACATGCCTTTGTAGGTGGACCTTCAATTGAGAGGATTTTCCTAATTGAGGCCCAATTCCAAACCACTACAAAACAATCCTTGTGGCAGCTTGGGTTGTGAGTTTAAATGTTGGGCTAGGTTTGACTCTTGGTTTGACAACACTCACGAACAAAAAAATGTCAACAAATGAGGGTTTAAGGAAGGGGGCCCAAGGAGATGTTCACTTGGGAAATCTGCAGTGGGTTTAGTCCCTATTATTTAGAGGTTGGGGTTAGCCCTAGGTTACAAGATGAGTCTTAATGCCAAATTTCACTAGCACATGGTTTGCCATGTGCATGTAGTTTAGGTGTTTATTTAGGTGTGTGAATGAAGGCAAAGTTGTAGGGAATGCCAAGGCGGGGTACAACACTAATGTCCTATTGCCAAGACTGTTATGCTCCTTAGTTCACAAGGTGTAATTCCTTGTTGTTAGGATCGTTATGTTCCTTGGTTCACAGGGTGTAATGCAACACTAAATAGGAGCAAAATTGTATTCCTATACTTTCCCTTCACAAATTATGCTTTGGAACTATAAGATGAAGCTTGTCAAGAACACCCAAACAACAAAATTGAAACCCAAAAGATTGGGGGCTAGGGTGAGCCAACACTTACATTGGCACCTTCACTTTCTTGAGTGAGATCTTTGGGAGGCTAATTTTTAATGCATGAAATGATAAATTTGCATTCAATTAGTCTACAAAAGGCATGTTTACAATGTTTAAAAACAACACTTTGAGATTTTTACCATTGTATCAATGTATAATAATGCTAGTGGACATCCCCAAGTGAGATTTCTCAACATAATTAAATGGGAAACAAGTGGTATTAAAATAAAAACTTGGGCACTTCTAAGTTGTAATGGACATTTGGGCACTTCTAAGTTCAAGAAATGAAGAAAATTTATAATATACTAGTTTGGCCCAACAAAATGGTTTTGGCATACCATTTTCATATAACTTGTTGAGGTTGGTAAAAGGCGTCACACAACCTAACACTTGCTATAGAACAATGTAACAAATGTGATTTAATTGTTGTTCCTTGTTTTTAATTGGATAATCATAATGATTGGTCAAGGTAGTTTGCTATTAATAGTCTGCCACCTATTTGCAATCCTAGACTCCAGTTTCAGTTTTATGGGTGGGTTTGCAAAAAAGTAAATAAGTAAATTTAGATGTGAAATGTTTTTGCAAGGTCACATATTGATCACTACTTTAGAAATGTTGGTTGTTACTTGTTTCCTTTTACTTGTTTATTATGGATTCTTGAAATAAACAAAACAATTATTCATTATCTTGATTTGTTGGGAGTTGTTATTGGGCCACCACCAAAAAGAGCAACATGGCTTGTTGTCTCCATACTAATAATGTAATTGCCTTTCCCAAACCATGAACTTTTCAACTAATAGTTTAAAGGAACACAATAATGCTACCATATGCGCTTTTAGCTCATCATGTGAAAACAACAAAGTGGCATGAAAACTGCAAATCATTACAACAATTTGGTAGAACAACATCTCATGCTAACAATCACACAACACAACAATGGGAATGGATTAGGGTGTGGGATATGTGCAAACTACCTGAGCTGTAAAGGTTCAAGGGCTAAAGCAAAATCTTGGCAATGGCTAAAGGTGCATCAATGCATCAAGGAAGTGTTCTCATCATGGTAGGAGGTGCATCAATGCATCAAGGAGGTGTTTTGGTAATGGTAAGAAGCACATCAATGCATTAGGGAGGTGTCTTGGTGATGGCAATAGGAGACGGGTCAGCAGGTGGGAGTAGCATGATAGTCTAAGGTAGGTTTTTTTTTTCCCACTCTCGTCTTTTTTTCTTTCCTTGTTTCTTTCTTTGTCTTTTCTTTCCTTATTTCTTCTAGCTTCTTTTCCTTCCTTCCTTTCTCCTTTCTTCTTTTTCTTTCTTTTTCTCTTCCTTTTTTCTTTCATTCTTATTTCTTTCATTCTTTTTTTTTTTTTTCTTTTTCTTTTCCTTCGATACGATGGAGGCCTTTCCTTCTTTAGCTTTTGGTTTTTGTTTCGGTTCAGTTCTTAAAATGGCTTGTGGCCTTTCTATTATATATCATCTTTGGGTTGTGGTCGTGACATTCCATGTTTCGGTTGTGGAACCCTATTTTCCCAACATGGCATGGCTTGGCATTAAAGGCATTGTCAAGCATATCAAGTTCTCTTTCGAGATGGCTTTCTAGGTTTTTCTATCTTTTTCTTTGGCCCCCCTCTTCCCCTTAGTGGCCTAGACTTTGATTTTGGCATTCGATCTTTGGAACACCTTCCATTTGGGCCTTTTTAAACCGCGTTTATACACATGCATCCCTTTCATTCTTTGGTGAGAGGTGCAACTTGCTTTTTGCCTTCCTTTTGACCACTTAGCATGGGACCCATTTAATGCGATAGCTTGGCACCTATTCTTGTTGTTCCTTTAGTGTTGTTTTTTTTTTCTTTCATGGGGGATTAACCGAACATAAAAAGACTGAGGCACACCTTTGATGATTCCTTTATGGTGATTTAAAATAACTTCAAGTGGAGCACCTTTTGTGAATGCAAGCAAATGCATAGGTGCTAGCCTTGTCTTTCATTATGGGCATGTCAACAAGTCTGCTCGATTTTGATTTTGCTTCTATGGCACCCCTTGTGCGTTGGCTAATATGGAATTTAACCCTTAAGCATGCCAAGGAATTTGCACATGCTATTAGGGCTTTTGCCCCTCTTGCCCCAACTTTGATGTGTTTAAAAATGATTAATGCGTTGCTAGCTTTGCACCGACTAGACATAAACTCCCCCCATTCAAATTCTTTATTAGACTTTCAATTAAATTTAAACCTTGAACTTTTCGTGGACTCTTTTAGATTGGCATTTTTGTGAATGTTTCATTTATTGGTTGGTGGTCCATCTAGCATGGTCTTCAAACATCTTTGAGATTTTTAGCCTTGAAAATTCAACAAGTGGCTTTATTTAGTTCCACCAATTGTGTTCCCATGTGGCTGTTGGCTTCATCCTTGGGTTTGTGGATTGAGTTCTTGGGGCTAATTAGCTTTTGGCTTTGGTCACACTAATAGAAAATGGTCATTTTACAATTAGTCCATGTAATTAATTTTTAATTGCAACTAAAATATTAATAGTCGTGTTGGATAAGTCACATTAACATTAATCGCAAACAACAACAAATTTTGAATGAAAAAAAAAATCAACAAAATACACCTTCATCATTTGATTAGTCATATGCATATTGTCCTTTGCAACTAAGATGCGACTTTTTTGTGTGAACAATGGGAACAAGTTATGTGTTGCCACGTGTCCCACATTTTATTATTATTTTGAAATAATCTAAAATGTTTAATTTTATGTTTGGATGGTTTAGATTGTGACACGTGGTGCATTAGAAATTTGCCACATGGCACATTAATTGAAAATTTCCAAATTAAATTTAAATAAGTATTTAGGTATGTAGCTTGAACTCGGTATCTACCTATGCCAAATACCTATTTTGGTAGGTAGGTAGGTAAAAAAAAGGTAGGTAAGTTAGGGAAGTAGGTGGTTAAGTGCAAATACATGAATATTTATATTTTATTTTGAGTTTTAAATCGTTTTTATTGACTCAAACCATATGCCCATCTTTTTAAATACAAAATGGTAAAACAAAACACCTTGTTTATATACTTTCCAAGATGAAAATGAAAGCTAAAACATATGGGAGAGAATTTTTAGTTACAAGTTGTTTGTGACTAAACATTTTTAGTTGCAAACTAGTTACAACTAAAAAAATTTATCCCATATGTTTCATCTTCATTCTCACCTTGAAAAATATATAATTAAGTAGGTAAGTGACAATTAACTAGCTAACAAATTAACTAATAAGATTACTAATTATTTATAGTAATAATCATCAATATCTTATATTACTGAATTAATTATATTAAATATTATTTAATTTATTAGCTTAATATTATTATTATTATTATTATTTAATTTAAAATATATATAAACTATAATGATATATTAGCCAATTTAATTAACTAGTAATTGGCCAATATTGAAATAATTAGCTAATTATTAATAAATAATAAATAATTATTTTGTAACCAAATAAATTAATATAATAACTGAAATATTCAGTATTTAATAATTATTAGCTATTAATTATAAATATTGAGTATTAGTTTTTTTTATATCTAATAATATAAATAAAACATAGCCTAAACTAATTATTTTATTATAATTAATCCTGTTATTATTTTCATTTATATAGTTAATAATAAACATAAATATAAATGTTTAATAGTAACAATAACATTATTCAATTATTATTGTAATTAATTGGTAGCCAAAGTTAACTATTTTATTTTTATTATTCATATTAATACTTCACTCATTAAAGCTATTTATGAACTATTATAATAAATATTTTATATTTTTAATAAGTATATTTTCCTTCAAAAATATTTTTTTCATTTGTATAATAATTTATTAGATTTCAATTCTAACTAATACAATAATTATTATAGAATAATAAAATAATAAAACTGAAAATAAAAAGTTTATATTATTAATTTATTATAATAATTTAATTATTAATAATTAATAAATATCAATTATAAATTGAAAATATAAAAAATAAAAACTATATATTAATATTTCCTAGTAATATTATATTAATATAATAATATTCATAATTTGTTACTTATAATAATAATAATAATATAATTTGTAGCTAGCCTAGGTTAGCTATTATTATATATATATATTATGTCACTTGTTAAAACTATTATGATTTATTATAACTACTTTTTCATTTTTATAAATAAAAATTAATTTTTAATAAGTACATTAGTCATTTGAAAAAATTAATGATGATAGAATAATATATTAAGTTTTTAATAATTAATTAAGTAATTATATAACTAATTTTCCTATCATTTTAATATCATCATCATCATCATCATCATGTAATAATATATTACTATTTAAAATTTTAGTCAAAGATAATATTAAAAAATATTTTTGTATCACATTTAATTAAAATAAATATATAATATAATATTAACAAAAATAATAAAAAATGTCATTTGTAATAATTTTAAGAAGTATAATAAGATGGTTTGGATAAACTTGTAATATGGGCACATTATATTTAACAAATATCTTACATAAAATTTTAATATGGTCAAAATATACACTATTTAGTGTAACCATAATATCAAGGCCATTTATGCTAATGATAATACTTGAATACACATCTAATATGGTTGTTCATATAAATTCAAAATATACATTTATAAATCCTAATACACCCAATTATATTATTTAAAATTCACAAAATACACCTTTGTATATCCATAGGGTTACAACAAAATTGGTCACATTTGTAACTAATGGGACATAAATTGTTCTTTTTGGATCAAAACTAAACTAAATGTTGTTCACATGGAAAGATGAACACCAAAATAGCTGCAAATTAGTTGCACTATAGTCACAAATATGACCAACACAAGAAATAGTTGCAAAAATGTCTAAATGTAATTGTAAATAACTAATAGTTACATGTAGTCACAAATACAATGGTTACATTTTGGCCAATTTCTACTAATGTCAAATCTTTTGGTGACATATGTTTGATTGTAGCAGGAGATTCATTTTATTGGTTAGTGAACAGGGCTTTATGCTTATAATTTCATAATGTGTTTATTTCTCATTTGTCACCATATCAATTTGAGGTGGTGGTTATAAAAGGTTGTGAAGCCACGGTCCATGGTATTCAAGCCACCTTGGATGCCCATCCTAATTAGGTGGCGCTTTAGGTAGACATTGCAAATGTTTTCAACACCATTTTGCATGAGGCCATTTTCTAAGAGCTTTGGGTAGTGGGAGGCCAATTATCTCAACTTTGCCTTTGTGTTTTTTTTTAAATGGCTTTTAGGTTCCTTTGTATTTCAATCATCATGATTCCCTAGGGGCTTTGTTTATCATTCTTTCTTTTATGGGCACACACCAAGGTGACCTGCTTAGAAGGCCTCTTTTTGCACTAGTTTATTTTTGCGCTTTGTGTTGTTTTTCGGAGGTTTTCCCTTCATGTTTCTTCCTTTCCTTGGCCAATGACACCCATATCTTGAACCCTACCCATGTCATCTCCTTTGTTTTTTATCATTTTATTTTCTAGTTTGTTTTTGTTGGGTTATTTGTTCAACTCTACAAATGTTCTGTGTGGGCTCCATTTGGCTTACTTCATAGGTTCGTCCCCCTTATTGAATTTTGTCATCACCCTAATGGCATTAGGATCCTTGGCGTCCCCTTTGTCTCTACCTCCTTTGCATTTTTTTTTTTGCAAAATGCTTTAAGTAGGGATGTTTGACATGTAGAAGATGTGCTCCCAAGATTAGGGTACATTTAGGTGGTTTTTGATATCATTTTTTGATGTTTCGTTTTTTTTTGCTTCGTTGCTTCCCCCCCTTTCCAAGTTTTGTGAAATAATTCGTCATTTTTGAGTCCACCTTTATGGGAATTTTTAAGACTTTTGGGTCTGAGCTCATTGGAGTGCTTCGAGACCCATTTAGATCATCAACAAATTGTTTTCCTTAGTTTTAGTGGGGGTGTAAGGTTGATTTTTTCGGAGTTCATTATTCTAACTACTTATTTGGGGAGTTGGTCCTTGGTAGCCCCTATCATAGTTTCTAGGTTTTTTTGGATTTTTGCCTATTCTTGTTGGAGGCGATAGGTGTGAGCAACTCAATGCCACTCATTTTTTAAGTGCGTTTGAAATGAGCATGAGAGCTTTTTCCTTTGGGGGTTACAAGATGTGTTCTTCCCTTTAGAGTAATCGGCCAAAAGAGGCTTAGATCGCCTTTAGGAGAATATTTTAAAGAGATTACACAACCATTTTTTTATTAAGATCATTTTTTATTTACCTTTTAATTTGCATTGAATGCACTTGAAGTTGTGTGCGAGGCTAGGTGCGAACATTTGGTTGTTAGCCCGCTTAGTCATTCCTTTCTTCCACCTACCTTCATATGTTTTTTCCACCACACATTAGGTTGGGTCTTTCCCCATCCTTTAACCTTTGGGGTCTCAAATTGCATTTGTAACTAGGCTTTGGATCCTATGGGGATCCAACTTTTTAAGTGCACACATGGTGGGGAGAGGATGACCTGGCATGATGTTGTGCGAAATGCTTTCACGACCAGTGCAAGAAATGCGAAATTTGATATCTTGCGAAAATAAACCCATGTCCTTTTTTCCCTTACACTACAGTCTTCGTGCCATTGAATCGACATTGTGCTATTAATCAATAATGTCCGCACATTGGTAGACATTGTCATGGTCAACCCCATTCAAGTTGATTTGGTTTCACAGGTTGTTTTTTCTCGTGGGGTTGTTACAATAATCGCAATTTAGGCAAAAGATGGTTTTTATTGCAATCAATTATTGACGGACATGTTTATCCTTTTAACTATAGAGGTTTTCAAATGTTTACATTAATAAGTGAATGAGTTTTTTCATCGATGTGCCAACATGGCACGGGGAACAACAAGAACTGGGGCTCCTCTCTCTCTTTTACACACATTTTATAAATAAAGAGTGTCAATGGCATTACAACATGTGCATGCAGTTTCTATTTTGAGATGTAATATTACATTAGGTGAGGATTCTTCTAGGCTAGGCATCCTTTCAAGAAGTTCTCCCCTTTCCATATTTGATATACTACTCGTGACAAGAGGGTGTTCAAGAACTTGATGTTCCTCTTGTTGTTGGCCCTCTTTCGGTGGTTCTTTTGTCTTCTTGAACACTGGTCCTTCCATTTTGTTCCTTCTTGTTTTCCCCCTTTTTTTGGTGCTTTGGTTTATTTATGATTGGCAGGGTTTCATCATGATTGTTCATTTGTAGAGAGAAGGAAGTAGTACAATAAGGAACTGCATAAAGTCAGGACATGGACCTTCAAAAAGCTGCACCAAACACCGATATCATCAGCAAATACTAGGAAGATGTTGTTAGATTATGTGGGTGGCAGTTGAGGACACAAAGAAAATATTATATAGTCAACATATTGGTCCAAATCACAGATTTCTCACTTCAAAAAATATTCCTTCATCCCAAGTGAACACCAGCTCTCCCCACAACATTTGAGCATTTAGAATGTCTTTGAGGGCAAAAAGAGCAACCCCTTCAAAGCAAGTTTACCAGTAGTTCCCCACCTATAGAGCAAACTGTAGTTGCCATCTCTCTCTCTCTATATATAGACCTAATGCACCTAGTGATCATGGGCATTCTTTTCATTGTGGGGGCCTTGTCCACTGGGTTTACCCTGTTGGCCTTTTAATAGTTGATCAAAGCACCTATGTTCGTACATACAATGGAAAAAACCTGGCAAATGTTTTTTTTTGGGGGTTTCATGCTTAACATGACATGACCTAAAACAGAGTCTCCCAGTTCAAATTTAACATTTCTGAGGTTGAATATAGCTACTTCAAGGCCTAATGTTCACCCTGGCTAAACCCTATTTGCCTGCATTAATTTTACCCAGGTGAATAGAAACTTTTTATTATTATTATTAAAGACCAGTTTATCAAATTTCTTGAAGAGAGTAAATTTGATTGCACCCACCTAAAATAGGACCCCAGATTATTTCCTAAATCATTGTCAATGCCAAGGCAAGCCCAAATTGGTCACTTAAATATCGTTCAAGTGGGGGGGAGGAGGAGATGGGTATAGTAGGATGCACACAATTTATTAGCTTGCTACAAAACCATTAATAAGTCTTATTTCAGACTTATCAGGTTTGATCATGAACCAAGAATAGTATTATGTGAGTAAAGGCAACAACCATTAGTATATGTGAGTGAAGGCAACGGCCGTTTGTAAACGAGAGCTGATTTTGGGGGATTGGCATGTGTGGGTGGGTTCCCAATGGGGAATGTTTGCAAAAATAACCCCTTAACCCTTAAGCCCATTGTTATTCCGAAGCTCGGTGATGGCCTTAAGGGCCCCACAAGCTTTTATGTTTTTCAATGGTTTTTCTCCTTGCAAGCTATTAAGCATTGGCAAAAAATTATGGCTCTATATATATATATTCAATGCATGGGGCTTCCTATGCCAAGTTCTTTGATAGTTAATACATGGGTTAAAATATAATGGGTCATATTAGATATGTTTGAAATCACTAGTTGTTATGAAATCAACCAATTCACTCTATTGATATGACTTCATAGCTTTACACTTAGTGTTAAATAAATTTGTACGTATTCACACTGATATCAGGCATTAAAATATATCCAATGCTTTCAAATTAAGGATAATGAAAATATGAATTAAAAGTTTAAAATATAAACAATTATCAAAGTTTCAGTTAGTCATCCATAGTCGTCATTCCAAAAGTTATAAAGCTTACTCAAACAATGGTAATGGAAAATCAACCATTTTGAGTTCAGCACGAGCATTTGTAATTTGAAGAATCAGAATATATTCTATCTATAACAATGAGTGACTGTTTTTGGTGATGAATTTTTACTAGCTTGTGATTTCTCCAATATAACGACTTGAAAAAAACATTTGTTTTTTGGTGTAAAACTCATTTCTCTGTCAACATGTTGCCATTTTTTAAATAAAATAATTGAAAGAAAAACATTGAAAGAATAACAATAGAGCCATAATCATGTTGGCAAAGCTTTGATGAAATCTTCCAAACTAACTAAAGAGCATAAAGCTAAAGGATCCAAAACTACCACCGTTAAACTATAATTTCATGCCTCCTATGTTTCAAAGAAAAAAAAAAACATCAATACCAAATATTCCAACAACAATTACTTCAAAAGTCCCTAATCAACCTCTTTGTTTGCTTAAAAAATGCAACACCTTGTCAACACCTCTATCCACAATATAACATTTAACACCCTCTAAAGTTCTCCGGTTGCTTGACCTTGAAGTTGGGTCAGCTCCGTCATGCTCCTTTCAAACTTTAAAAATTTGGATAGCGAGCATCAAACATACATCTTGATTTAAGCACTATGCACAATCAAGATTAAATCCCTTTGCTTTTAAAAATTTGGATAGGGTACACTTACACACACCCTGATTTGAGCACAATGCACGGCCCAAGGTCCTTTGTTGTTTGTTGCCAACAACTATTTGATTGCTCATGACTAGTGTCATGTTTGTAGCAACCTCCATTATCTATCAAGATCAATAATTGCAGTTGCCATTGCATCATGCTTACACATCCAACAAGTGAGAAATTAAGCTAATTCCTTTGGAAATCTAGACCTACAAGCAAAGCATGTTTAGATTGTTGCCAAAGAGCTTCTTTGGGAACTCATTTGGCTCCTCCACATATAATATATTCACACCAACAAAATCATAGTTTAGGCAACTTTTCTTTTTCAACATGTCCAGAATGGTGCCTTGGGCATCAATTAGTTTTGCTTTTGGAAGTTGGATCCCACCTAAATGTCATCCAAGAAAACAAAAAAGTACTCATTACCATAATGTTCATACCTATATGATATGGGGGGGAGGGGGTTGGGGGAGGTGCCTTGCACATGGACCCTCAAGCCAAGGAGATTTTATTTGTGGCTTGCCAATTGTATGCTGCTCATGTGTGTCTTTTGTTTAACTTATTTCCCTGTGATGTTGTCATTCCCTTGTCCTTTTGCTTGTGCCAGGTGCAACTCATTTGTGCTTTGACTTGGTTGAGGTCTGAAGTAGGAAGCCGCCTCTAGTGTTGTGGGCTGGCCTAATTGCATTTAAACAATTGTTTTGTTTTGTTTTGTTTTGTTTTTGCCTAGGGTTTAGGAAGGAAGTGTCTGGATTGTCAACTGTATGCACAAAGCTAGAGATATGTGGATAACCAT
>Ga0116229_10013240_pt1 | contig 11703 bp, 9 predicted proteins | sample S1TSphgellanicum_3_FD_87313 | JGI IMG/M metagenome (GOLD analysis project Ga0116229, IMG submission 87313) | Host-associated microbial communities from peat moss isolated from Minnesota, USA - S1T2_Fc - Sphagnum magellanicum MG | ecosystem: Host-associated > Plants > Peat moss > Unclassified... | reverse complement strand
GATCGCGACGTAATCGTAGTCAGGATGGTGGATCAGAAAGTCCTGGTGATAGTCCTCGGCTGGATAAAATCCCCGCAGCCGATCCACACTGGTGGCGATCGGTCGCGGCAACACGTGAGACCGTTCGAGTTGCCGGATGTAGCCTTCCGCGATGCGCTTCTGCGCATCGTCGGCGTAAAAGACCACAGAGCGATATTCGCTGCCGTTATCGGGACCTTGACCGCCCGCTTGCGTCGGATTCATCACCACGGAGAACGCGATTTGCAGAATCTCTCCAAAGGATATGGCGCCCGGATCAAAGGTGATCTCGACCGACTCGGCATGCCCGGATTTGCCGAGACCGACGATGCCGTAGTGAGCGCTCGCGGCGTCGCCTCCGGCATAACCCGCGAGCACGTTCTTGACGCCGCGCACATGTTCGAAGACGCCTTGGACGCCCCAAAAGCAGCCGGCCGCCAGTACCGCGGTTTGCGGCGCGCCGGACGCTTTGGAGTTGTCGATGATCGGCGTGGGGAGCCTGATCGGCGCCTCGGCAGCCACGCAAGGCGACTGCCACAGGGCTGCGGCGAGCGCTAACCAAAAAGCTGCAGTATTCGGCATACTTCCGCGCTGTTGTCGTGCCGACCGCGATTATCCGTGAATCGAGGCTAAGTGTATGCGCTATTCGTCTGTCGCGTCGTCCCTGGCATTTTCGCTGGCGCTGGCCTTGGGCGCCGGAGGTCCCTGCATGGCGATCGAGCGTCCCCAATATTCCGTCGAGTTCAGTGAGCCGCCCTGCGAAGTGCGCGACTACGCACCGACCATCGTCGCGACCGTGCAGGTGACCGGCTCACGGGAGGACGCGGTCAACGCGGGCTTTCGAATCCTCGCCGGCTACATATTCGGCGATAACCAGACGCAGGCGAAGATCGCCATGACGGCGCCGGTCACGCAAAGCGCCGGGCAAAAAATTGCCATGACCGCCCCCGTCGAGCAATCGATGACGCAAGCCGGATGGGACGTGCGCTTTACCATGCCCGCCGCCTACACCTTAAGGACGTTGCCGACACCCCGCGATGCCCGCGTGCATCTCCTCGAGGTGCCGGGACGCCGCACGGCCGCCATCACCTTCTCCGGTTTTTGGAGCGACTCGAATCTGCAATCGCATCAGGCCCAGCTGCTGGAATTCTTAGAAAAGCACCAGCTCGCCGCAGTTTCCGCGCCGGTCTATGCCTTCTATGATCCGCCGTGGACGCCTTGGTTCTGGCGCACCAACGAGGTGCTGATCGACGTCGCTGCCGCCCGGCCGTGACGGCGTGTCGCGGCGCGCCAGCGCAACGAGCAGAGTTGAACCCCCAGTTCGTTATTCTTGCGCCGGAAACCTAACTTCTCGCGTTGTATGAAAACTTCTGACCGTCGACTGATATGTCGAACATCAAACCACCTTTGGCAACCGTGAAAACCACCATTCCCTTTTGATACGCACCGGCCGTTGCCGCGTCGTGTTCTCCGCCACTTGCACCTGCGGCTGCGCCGGTCGTTCCCGCGCCCGCGGAGGCACCCGCGGTGATCGCGACCACACTCGCGTCAGCACCGAACTGAAAATGACCCGATTCAAATTCATCCAACGCTCGTTTATCTTGAAAGAAGATCACTTGGCTGAAGGCCTTGCCGCCCGCAAGCCATCCGACACTGACTTGGGACATCGAGGTATCCCCCCGGAGGCGTCCGTGGACGTATACACGGCCATCCCCGTGCGCGCCACCCACTACGAAACCGCCCTCACCGATCGTCGGAAAGACCGCATAAGCATAACTATTATCAAAAAACGCTGCACTCTTGCCGGCCTGCTTGAAAACAGTGACGGTATCAGAGTAATTGTCGGCGTGTGCCGTGCCTATCGAAAGACACAGCCCTAGTGCCGCGCCCAGTGACAGGAATCGATTGCTAGTGATCATTGCAGAAAACACCTCGTTATTTGTCAGTCCGAATGTCGCAAACGATCGACACCGACGCTATCTGCCCTATCCCAGCCGAATTGGCTGGCATCAAAACAAAGCCCGTCGATCGTTCAGCTGCGCGCAGTATTGGGCTAACTGGGATCGTCCCTCTGTGCGATGCCCCACCTAACGCGCGTGAAATTAATTCGGCCCCGATAGAGCGGGTGGTTTTTTAGGAGGGCCAGCGTACAGACTAAGCTCGCTGTGAAGCCCACCGTAAAAGCTATGCGTAGCAGTTCATTTGTCCATGATGACGATCCGTTCTTGCGACGGTCAATCTTCTGGAAGCCGCGAACTGCAGTCCGCGGGTGGCGTTTGTGGTTGAACCAGGCTTCCGGTCTCCTACGAACAAGCGTGACCTTTTCCTTGACGTTCGTATTGGGCGCTCTCTTGGTCAGCGCGTGTTCGTCCGTGCCGCATCCGATCATCGGCAAATTGAAAATTGAGATGGTCGGTTACTCTCCCAGTCAGACAATAACCGGGGTAGTCGTCTCACAGTCAGGCCGCCTTTATGTAAGCCTTATGCAGCAAGGTGCCAGTGTGTCGACGTCCATCGGCGAGCTTAATCATGGAGCTATCCGCCCGTATCCAATTGTCGCATGGAACTCATTGCGCAGCGGCGGTGACCAGACCAATGAATTGACTTACGCCTTAGCGTCCGTGCAAGCAATCGAAATAGATCATCACAATCATCTGTGGGTTCTCAACTGCGCGGCGGACGCAAGGGGTGGACCGCGCACTGGGGCGGCCGCGCTCGTCGAGATCAACCTGGACGACAACAAAGCCCTCCGCATCATCTCGCTCGATTCCATGGCCGACGTCTGTCGTGCCTCTGTCAATCAGCTGCGGTTCCGCAGTGACGATCTGGTCGCATTTCTCAGCGCAGGAGGGAACTCAGAATCGCAGTTTTCGCTTAATCTGCAGACGCGAGCCTGTTTGCGTATACCGCCCCAGGCCTCACCTTCGCTTGACCATCCATGCGCAGGCGAGCAGCCGCAGCATCAACAAACGCAAACTGTGCCTCTGGCGGCAGATTCCCATGCAGTTGCCAGGACTTGTCCGAATGCCGAGCTATGGAGGGACTCGGGTGGACGTCTCTACACCCCTGTATTGCGCGCGCCGTCCGAACTGCCGTTGGATCGTACTGGCTCCCGGTTCAGGCTGGTTGTACAAACGGACCGCACGCTGTGGCCGGCCGGCTTCGGACGGGGGCCTGATGGCGCGTTCTACATAAGCGCACTTCAGGTGTGTCCACATCCAGTGGCTCAGGGCGATGTCCCGCCAAGCGCCGTATTTAAGATCTCCTCGGAAATGCTCGAAATGATCGCGAGTGCACACTAAAAGGACCCTACATCATGAAAAGCACTTCAACCCTTGTCGCGGCGGCTGTCGCGACGCTGCTGCTCGGCACCGGAGCCGCGCACGCTGCGAGTTATGGGGAGACGATCGCTTCGTTTAAGAGTGCCGCCCCGAGCGCCGACTTCTTCAACAACTGTTACGGCTACGCGGTATTTCCGACTGTCGGCCAGGGCAGCTTCATCGTGGGTGCCGCGCGCGGGGACGGCCGGGTATACGAACACGGCGTGCGGGTTGGTACGGCGACCGTCACGCAGTTGAGCGTCGGATTACAGGCTGGCGGCGAGGCGTACAGCGAGATCATTTTCTTCAAGGACCAACAAGCGCTCGATGCCTTCGAATCGGGCAACTTTCAATTCGGCGCCGGCGTGAGCGCGGTCGTGATCACTGCGGGCGCTTCGGCGAGCGCGGACACGAGCGGCACACAGGCGAGCGCCAGTGCTGGGCAAAACAACGCGCGTGTCGCTGGCGCCTACAGCGACGGCATGGTGGTCTTCACGATCGCCAAGGGTGGCCTCGAGGGTGGCGCATCGGTCGAAGGGGAGAGGTTCTCTTACCGAGCCAGACCCTGATCTAACGTCTGGCGCCATCGGCCGCCGTGTTCTCGAGCGCACCGCCGCCCAACACCTTATATAGAGTCACGAGATTATCGAGTTTCGCGAGATGGGTCGTAATCAGATTTTGCTGCGCGGTATACAGCGATCTTTGTGAATCGAGGACTTGCAGGTAACTGTCTTCGCCCTGGCGAAACAGCGCCTCGGACAGTCGATAGCTATCCGCCGAGGCCTCCACGAGCGCGGTTTGCGCCACCATTTGCTCATCGATCGTGCCGCGCTCGGCGAGCGCGTCCGAGACTTCCCGGAAGGCGGTCTGAATCGTCTGCTGGTATTGAGCCAGATCGATGTCGCGATCGGCCTTGTCAACCGCGAGGCGTGCCCGATTGGCGCCCGCGTCGAAGATCGGCAGTGAGATCTGCGGCGAGAAACTCCTATCGAGCGAACCGTGCTTGAAGAGGTCGCCGAGCGAGGCGCTGGCCGCTCCATAGGATCCGGTCAAGGTGATGGTCGGGAAGAACGCTGCGCGGGCCGCGCCGATGTCGGCATTGGCGGCGCGCAAGGTATGTTCCGACTCCAGAATGTCCGGCCGCCGCAGCAGCACCGTCGAGGATAGGTCGGGCGGCAACGGTGCTATCGATGACAACAGCGCCGGTAGGGTTCCTGCGGTGAGGTCCGTCGGAATGGCGGTGCCCGCGAGCAAGGTCAAGGCATTGTCGTCTTGCGCCAATTGCGTGGTGTACGTCGCCACATCGCTGCGCGCCGAATCGACGGCAGTTTCGGCCTGACGCAGATCGAGCAGTGTGGCTTCGCCCGCCTCGTAAGTGCGATCCGTCAATTGATACGACGATCGCTGGCTGGCGAGAGTCTCTTCCGCGAGGGCCAGGCGCTCTCCGTCTGCGGCTCGCGTGAGATAGGCCGTGACGACTTCGCCGATCAGGCTGATCTGGGCGCTCGTGCGCGCCTCCACCTTGCTGAAGTACTGTTGCAGCGCCTCATCTTTGAGGCTGCGCACCCGTCCGAACAAATCGAGTTCATAGGAACTGAAGCCGACGGCTGCCGTAAAATAGCGCTCGCTTTCGGGCATCAGCGTCGGGGAAAGCACGGCGGGTATACGGCTATAAGTGGCGGAACCGCTGGCGTCGATCGTCGGCAGCAGCGCCGCGCGCTGGATTCGATACTGTGCCCGGGCGACTTCGATGTCGAGAACGGCGACGCGCAGATCCAGATTGTTGGCGAGCGCGAGTGCGATCAACTCTTGTAGATTAGGGTCGGTGAAGAATTGACGCCAACCGACAGCGGCCACCGGCGTGCCTTCTCCTGCGCTCGGCCATTGCAGGGAGTTGTACGCGGAGCCCGTCGGCCATTCTTTCGCGACGGGCGGTGCGGGACGTCGATAGTGCGGCGCCATGCTCACACAGCTCGTCGCCGAGGCGGCGAGGACCGCAGCGAGACCAAAGCGACGCGCCAGCAAGCTTAAGGGCATGTCATGACGCTGGTGCTGCGGGTGCTGGTTCCGCCGCCGGCTTAGCCGGTTTATCCTGAATCTTGAAAACTCTCCGGATCGCGATGAAGAATAGCGGTACGAAAAAGATGCTGAGCAGCGTGCCGGTCAGCATCCCGCCGATGACCCCCGTGCCGATGGCGCTGCGGCTGGCGGCACCTGCGCCGGTCGCTATGGCGAGCGGAACGGCGCCGAGCCCGAACGCGATTGATGTCATGAGGATGGGTCGCAGCCGCTGATGCGCCGCTTCGAGCACGGCGCCAAGCGACTCTTTACCCTCCGCGATCAGGTTCTCGGCGAACTCGACAATCAAGATGGCATTCTTTGCCGACAAGCCAACAGTGGTCAGCAGACTCACTTGAAAGAACACGTCGTCATCAAGACTGCGCAGACTCGTCGCCGCCAGTGCGCCGACCACGCCAAGCGGTACAACCAGAAGCACGGCGAACGGTATCGCCCAACTCTCATAGAGTGCGGCGAGGCAAAGGAAGACGACGATCAGCGACATGGCGTAGAGCTGCAGATTCTGAGAGCCGGCGAGGCGCTCCTGATATGAAAGCCCGGTAAACTCGAGCCCGAACCCCGCCGGCAATTGCTTGGCCAAATTGGTGATGAGTGTCAGCGAATCGCCCGAGCTCTGACCTGGTGCCGGCTCGCCGAGAATCTCGACGGCGGGCGTGCTGTTATAGCGCTCGAGACGAGGGGAGCCGAAAGTCCAGCGGGACGTGGAGAAGGCCGCGAAGGAGACCATCCCGCCCGAGGAATTGCGGACATACCATTGGTTCAGGTCTGTCGGCAGCATGCGAAACGGTGCATCGGCTTGGACGAAGACCTTCTTGACCCGGTCCTTGTCAACGAATTGATTGACGTAAGTGCTTCCCCAGGCGGTACCGAGAGTGTCATCAATATCCGCCAAAGAGAGCCCCTCGGCTTGCGCCTTCGGTTGATCGATATCGACCTGCAACTGCGGCGTGTCCTCCTCGCCGTTGGGCCGGACCTTCGCAAGCTTCGCGTTCTTGCCGGCGAGCCCCAAAAGCTGATCGCGAGCCGCCAGCAACTTGACGTGCCCGGCGTTACCGTGGTCTTCAAGGAAGAAATCGAAGCCCGTGGAATTGCCGAGTTCGATCACCGCCGGCGGTCCGAACACGAAGATCTGGGCGTCGCTGATTTTGGCAAATGCGGTAGTGCCCCGAGCGATGATGCCATCCACGGAAGCCTTCTTGCCGCTGCGGTCCGCCCAAGGCTTCAGTTTAAGGAAGCCGAGTGCGGCATTTTGGCCGTTGCCGCTGAAGCTGAAGCCGGCGACCATGAAGGTATCCTCGATATAGTCCTTCTCGCTCGTATGAAAGTAGTCTTCGACTTGCTTGATGACCGCATCCGCGCGCGACTGAGTCGCTCCGACCGGCAGCGTGATTTGCACGAACATGATCCCTTGGTCCTCGTCCGGCAAGAAGCCGGTCGGCAGATGCGCAAACAACAGGACGACAATCGCGACGATGACCACAAAAACGGACGCGGAGATCCAGGGAAGCTTCAGTAGTCGTGAAATCGAGCTTTGATAACCCGCATTGGCGCGATCGAAGAGCCGATTGAACCACCCGAAGAAACCTTTCTGCTTCGCATGGTCGATCTTCGGTCCGGACTTGAGGAGCGTGGCACAAAGAGCCGGCGTCAGCACGATCGCGACGAACACCGACAGCAGCATGGCCGCGACGATCGTCAAGGAGAACTGACGGTAAATGACACCGGAGGCGCCCCCGTAAAATCCCATCGGGACGAAGACCGCCGACAACACGAGCGCGATGCCGACCAGGGCGCTCGTGATCTGCTGCATGGATTTGATCGCCGCGTCGCGCGGCGAGGCGCCCTCCTCCATGATGCGTTCGACACTCTCCACGACGACGATCGCATCGTCGACGAGCAAACCGATCGCGAGCACGAGGGCGAGCATGGACAAGGTATTGATCGAATAGCCGGCGAGGTTCAGCACCCCGAGCGTACCCAACAGCACGACGGGCACGGCGATCGTAGGAATCAAGGTCGCACGAAAGCTCTGCAGGAAGAGATACATGACCACGAAGACGAGTGCGATTGCCTCGAACAGCGTCTTGACGACTTCGGTGATCGAAGTCGTCACGAACGGCGTCGTATCGTACGGATACACCGCCGTGACTCCCGGCGGGAAGTTCGCGGCGAGCAGGGCGACCTCTTTCTTGACGCCGGTCGCCGTGCTCAGGGCATTGGCGTTCGATGTCAGCTTGATCGCGAGTCCGGACGCCGGCTTCCCGTTATAGCGCCCCGAGGTGTTATAAGTCTCGCTGCCGAGTTCGATACGCGCGACGTCGCCGAGATAGACGCTCGCTGCGCCCTGACCCGTGCGCAACAGGATCTTCCGGAACTGATCCGGTGTCTGCAGCCGGCTCTGCGCGTTAACCGGCGCATTGAGCTGCTGGCCTTTCACCGCGGGTAAGTCGCCGATCTGACCGGCCGCCACTTGGACATTCTGCGCGGTAATTGCCGCGGTGACGTCGTCGGTCGTCAGTTGATAGCTATTCAGCTTGCCGGGATCCAGCCAGATGCGCATCGCATGCTGCGCGCCAAAGAGCGTCGTATCCCCGACCCCGGGAACGCGGCTGATCGGGTCTTGAACATACGACGCCATGTAGTCGCCGAGTTCCTCTGCCGACAGGCTGCCGTCGGTGGATATGAGTGCGACCACGATTAGGAAATCGGAAACGGCCTTGACGACCGTGATGCCCTGTTGCTGTACCTCGGCGGGCAGCAGCGGCGTCGCGAGTTGCAGCTTGTTCTGCACCTGGACTTGGGCGATGTCGGGATCCGTGCCCTCGGCAAAAGTCAGCGTGATCACGGAACTGCCCGTGGAGTCGCTCGTAGACGAAAGATAGACGAGCTTGTCGATGCCTTTCATCTGCTCCTCGATGACCTGGGTCACCGTATTGACGACCGTATCCGCCGAGGCGCCGGGATAAGTGGCGGTGATGGAAATGGCGGTCGGAGCGATGCTGGGATATTGCGCCACCGGCAGCGCGAGGATGGATAAACCGCCACCGAGCATGATCGCGATGGCAATGACCCATGCGAAAATCGGTCGGTCAATGAAAAACTTGGACATTATCGTGGGCAGCGGCGGTTGTGGGACGGCGACGGTCTCATTGACCGCTGGCTGCGCTCGCAGGTTTCGTCGAGTCCGCTTTGGCGACTGCCGCTGCCGGCATGACTTGTGCCGTTACGCCCGGTTTGACGCGCTGTAGGCCATCGACGATCACGCGATCGCCTACTTTGACGCCGCTGTCGATGAGCCACTGATCGCCGATTGCCCGATTCACGGTCAATTGACGCAGCACAACTTTTTGATCGCTGCCCAGAACCAGCGCGGTCGGATTACCCTGGGCATCGTGCGTGACACCTTGCTGCGGAATGAGCAACGCCTGTTCACGAATACCTTCTTCCAGTCGGGCTCGTACGTACATCCCCGGCAGGAGCTCGGCGTTAGGATTCGGGAATACGGCGCGTACCGTCACGGAGCCGGTGGTTTGATCGACCGTCACATCCGAAAACTGCAGTTTTCCCTCGATCGGGTACGCGCTACCGTCCTCGAGCGTGAGGTTGACCGCGACTTGCGCGGCTCCGCCGGTCTTGAGAGATCCGTGTGCGAATTCCCGCTTCAGGCGCAGCAACTCCGTGATCGTCTGGGTGACGTCGACGTACATGGGATCCATTTGCTGGATGGTGGACAAGGCCGTGCTCTGGCTCGCGGCGACCAGCGCGCCAACGGTTACCGTCGAGCGGCCAATACGGCCCGTGATGGGCGCCGTGATGCGGGTCCTCGTCAAGTTGATCTGCGCGGTTTGCACCGCGGCCCGCGCGGAGGCGACGTCCGCCGCCGCCTGCAGGGCAGTCGCGATGGCGTTGTCGTTGGTTTGCTTGCTGATCGCATGGATCACGACGAGGTCTCGATAGCGCTCTACCAAGAGATTCGCGGTCGTGAGGTTGGCCTGTGCTTTGGCGAGGCTTGCGACGCCACTGTCGTAGAGCGCTCGATAGGCGGACGGGTCGATTTGATAGAGAGGCGTCAAGGCTTTGACGGTGCTGCCTTCCCGGAACAGCCGCTTTTCGATGAGGCCGTCGATTTGTGGTCGCACCTCGGCCGTTTGGAACGACGACGTCCGGCCAGGCAGTTCAGTGTAGAGCGCCAACGGCTGGGCGGCGACCGTGTAGACCGCGACCCCTGGTGCCGGTGGAGCGGCGACCGGTTTCTTGCCATGGCACCCGGCACTCGCGGCACAAAGGGCGCCGGCGACCGCGCACACAGCAACTAGGGCGACAGTCCTCTTCTTCATCGGACAGGGAATTCCTTTCACACAATCGAAGGTGGATCGACGGAAAGCGGCGCACGGTCAACAGTCCGTATGACGCTGAGCGATGTCGAGAAATCACTTGAAATAAACCGACGTGGACCAGAATAAGTCATCGATGACACTCGCGTATGTGCGGTTTCGCACTGAAGCGTTCGGCGACGGTAATGAGACGCGACAGGAAAAAAATACCTCGATGGCCACTAGCAGTGGTCCACCGAGGTAAGGAGTCCCGGCATGGGGATGACAGGCCGGGAGGTCGCGCTCTTGTCGAGCGCAGGAAACGTTTACCGGAACGGAATCACGCGGGCTTTTTTGCCCAGCTCTTACACCATCCGCCTGAACTGACGCTCTTCCCGGCAAAAATTGTACAGGGCCCCATCGCATCTGCCGGTTTCCCCTGAAACTGGGCGCAGTTGCTGCATTTCGAATCGGGCTGGGTTGACTTGGTGACGTAGCCCAGCGCTTTCGCGGTCGGATCGCCAGGGTCGAGTGCCGGCGCGTCAGCAAAAGCCGTGCCCAATGTCAGTCTTGCAAAGGGTACTAAGGCCACTGCGGTCAGTGCGGCCTTGGTGAGACTGCGACGAGTAAAGATTCGATTCATGTTGATGGGTCCTCAGGTTGCACTTCAAAATCACAAGCTCTTCGTGGGCGTCAGCGAACTGATCCACGCGGCGAGCGCCTGGATAGAGACATCGTCAAGATTGTGCGCAACACCACCCATGATGAAATCGTTGCTGCTGTCGCTCGGTAACCCCGCGCGGAAGTTCGTGAGTCTCGCAATAACGTAGGGGCCGTATTGTCCACGCAGGGATGGATAGGCCAAGTATTGGCTGGCCCGGCTGGTCACACCGCTCGCCTCAGCACCGTGGCACCCCTGACAGGGGGGCACGCCATGCGACGGATCGCCCGCGTAAAATATTGCGGCGCCTTTTGGAGCGGACGCCGCGGGACTGGGAACGTCCGTAGCTTGCGGGGCTTGCGCGGAAAAATAGGTCGCGACGTTGCGCATGTCATCGTCGCTTAAGGTGGCGGCAATCGCCGTCATCGGAGAGATCGAGTAGTAGGGATCCTTCGGACCCGCGTGCTTGAACGAAACGAGCCGATGGTATAAGTAATCCGCGCGCTGCCCGGCGAGTCGCGGAAACGTCGGCGCCACCGAAACGCCATTGGCGCCGTGGCAAGCAAGACAAACCGCCACCTTTTGCGCACCGGCAACTGCATCGCCATGGATCGGTTCGATGCGGCGAAGATCCGTAAAGCTCGACGCTCCGGGCGCCGAGGACGCGACAGTGAGGAGCACGGCTGCCAGCAGGGATTTGGTTCTGGTCACGTACGCCTCATAGCTTCACATTGAAGAACAGCCCGACGACGTTGGTGTTATAGCCCTGCGGGCCGCCGTCGGTGTACACCGAGTGGCCGTAGACCAGCGTGTTGCTGAATCCGGCGTAGTGCCAATCGGCGATCTGGCCGTGCTCGTAGTAATCGAAGAGCCGTACCGATACCCGTTCGCTCAAGGGTACGGTCACGTTCAAGGTCAGCGAATTGACGACATACGTCATCGCGGGAAACTGGCTGCCCGCCTGCGCCGGCGTGTAGTCGTAGGTCAGCGCACTTGGCGAGGCGTAGTTGTAGGCGGTAATTCCTCGCGTCGAGATGTAATTCCAGCCGAGATCAGCGCGGACGGGACCGAAGTAGTGATTCAGCGTGGCGCCCCCGGACCAGTTGCGCTGCTTGTCGCTTGCCCACCATTGATTCGCGAGCGGGTAAGTGGGTCCGCCCAGCGCGTCGTTCGGCGTGTCGACCGCCGCGTCGTTGACGTCGGACAAATGCAGGCTCGACCGGTCCAAGCCGGCCCACAGGGACGCACTGCTCGTGATGGCGAAACGCCATTCCCAGGTCAGGGTCGCTGCGGACGTGTTGTACCCCTGGCG
>Ga0116229_10013238_pt1 | contig 11703 bp, 6 predicted proteins | sample S1TSphgellanicum_3_FD_87313 | JGI IMG/M metagenome (GOLD analysis project Ga0116229, IMG submission 87313) | Host-associated microbial communities from peat moss isolated from Minnesota, USA - S1T2_Fc - Sphagnum magellanicum MG | ecosystem: Host-associated > Plants > Peat moss > Unclassified... | reverse complement strand
CCTGCGTGCTGCTGGTCGATGATGAGCCTTACGTGACGGACGCGCTGAGCCGGAATTTGTCCGGGCACGGCTGCCACGTGCTGAAGGCGAGTTCGGCCGCGGACGCTTTGCGCATGCTGGAGCAGCGGGCCGTCGATGTCGTCGTGTCGGACGAGCAGATGCCCGGCGTCCCCGGCTCGGAGTTCCTCTCGACCGTAAGGCGCCGCTTCCCCGACACGATCCGGATGATCTTGTCGGGGCAGGCGACTGTCGCGGCAGCAGTGCGTGCGATCAACGAAGGCGAGGTGCATCGATTCTTCCTCAAGCCCTGTAATCCCACCGAAATCATCTTTGCGATCCGCCAGGCTGTGACGCACAAGCGACTGGAAGCCAGAAGCCGCGAACTGCTACGCGAATTTCGCCGGCAATCCGCCAGGCTCGAGGCGGTGGAACGCAAACACGGGCAACTGCTGGACGTGCAGCTGGACGAGTCGGGGGCGATACTGCTCGAGGATGACGAGGCCGGGCGCGACGTCGACGATCTGCTGCGCGATATCGAGCAGGCCATGGCGCGCCGCGCCGCGGTCCCGAAGTCCCGTGCGGCCTCCTGAACCGGTGCTGCGAAAGATCTACTGGGTCACATCATTCGCAGCCCGCTTGCATCTATTGTCCCGGGCATAGGAGTGCATGGCAGTGCAGAATCCCAGGGCCAGGTATGAACCGGAGCCGGTGGCGGCGATTGAACCCAAGCTGCTGCTGGTCGACGACGACCCGCACATGCTCAGCGTTCTGTCGCGCACCCTCAAGAGCCTGGGCTACGGCCAGACTACGAGCGTCGCGAGCGCCAAGGCGGCGCTGACGCACTTGCAGTCCGCACCGCTTGCGGCCGACGTGATCATCTGTGACCTGAACATGCCCGGCATGGATGGCATCGACCTGTTACAGCGGCTCAACGCCGATGAGCGCCAGCGCAGCGTGATTCTGCTCAGCGGCGAGGGCAACCGCGTCATGCATTCGGTGCAGAAGCTGCTGATTGGCGGCCAACTGCAGGTGCTCGGCGCGATCACCAAGCCGGCTGGCCGCATAGCCCTGCAGGAATTACTGGGTACCTGGAGTTCGCCGGGATCGGCCGCGGTAAGACCCCAACCGCCGGTGGCCGCAGTCACTGCCGCTGAACTGTATGCCGCCAGTGCCGAAGGTCAATGGGTGCTGCATTACCAGCCGCAGGTGGACCTGCGTACCGGCAAAGCTGGGGCCGTGGAAGCACTGGTGCGCTGGAATCACCCCGAGCATGGCCTGATTCATCCGGATCACTTCATCAACGCCGCCGAAGCCTGTGGCGCGATCGACGCCATGACCGACTGGGTGCTGCAGGACGCGCTGCGCCAATGCGCGGCGTGGCGTACGCAGGGGCTGGCGATCCAGATCGGCATCAATATATCGCGCGTGTCGCTGCTGACGCCGGATTTTGCACGTCGATTCAACTCCCGAGTGCGCGATGCGGGAGCCTCGCCGCACGATGTGACGCTGGAGATCACCGAGTCGCAACTGACGTCATCGTCGAGCACGCCATTGGAAAACCTGGTGCGCCTGCGGCTGTATGGGTTCTGTCTGTCGATCGATGACTTCGGTACCGGGCAATCCTCGCTGCTGCAGTTGCGCGACGTGCCGTTTACCGAACTCAAGGTGGATCGCGGCTTCGTGCACGGGGCGCGCCACAATCAGATCATCCGGCCTATATTGGAGAGCAGCCTCGGCGTTTCCAAGCGCATGGGGCTCAGGTCGGTGGCGGAGGGCGTCGAGACGCAGAGCGACTGGGAACTGCTGCGCGAACTGGGCTGCGAGAGCGCCCAGGGTTACTTCATCGGTCGGCCGATGCCGGCGGAGCGCATCTGGGAGTGGCTCAATGTCTGGCAGGCGCGCACGCAGGAGTTGATCGACTCATGAGGCGGGTGCCGCTGTCGCCGGCGCGCTGGCAGTTGAATCCAGGAAGTCGAAAACGGCGGCCAGGGCGGCTTGAAATTGCGGCAGCAGCACCTCTCTGAGCTCGCCGCGGTTGGCGACCGCGGCCTGCTCCAGGCTCCCGCAAACGTCCGACAATCGGCTGGCCCCGATCGACGCAGCGACGGATTTAAGCTGGTGCGCTGCTTTCACCACGACCTCATAGGCGCCATCGGCAATGGCAGCGTGCAGCTGGCGGCTGAGTGAATCGGCGCTGAGCCGGAACGACACCAGCAAGGCCGCGATGTCGTCGGGGTCGTGGCCGATCAGGGAGGACAACACGCCCAGGTCCGCCGGCGGGTCGCTGGCATCCGCAGTGCCCTGGTTGCGGCGCAGATCGGCGCCCGTCAGCGCGCTATCCAGCCACGGTTCGAGCGCCACCTTGAGCCGGGTGAGCGCCACCGGCTTGACCAGGAAGTCATCCATGCCGGCGGCGCGTCCGCGCGCATCCTCATCGCGCTGCGCATTGGCGGTCAGGGCGATGATCGGTATGCGCTGTCCCGGTAGCTCCTCGTGCCGGATGGCTTCGCAGAGGGCGTAGCCGTCCATGTCCGGCATGTGCAGATCGGTCAGGATCAGCTGAAAGCCCTCGCGGCGCCAACGATCCAGCGCCTCGCGCCCGTTGACCGTCAGTACCGAAGTAAGCCCCAGCAGATGCAACTGTTGCTGTATCACGAAGCGATTGGTCTCATTGTCCTCGGCGACCAGAATCCGGCCGCGCAGGGCCTTGGACCGCGCGGCTGCGGGTGCTACGGTTCCGAGGACTCGCAATGTCTGTGTGACGGGCGACTGTTGCTCGGGCGAGGGGTCGCTGCGCAGGCGTCCCGCCGCGATCGCCAGTACTTCAAAAAACCGGCGCTGGGACAGCACGTCAAGGTCGATCGCAAACACATCCACCGCGTCTTCGCGCAGCTGTCGACGGCCGCCGCGACCGAGCAGCACGAAGCGTGTCTGCGTCCCAGCGCCGCTACCAGCCAGAGCGCGCAGTGCCGGGGGTGCCGGAACCGATACGCCGGGCAACACAATCCACAGCGTCAATCCGCCAGGCGCAGCCGTACCCGCCGCACGCGCCGCTTCCGCGAGGTCCGCGAACCGCTCGATGGCCGCCCCGCCATGGCGTAGGTAGGCGCACAAGTCGCTGGCCGCGGGCTCCGCGGTGCCGATGACGCGGCAGCTCAAGCCATTGACCAGCGCCGCGTCGCCCTGCGGTTCGGCCTGCTGATTCAAGGCGTCAGCGGGCAGCACGTCGAAACTGATGCGGATCGAAAACGTGGATCCCTGCAGCGGTGCGCTGCGCACTGAAATGCTGCCGCCCATGAGTTCCACGAGATTCTGGCAGATCGCCAGACCCAATCCGGTGCCACCAAAGCGCCGCGTGGTCGATGCATCCGCCTGCGCGAAGGGCACAAACAGCCGCTCCAGAGACTCTTTGGCGATGCCGATGCCATTGTCCTGGACGCTGAATTCCACGCTCACCTGCTGCGGGTCCTGTGCAATCCACTCGGCACGCACGCAGACGTCACCGGGCAGTTCGCGCCCACTGGAGAACTTGATGGCGTTCGACACCAGATTGGACAGCACCTGCCGCAGGCGCAGTTCATCGGCCGCGACGCTGGCGGGCAGCCGCGGATCGACGAAGTAGGTCAGCCCGACGGCCTTCTTGGCCGCCACGGAATCGAACAGCTGGCAGACCTTTTCGACCACGCGGACCAGCTGAGTCGGCGAGCGCTCCACGTTGAACTTGCCGGCCTCGATCTTGGAGAAATCCAGGATGCCATCGATGATCGTGAGCAGGGACTCGGCGGATTCCTGAATCAAGTTGACCATGTCGGTTTGCTGCGGCCGCAGGCCACTCTGGTTCAGCACGTCGATCATGCCCAGTACACCGTTCATCGGCGTGCGAATCTCGTGACTCATCGCCGCCAGGAACGAGGACTTGGCACGCGTGGCCTGCTCAGCCTGTTCACGCGCGACGTTCAATTCCGCGGTACGGCTCAGTACACGCGCCTCCAGTTCCTGGTTCAACTGTCGCAGCTCATCCTGATTCTGCCGGCGCTGCGTGATGTCGCGCTGCACTGCGACGAAGTGCGAGATCACCGAGCCTTCTTCCGCGACCGGCACGATATCCAGCTCGAGCCAGTAGGGTTCGCCCTGCTTCGTGTAGTTGATCAGTTCGCAATGCACGGGCTCCAGGCGCGTCAGAGCCGTTCGGATCCGATCCAGCTCCGCGCGCTCGGTGTCGGGTCCCTGCAGCATTCGTGGCGTTGCGCCGATCAACTCATCGCGCGAGTAGCCGGTGGCGCGCACCAGCGCGTCATTGACGAATCGAATCCTCGGGCCGGGCTCGTCCAGCGGCGCCACGTCCGTAATGATCACGAGGTCGTTGAGGCGCGAGACGCTCGCCTCCAGTAGCTTGAGCTGCCGAAGGGCGGCACGTTCCGCGGAAATATCGCGCAGGTGGACGGCAAGGCCTTCCTCGGACGGGTATGCGGTCGCGCGCACCCAGGACTCGCGGCCCCGGAACTGCGCCTCGACCACGGTGCCGCGGTTCTCGGTCATGGCGCGGCGAAAGCTCTCCTCGTACACGGTACCGTTGATGGTTGGGATCGCCTCCCAGATGACTTTGCCCAGCAGTTCTTCGCGGCTTCGGCCGAGCATGCGCTCGGCCTCGGCGTTTACGTAGGTAAAGCGCCAATCGCGGTTGGTGGTGTGGAAGCCGATCGTCAGGCTCTCCAGGGTCGTGATCAATCGAGCCGCGAGCTGCCGCGCCTCCTGCTCGGCCTGTTTGCGATCGGAGAGGTCCTGAAAGGCGCCCTGGATCATGCGGATCCTGCCGGAATCGTCGCGCACCGCCTCACCGATCGCGCGGACCCAGATCCGCCGACCGCGCTGCGTGATGAGTTCCAGTTCCATATCGTAGGGGTCGCCGTGTTGCGCACAGCGCAGGGCCGCCTTGCGGATGACCTCGCGCCATTCCGGCGCGTAATAGCCAATGGCCTGCTCAAACGGCGGCGTGGTACCCGCCGGGACCTCATGAATCGCGCAGACCTCGTCCGACCATATGACCCGTTGCTGTTCAATATCGACGCACCAGCCCCCGGTGCGGCTGAGGCGGGCCGCCATGGCGAGCTGCGACTGCTGCAGCGCTTGACTCAGTGTGCCGTATGCGCGCTCGGCCTCAAGCAACTTTGCCTGTGCCTGCTGCAGCTTGACAGCACCGCCCTCGCCCTGGACCTCGCCGTCGGACAGCGCCTGCAGCTTGCGGTCGATGTCCTGGAGTTGCTGGCGTAGCGCGGCGATCCCGGCCTTGTCTGCAGGAGTACCGGGGCGTTGGGGCATCTGCTCACTCCATGGCCAGTCCGAGGTTGGCCGCTATAGGAGGGAAATCGCTGGGGTGACAGCGTATACGCTGACCGGGTGGCGGCCGGGGGGAGGGGCCGCAGCGCCGCCGAGCCGGTACGCCGCTGCGCAATCGCTGCAGGCTCGGCTCGAACGCAGACCTCAACCGCTCGTTCGTGGCGGTCAATGGCGCGATACCTGAATCCATCGGAGTTCAATCCCTAATTTGAAACCGCGGAAACACAGGCGCACGACAATATGACAATAGTCTGAAGCGCCTGTCCAGACAATTTCGTCGCGGGACCGGGATGCGATCAGAGCGCTATGCGGTAACCGTCTGGGCAACACCCCTATCGGTCGATTCGAACGAACCGCAGTTCCCCGTCGACCCCTATATCGAATTCAGCTGCCGAGCCCGCGCGGCATTTTTTGGGACTAATCCGAGGTAGCCGCTGCGGAAGTTGGCGGAGTCGCGTGGCGTCGGATGACCGACTCGTCCCATCAGATCATCCAGGAGAGCTCGGGATACGTGTAAAAAGGGCTGCTCGCTCTCCGACCACCATTTTCTGCAATCTGCTCATGGACTGCGCGTATGAAGGCAATGAGACTCGCCAGCTCGCACTGGACCTGGGCTTCATCCCCATCGTGCCGCCCAATCCCCAGCGTCTCCAGCCCTGGAGACTCAAAAAGGAACTGTATAGACGGCGCAATGAGATCGAGCGGCTCTTCAGAAGACTTAAAGGCTTCCGCCGCATCTTCAGCCGCTTCGACAAGCTCGATCTGGTGTTCATTGCCTTCATTTACTTCGTCTTGGTCATCGAAGCACTACGGCAGTAGTGTTAACAGGCCCTAGGCCAACGCCCCCTGGAACAGAGCCAGCATCCGGCCCCAGGCCTTCTCGGCCTGCGCCTGGTTGTAGACCTTGGAATCCAGCACACACCAGCCGTGGATGGTTCCACCGTAGACCTCGATATCAGCCGTGAGCGCGGTCTTCGAAAAGGCTTCCCGCAGCAGCGTCTTGGCAGCCGGGTCGCGCTGGTCATCGCTCTCGGCGATGGCGACCAGGTAGCGGGCCTTCATCTTCGGCACCAGCAGGTGCGGGCTGTCGGGCTTGTCGCTGGCGAGGTTCGCACCGTGGAACGAGGCGCCGGCGCCGATGCGATCCGGCATCGCGGCCGCGGTACGCATGGTCATCGGGCCGCCCATGCAATAGCCCGCGGTACCCATCTTGCGCTTTCTTTCCACCTGCGGCTGGCTTCCCAGATAGCCGATGAAGGCCGTCGCGTCGCTGAACTGCACCTCCGGAGTCAGGCTGGCCATCAGGGACATCAGCGTCTGGCGGGTCGCGTCGTCATCGAAGCTGGCGCCGTCCGCCACCACCGGCGCGCGCCTGGTACGGTAGAACGGATTGGGCACCAGCACGCAATATCCTGACGCCGCGAGCCGCTTGCCCATCGCGCGGAATGCCGGCCGCAGACCCAAGATGTCGGTCCACATCAGTACGCCGGGGTGGGTGCCGCGGGACGGATGCACGAAGTAAGCATCCGCGATCCCGTCGGGTGTCTTGATATCAACGTCGCTCTCGGTAAGTTCAGCGGCGCCGACGACTGGCGGCAGCATCATCGCCAGGCCGCTGGCGACCGACAGCGCGCCAAAGCGCCGCCGTGTGAGCTCGGCTGACTGACGCAGGTAGGCTTTCGTATCCTCGATGGAATCCTGGTCGCACATGGACATCCTCCGTGCACTTTCGTTGACGAGTGGCGGTCACGGGCCGAATGGTATTGGGATAGTAACCTTGACCGTACGCCATCGGTATCCTATCGTCGAGTGAACCGTGTTTGCGCCGGCTAGCGGGCAGGTCCAACGTCGGTGCGGGAACAGGACACACACATATGACATCGGCCAGGTGACTTCATCGAATTCGCCGCCGCAACGCCTGCACGCGGTGCACAGCGAGGCGCCGGCCGCCCACCAGGATCCTCCGGTCGCGCTGGGCGAACTGTTCAAGATCGGGATCGGGCCCTCCTCCTCCCACACGGTCGGTCCGATGAAGGCGGCCGGACTGTTCCTGCTGCATCTCGCCGGCCGCCTGGCCGATGTGCAGCGGCTGGTTGCCACCGTGTACGGCTCGCTCGCCTGGACCGGCAAGGGACACGCCACCGATAAGGCGCTGATGCTCGGTCTGTCGGGGGAGACCGCCGATGCGATCGATCCGGACCAGGTGGAACAGAAACTGTCCGCGATGCTTGCCAGTCGCACCCTGACGCTGCCCGACGGCCGATCGATACGCTTTGATCCGGACAGCGACATCGTTTTCGATACCGTCCAGAACTTCGCGCGCCATCCCAACGCCATGACGTTCGAGGCGTTCGATGCCGCCGGGCGCAGCGTGCTGCGCGAACTGTGGTTTTCCATCGGTGGCGGTTTCGTCGAGCAGGATGACACTGGTGTCGCCGGCGCCAGCCAGCCGGCGGCACGATTTCATTTCGAAAATGCGCAGCAGCTGCTGGCACTGGGCCGTGCCAGCAACCTGTCGATCGCCGCGATGGTGCTCGCCAACGAGACCGCGCAGCGCACTGAAAGCGACACGCTGGCTGCCATCGAACGCATCGCCAGCGTCATGCATGCCTGCATCGATCGCGGTCTGTCGCGCGAAGGGCCACTGCCGGGCGGACTGAAGATCAGGCGTCGTGCCCGGGGCCTGTTCCAGAAGGCCGAGGCCGCCAGGCTGGGCAGCAATCGCGCCGGACTCGATGGCATGAACTACGTCTCCGCATTCGCCATCGCCGTCAACGAAGAAAACGCCTGCGGCGGCCGGGTAGTCACCGCACCCACCAACGGCGCGGCCGGCGTGGTGCCGGCGGTGCTGCGCTACTACCGCGATTTCTGTACCCCTTACGACCGGCGCGGGGTGGCGAACTACTTCCTGGCAGCCACGGCGATCGGCGGCATCATCAAGCGCAATGCCTCGATTTCCGGCGCCGAGATGGGTTGCCAGGGCGAGGTCGGCTCGGCGGCGGCGATGGCGGCCGCGGGACTGGCCGCGGCACTGGGTGGCAGCAACGAGCAGGTCGAGAATGCCGCCGAAATTGCACTCGAGCATCACCTGGGAATGACCTGCGATCCGATCGGCGGGCTGGTGCAGATTCCGTGCATCGAGCGCAACGCGTTTGGCGCCGTCAAGGCCATCAACGCCGCCTCGATGGCACTGCACGGCGACGGCACACACCGGGTCTCGCTCGACCAGGCCATCGAGACTCTGCGCCAGACCGGCACCGACATGCAGTCGAAATACCGCGAGACCTCTCGCGGCGGCCTTGCCGTCAACGTACCGGAATGCTGATCGACGTCAATCGCCGCTTCTACGACCAGCTCTGGTCCGGCGCGCGCCTGGTGGAGCCCACGCGCTTCAACACCTGGCCACTGGTGAGCGCGGTGTTGCCCCGATCGCGGCGCCAGCTCGAGGTCGCGCCCGGGCTGCGGCCACGGCTGCCGCTCGAGCACACCCGGTTCGTCGACATCAGCGTTCCGGCGCTCGGCACGTTGCGTGCACGCGGCGCCAGCGTGCTGCTGGCGCAGGTGTCGTCACTGCCATTCCCGGATGCAAGCTTCGACCTGGTTTGCACCCTCGATATCGTCGAGCACGTGGACGACGACGAGGCGGCGCTGTCGGAGATCGCCCGTGTGGCGGCTCCGGGTGCGGTACTGCTGCTGTCCGCGCCGCTGCACCCGGCGCGCTGGACGGCATTCGATGACTTCGTCGGCCATCGCCGGCGCTTTGAGCCGCAGGAGCTGGTGGCAAAGCTTGCGCACCGCGGGCTCGCGGTGGAGCGCAGCGGCGTCTATGGAATGGCGCCACGCTCCTCCAGGTTACTGGATCTCGGCATGTGGTGGCTCACGCACCATCGCGAGCGCGCGATGTGGTGGTATAACCGGGCGCTGATGCCACTCGGCGTACGCTTCCAGAAGAAGCTCACGCTCGCGCCGGGCATGATCGATGCCGCGGCGGTGGACGAGGTACTGCTGCTCTGCCGCAAGCAGGGTGCGCCGCCGGCAGCGCTGTTGCACTGACCGGCGACGCGGACCAGTCGTATAGGCTAGTCGTGGAATGTCGCTGTGATGCCGAAGGTGCGCGGACGGAACGTGTAGTTGTTGTACTGCGGGCCCGGCGGGATACCAGGGTAGTTGCTGTCGATAAACGTGCTCTCGTAATTCGTGGTGGTATGCGAGTTCAGCAGGTTATCGATGAAGAACGACGTCTCCCAGGCACCGAATGACGTGCCGGTGCGAAACTGCACGAAGGTCGTTGACGGCAGCGTGTAGGAATACGGAGTCGTCCCCCCTCCCACTCCCCCGGTATATTCATTCGAACGCGGATCCTGGACCGCGGCGAGCCACGGGTTGCGGCTCTCGAATTCATAGTCGAGGCGCGCGTAGCTCTTATGTTCGGCGAGCACGAAGTTGTATTGCGCTCCGACAACCACACTCCACGGCGGGTTGGTGCCGGGGCTGGCGTTGATGGCTGCCTGGCCGGATATCGCATCGCCGTCGAAAACCAGGCCGTGCGCGGAGTTTTGAACGAAGCGCGCCGAGGTAAAGCCCACGGCGGTCTCGAGCGTGATCGGGCCGAGCGCAGCATCGGCCTGCAGATCGAATCCCTTGGCCACGGCGGTGCCGACGTTGTCGGTGAACTGCAGGCCGCAGGAGCCAGCCACGTAGACGTTCTGCTGGATGTGATTCCAGCGGATGTAGTAGACGCTGCTGGCCAGCTTCAGGACGTTGTTGAAGTTGTCCTTGGCGCCGACCTCGTAGCTTTGTGTCGAGTCCGACTTGTAGGTCAGCGGCGCCTGCCCGCTGGTATAGCCGTCGGCAATCAGATCCGGCGCGCATGACGGCAGCAGTGGCGGATTGGCGCCACCGACGCGGAACCCCTTCGCATAGGTGGCGTAGAACAGGTTGCTCTGGTTGAGCTGATACTCGACGCTCGCCTTCGGCGTGAACGGGGTCTCGCTCTGGTAGCCGTAGTTCGGACCAGACGGACCGTAGTTCTGCGGTCCATCGGAGTAGTTGTAGATATCGAACGACGTCTTGGCGACGCGACCACCGAGCGTCAGTTTCCATTGGTCGGTGAAGGCGTAGGTGACCTCACCGAAGCCCGCAATCTGATGGTCGTGGGAGACGTTGAGCAGATCGTAGGAATCGCCATTGGGCAGCAGCGGGAAGCCGTAGATGTCCACCAGGTCCTCGCCATACAGCGCTTCCAGCAGCGCATCCGCCATCGGGTCATGGATCCTCTCCAGGCTCAGTTCGCGGCTGGCCTGGAAGAACGCGCCGACGGTCCAGGTCCAGGGACTGCTCGGATTGTCGGACTGCAGGCGCAGCTCCTGGGTGAAGCTGCGCTGCTGATTCTTGACGGTGGCCGGGGAGCGATAGTTGGTCAGCCCGGGCGGCAGGTGCACGCCGCTGGTGTCGATCAGCGGGTAATACGCCGGGTTGACATCCACCTCCTCGGGCGCGGCCGGCCAGCCGATCCCCTGGTAGTAGCTCAGGTTGTAGAGCGTGCCCTCGTAGCCGGTGAGTTCATCGCGCACGTAGTACGAAGTATCCGATACCAGCCGCGTACCGCCCAGGTCGACGTCGACCTTCAATGCCGGCAGGTAGAAGCGGTCGGGTACCGGAATCCGATCGGGATTGGCGTTATTGAACACCCCGGATGACGGATTCGACGCCGACGGCCAGTAGGTCGACACGTCGTGTTCCTGCTTGTTCTGGTAGAAAATGCTCGGCGTCACAGTGACTGCGTCGAGCGGCTTCCAGATACCGGCCAGGCGCAGCACCAGCGTCTGCTGGTGATTGGCATTGCTGTCCACCACCGCACCGCTGGTCGGATCGACACGATCGATCCAGCCGCCGTCGCGCCGGAACCAGACGCTGGCGCGAAAACCGAGCGTGCCGTCGATGATCGGACCGCCATGCGCCACACCGGCCTCGTAGCTGGGCTCGCCATACTGCGTATAGGAGACTTCGCTGCGCACATAGGTGCTGTCCTTGGTCAGGCTCGGCTGATTGAGGATATAGCGCACCGTGCCGCCCTCCGATCCTGCGCCGAACAGCGTGCCCTGCGGTCCGCGCAGCACTTCGACGCGGTCCAGGTCGAAGGTTTTCGGCAGCGTATCGTCCGGGTTGAAGCCGAGCGAGCGCATCTGGATCGGCGTGTCATCAATATAGATGCCGGTAGTGCCGGCGCCGGCCGAGGAGGATATGCCGCGGATCGAGATCGCATTGGTGCCGGTCTGGTCGATCGACACGCCGGGCGTGAAGCGCACGATGTCGGTGAAATCCTTCATGCCCCGCTGGTCCATGTCTTCCTGGGTGAAGGCGCTG
>Ga0116229_10013237_pt1 | contig 11703 bp, 12 predicted proteins | sample S1TSphgellanicum_3_FD_87313 | JGI IMG/M metagenome (GOLD analysis project Ga0116229, IMG submission 87313) | Host-associated microbial communities from peat moss isolated from Minnesota, USA - S1T2_Fc - Sphagnum magellanicum MG | ecosystem: Host-associated > Plants > Peat moss > Unclassified... | reverse complement strand
ATTAATCAATGTTGTCCCTTAAGTGACAAGGGAGGCCATTACATTGATGTGCATTTGTGAAATTTTATTGTAAGAATAAACATAACTTAAGGGTAATTTTAGACAAGGGTCCAAGGACCAAAAGTTAAGTGGATTAACCAAATTAGACTTTCCTTTGGATTTCATAAACCTTAGCCTTAATTTAAAAATATGCTACAACAAAAGGTTTATGTTGTATTTCAAGTGATTTCATTAAATTTTGAATGAATTCATTAATGATAGTAAATTATGGTTAGTTGAAAAGTAGTGAATTCATTGGTCTAATGAACAAAGACTAGTGAACTGCACCCACATTTTGTAGTAATGATAGAGGATTATTTAGTTCATTAGTCATTATTGTCAATTATCACTTAAATGGTTTGGGAGGTTAAATTAATGTAAACATGCCAAACTTTATTACAATAATAAAAAAAACCATTGGGTTTTGGTTTGGAGGAACAATTGGAAAGGGAAAATAAATGCACTGATTAAATTAAAATTGCTTTTGGGCCCCATCAAACCATAACCTTAATGCCAAAATAGTGGATTAGTTTGTGTTGTTGCCTTAATGATTAAACAAGTTACTAAATTGATGTAAACCTACCAAAATTTATTGTAAGAATTTATACAATAAAAATATTGGTGTCTACTGGTTGGAAGTTAATTTCATGCCTATTTATAATTTGATTTTTCCCCTCTATGCACCTATTCATAAACATACCTTTTTTTATACACAATTTTAAAAAAAAATTCATTAAGGTGTTTGGGAGGTGTGTTATCACATGGACAAATAAATGTGTTTGTTATCCCGTGTGATAGGTTTTTTTCTCATATGAAGGACATTATAAGAAGATCATAATAAGATCATAATGCATTCAATATGGGCAAAAAAAAACCCTTTATACAAAGGCATGAAAATTTGCACATGCAAGACTTAACAACCCAAGAAATAGGATTTGAATAAGGGTTGTCATGTAAAACTTTAAAGATCACAAGGGATAAAACAATCTTCAAGGACTACCATGGGGAAGACAACCTTGCCTTTCAACACAAAATCAATAAACTAAAGTAAACACAAAAACAAACTAGGATTTCCAACTATCCATGGAGAAGGCAAGAAGGTAACGACTTTCCACCCCAAGACTATTAATTTAGTAGACTTATACTTTCCAAACCTTGCAACCCTGCCATGGTTAAAATGTTGCCTTCCACCAAAAAGCCTACAATTTTTTCTTATTGTCCTACAACAATTACCTTCCAATAAGCTAAAATAATTTAGAGAACAAATTCTAAATGTGACACAAAAAAATAGAATAAATTAATGTGAAAATTATAATATTATACATCAAACTACAATAAATTACTATCATTTTAAACAAGAAGTAAGGCAAAAGATGAAAGAAATAAAAAGAAAAAGAATACACAAGTTTTTCAACTTCGCACATTTTCCTCCATTATTATTTCTTCTTGATACCAAATATCTTTCTTTCATTCTTCCAAAAACTCTCCATACAAAAATGATGGGAATCCATCTCCTAATCCCCTTCTTCTATAAACCAAACAAGGTCCATATCCCATTCACAAAAATAGACTCCTTATCCTAATCCTTTCTCAAATCTTTTTTAGTTGAGGGGTAATCAAATACCAATCACCCATTTCCATGGGCTAATTAATCTAATGGCTTCATCCTCAAAATAAACTAAAAAATGATAAATAATTTATCATTAATAATTATCTAATTACTATGAGGCCCATAGGACAAGCTTATTTAAGCAAATTTTCTACCTTCAACATTGTCGTTCATAAAGGTCAATTTGACATAAAGCTTTTTGAACAAGAATGCATTCAAAACAAGATGTTTTTAAAAGACTGTAGTGTGACCGAACAATAGGTCACCCGATTAGTGTGAACATAACCTGTTGTTTGAGCTGATTTTGTAGCCGTCAATGGTTCTGGCTGCAGGGATCTTTCCATTACTACTGGAAAAATGCATGGCGGCTACTTCTGGTGATACTGCGAAATCCGATCACGCGTGAGTGAAGCGGCGCGGATTATGGCAAAGTGGAGCTGCATTGATGAACGGGAGTGGACGCAACGCCGGCGGGGGAGAGGAGAGAAGATCGAAGAGACCAAGGAGGACCGGTAGAAAAAGGTAGAAGATCAGAGAGATTTAGGAGAGCGTGGTAGGCAAGAAGGTAGTGTAGATCATGGTAGAAGAGTGTAGAGATGCACAAATTAATAGCGAAGAAGGTCTTTTAGCTCTAGCTAGTTGTTGAAATTTTTTGTTGTGCCAACAATTTAGCTGGGCAGATGTGAACAAAGTTGCGGGAATAGCTGAGAAAGGTTGTAGCTAAGGACTTTGTTTTTGACGAATGCAATACAGTGAGAATGCTTGTACTCGCTGGGCTTTTTATGAATGAAGATGTAAGCTTCAGATTCGATAATCAGAATCTGTTGGTTTTGTAAGCATAAGTGACGTCTGTGTGAAGATCAGTGAGTGTAGGCAGGAGAGTGTTAGATGAATTCGGGAAAATATCAGAAGTTGTTGGTTGCTGTCAAAATCGCAAGGAACTCGATTTGGTGAAGGCACACTCGATCGTTCGGTTTGTTGTTGGGTTTTACACCCTCTCTTTTTGGTATCAAAGCTGGTTCCGATCTGACAGTTTTGGTAGAACTTGTGGATGTCTAGCGAATAATGATAATTGAAGTATCATGTCTACGCCTAGTGCAGATGAGGTTGGAATAGAAGAATTAACACAAGAGGTCCATGAACAACAAATAGTTAATAGGTTTGATTATTTGACTACTCAAGGGGGACCATAGAGAGGAGCGGTGGTCTTGTGTTTACTGGGTTTTGGAGTGGTAACACTTGTGGGTATAGATCCAGGGGAAGCTCGTGTCGGAGACATAGCAGTAGAAGTAGCTCACAGTGGTTTCTACACGCGCGCTAAGGTTTGGTTGAAGGTGAGAGATGGAGCAAGGGGATGGGAGTCAATCTCAGAGCTACAAACGCAGTACTACTACACCTCGTACCTTGCGTAGAGTAACACTTTTGTTTGTCGAGAGGCAGCGTAGTGTGCCTAAATTAGGAAACATTTGGGTTCCTAAGTCTGTTGTATCACCTAACCATTTCACCAGATTTTACATCCCTGGTGTGGAAGATTTGTTCCAGATTACAGATCGTCTTGTCAAGGTGGAGCACGGTGGATCGAGAGCTCGCGTTATCAGTTGGAGAATATGGCGCGATTTAGAAGGAAAGTGGCAGTTCCAACAATAATCCACAAATGAGCAGAGTTTTTCTGTTCTTCCATCTAATTTTGCACCTTTGAGACCAGTAGCAAAAGGAGATCAATTTGAATTTGCAGATTGAATCGTATAACATTTGTTATTCTCAAAGTCCAAAACGAGTAGAATAGACTATAAAGCTGTTCGATGCTCTGATCGCCGATAGTTGCCTAAGAATCGAGTGTGTGGTAGAAAGTGCTACAATTTTGGTGTGAAATTGAACGTTTGCAAGATGACCAGTCCCCAGGGAATGGATGAATTATTCTAGGGAAGAGACCATGAGGATGTCAATGACTGGGCAGAAAGGCTCACCATGGCAGCTGTGGTGCGTGATTTGAATACGAACAAGCTCTTCAAGATTGCAAAGCTGAACTTGAGGGGTAGAGCAAAGGAGTGGTTCAAGAGGATGCAACCAGCGCCAGCCGATTGGCCTGAGTTGCGGACTCTGATCATACAAAAGTATGGAAATGTGGATGCCGATGACATCAGGATGAAGCTTGATGCCATCAAGCAAGAACCCAAGGAGAGGGTTCAAAAATATTTTGAACGTCTTGATAGACTGTTTCAGAGGGGAAGGATACAAGACGCCGAACAAAAGAGAAGGTTTTTGGCCAGATTAAGGCCTGAAATTCGAAAGTTATGTGTGATAAGGACGTTTGTTGATATTGAAGAGCTGGTGAGTGCTACCACTGAGTTCGAGAGAGTACTGGGTGAGCTTGGAGAGACTCCATTCGAACCCCTGAAGGAGGAACATGAAGAGGGAGTTGCAGAAACGATGATGGAAAAACAGGTTACTGCTTTAAACAACACATTCATTAATTTTTTGAAGGGAATGTGCCGAATCCTGTCGCATCATCCTCTTCCACCATGTTCGGTGGGTGCCAGATCTGTAAAGGAGGAGACCACATAGCCACTACATGTCCGAGACTGAATGAACCACGACCGAAATGCGCCAAATGTGGCATGTCTCATAAGACAGAAAATTGTGGGATAAAATGTTCCTTTTGTTCAAGTTTAAGACATTCAGAAGACAGGTGTTGGAAGAAAACCAAGGATGGGAAGTCACATTCTGGAGTAGCAAACTTCCTGGAAGTATTGCTGAATGACGAAGAAGCAACTCTGCAACAACTCAACAAGTTGTGTGGGAATGAGAACATATTCTCATACACTCGAGTACCCAGGAGAAGAATGCATGTCGAAGTGGCATCGACAAGCACTGAACCATCTCCTGAAGCTGCCGAAGAGGGCACAGGAATGAATCGGGAGAATTCTATCAGGTCGAAAATTCTGTCCCATTTCATTAAAGGGAAAGTTTCAATGACACCCATGGAAACAGTGCTGATGATACCGAGAGAATTGGAACACCTAGAAAATCTAGTAAAAGTGGCTAGAAAGAAAAAGGATGCAGAAGCTGCGTACAATTAGGTGTCCATGGTTTCGGCAGCTCCAACACTTCGACGAATCTGCATCAACAAAACACATAGGAGTAAAACATTCCACTTATCGGTGGAAGTAAATAGCTATTTGGTAGAAGGACTTGTAGACACTGGAACATCGATGTTTGTCATGGCGGCTGCAGTAGTTCGAGAATTAGGACTAATGCACATGGTTTATGGATCTGAAACTTACAAGACCGCATCAGGAGCAGTTACGCAGGCTCTTGGTCAAATCGATGACGTACCGGTCAAGGTCGGAGGTGTGCAGTGCACCATGACCTTCATGGTGGTGGACACGGACAGCTATGACGTGCTGCTTGGGCTTGATCTTCTGATCAAAATTGGAGCAATTGTCGATGTGGAGCGAGGGTTGATCCAAGTGAGGCACGAACCAAGTACCAAGGTAGAAGTGTTACCATTGACCATGGTAAACATGCTACAGAAGATGAACTCGAAAACTCTGATGCAGGAAGTTGCTAATGCTCTGGGAAACACGCATCTTAATGGAAATTTGGACACAATTGTCAGAAAGCCATCTTTGTGTGAGCACGTTGCAATAGGACGAATGGATGCACTGGCATCAGATTTCGACTCTAATACAGATGAGGATCGTGTAGGCGAGCTTCAACTAGTGGAGCCAGTTGATGATGAGTCTGAGTTCGGAAACACCGGACTTGAGGATTTGGTATTGTTGGAAGGACCACATCAAATGCTGCAGCTGACGTTGCAAGAACAAGTTGATGATTTCATGAAAGAGGAAATCACATATGCTGATGACTATGCCGATTGGATCAAGTGGATTTCTGATGCAGAGCAAGGAAAGCAAGCTCTCCTTGGAGCCGCGACTTGCGCAGAAGTTCATGTGTTACTACAAGTCCAGCAAATGGACCTTGTTGACTCTCACAACAGCTCCAAGGAGCGATTGGCGTTGTCTAACGACCGTAAGGCAAATTTGAGGTGGGGAGAGATTTGCCAAAAGATTCGAGTTGATCAGCACCTGGATGAGAAGAAGGAACAACAACTATGGGGAGTATTGGAGTGATATCAGGATGTGTTTGCTTGGAACAAGGGGGAGTTAGGTTGTTGTACTATCGGAGAACACTCCATAGACACACAAGGATTTCCACCTTGCAAGGTAGCTCCTGGTCGATTGTCATACTGGGAGGAGGCAGAGGTAAAGAGACAGATTGATGTGTTGGTGGAGTTGGGCAAGATGAAGCCGAGTGATTCTGAGTACACCTGTCATGTGACCCTGCCAGTGAAGAAGGACGGGGGTAGGCGATTCTATGGAGACTACCGACCACTCAACTTGCAGACATGGTGCGATTCGTTCCCCATGCCTCTTGTTGACGATGTGATTTCCCAGCTGGGGAAATCAGCCTGGTTTTCTGCACTAGATTTGCAGTCAGGATTCTAGCAAATTCATATGGCTCCTGAAGATATGAAAAAAACGGCATTGGTTACCAAGACTGGATTATATGACTGGACAATTATGCCTTTCGGTCTTAAGAATGCGACCAGTACTTTCACCAGAGCAATGTCGTTGGTCTTCAAGGAATTAGGAGATAAGTTCCTGAAGGTATTCGTGGATGATCTCAATGTCCATAGCGAAAATTGGGAAGACCATCTGCGACACTTGGAAGCTGTACTCTCCAAGCTTAGGGAGGTGAACTTGAAGCTGAACCCAAGCAAATGTTGTTTTGCTGCTGAAAGTATCGTGTTCCTGGGCTATGTGGTCAGTAGGGAAGGTATCAAGTTAGATCCTAAGAAAATTGATGCAGTGTTACGTTTTCCAGAACCAACGATGGTCACCAGTGTCAGGTCTTTCCTGGGACTGACAGGGTACTACCGAAAGCATGTACGAGGATATTCGAGGTTGGCTGGTCCGCTATTTGAATTGACGAAGAAAGACGTTGCATTTGTGTGGAATCAGGACTGTTAGCAGGCGTTTGATTCTTTGAAGAAAGCAGTTGTTGATGCTCCCATACTGGTACGTCCGGACTTCAAAAGGCCATTCTACCTCAATGTGGATTGGTCAATGAAAGGGGTTGGTGCCGTCCTGTCACAAAAGGAGGGTAGATTTGAGAAAGTGGTGGTGTATGCCAGCAAAGGTCTGACGGTGGCGCAAAGGAAATTTCACCCCATGGAAAGGGAATGCTATGCATTGATCTGGGGGATCATGCATTTTAGGCAATATCTGCACAGGAACCATTTTACTCTACGAACAAACCATAAGCCGCTTGAGTGGTTGGCGACGGTGTTAGACGCACATGGCAGGAGAGGCAGATGGATCGATATGCTGCAGGACTTCAACTTCAAGATCCTGCATCGACCAGGCTTGAGGCATACGAATGCAGATGCTTTGAGCAGGAATCCAGTAGGGCATGCCATGGATGATGATGACTTCAATGAAGAAATCCAAGATATTGGAAATCCATCGACTGACACATCTAAAGGAAAAGGGGAGACTCTCTTTGTTCGGACTGTCGAAGAAACAGAATGGCTTGGCGTCAAGGGAAAGGACCGGGGGTGTGTACAACATAATGTGTGTTGTGACGATGTCAGCAGCCAACAGTTGTATATGGTTGACGTTATATCAGAAGAAGACCAGGCCAAGGAGCTTGAGCCCCATGAGGTAAAAATTGCAAGGGAGAATGAGCTTATGTAGGACGAAGATGTGAGAATGGCACTGAAGAGGAGGAGACCCCAGTGTTATGACAGGTAACAACAATTAGAGTTAGTATTGGCCGCTCAATAACTATTTGAGTCTGGTGAATGTGACTTGGTTGCTACAGGTTCGGATGAGGAGGACGAATGGGGCGCAAGCACAACGCACCAAGATATATGGGAGGATGTGACCTGTATGGATTTACTGCAAGGAAGCATGCTATCAGACACTATTGATCCTGTGGAGTCTAAGAGAGCAAAGAAGAGGATATCGAACTACCACTGGCAGGATCAATTACTCTATTTCAAAGGCTTGTTTGTACCAAGGCTAGAAGACCGTATGGGACTAGTAGGCCGAATGCACAAAGACCTAAGGCATTCTGGAAAAGAAAGGACTTTGGCAGAGGTATGTAGGAGGTACTTTTGGCACAATCGAACTGAGGATGTGAAGACTGTGGTGAAGATATGCCAACAGTGTCAGATGGTGAGAACAATGGGGAGAATACGCTCTGAAGATGAGGAGTTAAAGAGCATACCCGTATGTGATTTGTTTCATAGAATGGTTATGGACACTACAGGACCATTGCCTAAAACCAAGTTAAGAAACAAGTACATATTGGTGGCAGTCGACCACTATTCCAAGTGGTGCGAGGCAAGGGCAGTTGTTGATCATGGTGCTAAGACTGCGGCCAGGTTTCTGGAGATGACATAATCTGCAGGTATAGAGTCCCCAAGTTCATGCTCACTGACAATGGTGGGGAATGGGCTGCAGAGTTCGATGTTATGTGCAAGGACTACGGCATCCAGCACCAACACATTGCGCCCCAGTGGCCTCAGTGTAATGGGATGGCGAAACATTTGATCAAGACCATCAAGCACGACATCACCGTTCTTGCTGCAACACCAGGAAGCATAGACTATTGGGACGAACATCTGGCCAAGATATTGTTTGGATACAAATGTGGGATACAGGCTAGCACCAAGTTTTCACCCTTCGTGATCCTGACAGGTCGAACACCACGTCTTAAGGCAAAGAATTACCTGCATGCTCTAACTGCTATGACTAATGATGATGTTGATGTTGAAATGGCTGTAGCGCAATTTCTGCAGAAAATGAAGCTTATAGCGAGCATCCACGAAAGTGTTTTACTCAATGTGGAACAAGCGCAATAGAAACAGAGGAGGACCTATGCTACCAAGAAAGGTAAGCATACTTTTGAAGGCTTGTTGCAAGTAAAACGATGATCAAAATGAAGAAACCAGGAAGGAAGAGAGCCTTGGCTGCAAGCTGGGAAGGTCCATACCAATTCATTGGGCACGCAGATGGAGAAGGGAACTTTGATTTTGAAGACGGAAGTCGAGTGTGCATCGTCCAGGATGTAGATGGACGACAGTGGGAAAGGCCTTGTAGAGATCTTTAGATCTATCACGTTCTACAAGAATAGATGAAGATGAAGGACTCAGCTTTTTAAAGAATGGAGGGGTTACATATGTGACCGAACAATAGGTCACCCGATTAGTGTGAACATAACCTGTTGTTTGAGCTCATTTTGTAGTCGTCAATGGTTCTGGTTGCAGGGATCTCTCCATTACTACTAGAAAAATGCATGGCAGCTGCTTCTAGCGGTACTGCAAAATCCGATCACGCACGAATGAGGCGGTGCGGATTATGGCAGAGTGGAGTTGCATTGATGAGTGGGAGTGGATGCAACGCTGGCGGGGGAAAGGAGAGAAGATCAAAGAGACCAAGGAGGACCGATAAAAAAAAGTAGAAGATCAGAGAGATTTTGGAGAGCGTGGTAGGCAAGAAGGTAGTGTAGATCATGGTAGAAGAGTGTAGAGATGCACAGATTGATAGCGAAGAAGGTCTTTTAGCTCTGGCTAGTTGTTGAAATTTTCCGCTGCGCCAACAATTTAACTGGGCAGATGTGAACAAAGTTGCGGGAATAGCTGAGAAAGGTTGTAGCTGAGGACTTTGTTTTTGACGAATGCAATACAGTAAGAATGCTTGTACTCGCTGGGCTTTTTATGAATGAAGATGTAAGCTTCAAATTCGATAATCAGACTCTGTTGGTTTTGTAAGCATAAATGACGTCTGTGTGAAGATTAGCGAGTGTAGGCAGGAGAGTGTTAGATGAATTCGGGAAAAGATCAGAAGTTGTTGGTTGCTGTCAAAATCGCAGGGAACTCGATTTAGTGAAGGCACACTCGATCGTCCGGTTTGTTGTTGGGTCTTACACCCTCTCTTTTTGGTTACAGTAGCACCTCAATTGATGCCTCAAGCAAAAGGCCCTCCTTTTGAAAATGTCTCATTCATTGGGCATTACACTACACAAACCTATTTTGTCCTCCCAACAACCTTGGCCAAAAATGGAATGGATCGACAAAATATCCACCCTTGGTTTTTAAAATAAAAATTTGTACGAAAAATTGGAAAGGGAAAATGAATGCATTAATCAAATTAGATTTCCAATAAAACAGTGAATATATTTGTATTTGATGGGATAAAATGGAGGTTTCATATAATCACAATCACCCTTTTTGAGAACATTGGAATTGTCTTGAAACAAAGATATTTAAAATGGGGTTGCATATTTAATTTTAAGATCTAGCTTACAAATATATATGGCCATTTGAAAGGTTAATAATCAAATTATACCGAAATGCCAAATGATTTTTGACCATTAAAACAACCAACAAATAAGTTGGATCAATAACTTTTCACGTTGCTACATTTTTTAAAACATTTTTTTAAGGGTTATAATTTTTCTCTTAATTCTTTTTTATATAAAATGAAACAAAGAAGTTATGAGCCCCCAAAGTGGTGGGACTCATAACTAGACACTTTTGGGACCTTAAGACAAAACATCATTCAAATCTAGCTTTTAGAAGGAGCTACATAGTATGTCATAAGAAGGAAAGTGGTTACCATCTTTTCACATTTTTTGGGTTTTGTTTGATATTATAGTTCTTAACACCCATTTTTTCAAATTAATGTCTTTTTTTAGTTTGTATATTTGATGGCAATGTTTGAAAAAAGTTGAAACACAAATTGCTATTTGTTTCGTGCACTTGAACATAAAATTAATATATATTCATTAAGCAAGCATGCAATGCAAGAAGGATGGGTGCAAAATCATGTTGACATTCATTACAATTAAAATTGTGGTCCTTATGCTCCAAACTATGTGCAACTTTTTGACATATTGAAATTGTGTGAAATGCTTCAAACTACCAAATGTTCCACATACCAAGATTTGCAAGACCCTTGAAATTGTCTTTTGTCCTTATGATATTGAAAACCACCAAAAAGATATGGCCTAAAGGAAAATTTATTTGCTAATGGTGACAACATTGATACTACGTGTTCATTTGTTCATTTGGTTGTTCATGGTGTAACATAGAGATTAAATCATAAACCTCACATTTCCACTTTAACAACACCACATGCTAAAGCCTAAAATAAGTACACATGTGTGAAGTTTAGGTGTGTCACAATTTTAATATTTATATAATTTATTCTTTATCTTTGCATAACAATTAACCTATTTAACATTGATATCCAAAGCATTTCTAAATATCAACTACAACAACTATGTAATTGAGTTTTATAATACCATTATACTAATTTGATCACAAAACAAGAGTAGCAATGTAATAACATTTTATATCAAAATGGGCAAGGCTTCCCCTTGTTTTGAGGGAAGGTCATTTAGTTATTTTATGACTTTTTTTGTTTTTATTTGTGAGGAAGTTTGCAAGTTCAAGATCAAAATGACATAACATGCATGGTCACCAAAAGCAAACCATATACATTGTTAACTCTATCAAATACAAAAGGTAGAAAATTAATGGAAAACAAGTACAATAGGAAGAGAAAAAATAAATACCATGTATAAATAATCAAGATTCAACTACTGTGAATACCATCAAAGGAATCCATGACCATGCGCCCATGATGACATGTCATGGATAACATATATTAATTATAAAATAAATCATTTATTCAAAATAATAATAATAATAATGTGATAGTTCATGTGGTTTGACTTGTTGCTAATGGGCAAAGGTCATCCATGAATGTAGATTTAAAATTCATAATGGATGAAATCATCACATTTAATCATTTTTAGATCATACTTCATAACCTAGTTCATCATGCATGGATGATATTCATTCACATACATCTATTTTTCACATTCATTTGCATGTCCTTGTTCATGTTCAAATTCATGTTTAGGCTTGTTTTGTTATAACTTGTCATAACATATTTGCTATTGAATATTATTTTAATCAT
>Ga0116229_10013234_pt1 | contig 11704 bp, 9 predicted proteins | sample S1TSphgellanicum_3_FD_87313 | JGI IMG/M metagenome (GOLD analysis project Ga0116229, IMG submission 87313) | Host-associated microbial communities from peat moss isolated from Minnesota, USA - S1T2_Fc - Sphagnum magellanicum MG | ecosystem: Host-associated > Plants > Peat moss > Unclassified... | reverse complement strand
GTTCTGCTGGCCCGCCACCGCGTCGCCGCGCTCCTCGGCGAAGGCCCGGACCGCGGCCTGCGTCTGCAGAAGCCGGATCACGACGCCGCCCTGCATCCGTACGGCCTGCCGCCGACCATCGCCTTCAACCTCGTCGGCCGCCGCCCGGACGTCGTGGCCGCGCGCCTCCGCGCCGAGGCCGCGCGCCAGCGGATCAAGGCCGCCAAGGCGGACTTCTATCCGAACGTCAACCTCGCCGCTTCGTTCAACGCCGTCTCCCTGAACGATGAGAACATCTTCGACCACAATCTGAACCTGACCCGGGTCGGGCCGGCGGTGACCCTGCCCCTCTTCACGGGCGGCCAGCTCGAAGGCGCCTATCGAGGGGCGCGGGCGGAATACGACGAAGCGGTCGCCACCTATGACAAGACCCTGTCCAACGCCTTGAAAGAAGTGGCCGACGCCATCGCCAGCGAACGGTCGCTGCAGGCGCAGCTCGTTCAGGCCCGGGTGGCCCTCGCGGCCGATGAGGACGCCGACCGCATCACCAAGCTCCGCTACCAGGGCGGCCTTTCCCCCTATCTCAACGTTTTGACCTCGGAAAACGCTGTCTTGCAGTCCCGCCAGGCGGTGACCGATCTGACCGCCCAGGCCCTCATCAACGACCTCGCCCTCGTTCACGCCCTCGGCGGCGGGTTCGTCGACACCGACCTCAAGGCCGAAGCGCCCGCGCGCCGCGCCGCCGCCAGCTCATAGGACGCCGCCATGGCCGACGACCAATCTTCGATGAAACCCGGTCCCGACGTGGCGGCCGAGTCCGCGCCGCCGCAAACGGCCCCTGCGCCCAACGGCAAGCAGGCCGAGCAGCGCCGGCGGCTCTTCACCATCCTCGGCGGCGTGATCCTCGTGGCGGCCATCGGCTATGGCCTCTACTGGCTGCTCATCGCGTCCCACTATGTCTCGACGGACAACGCCTACGTCGGGGCGGACGTCGCCGAGGTCACGCCCCTCGTCTCCGGCGCCGTGCAGGACGTGCGCGTGGCCGACACCCAGCCGGTGAAGGCGGGCGACGTGCTCGTCGTGATCGACCCCGCCGACGCCAAGGTGGCGGTGGAGCGTGCGGCGGCGGACTACGATCGGGCCGTGCGGCAGGTGCGCCAAAGCCTGGCCACGGACCAGCAGCTCGGCGCCGAGATCGCCGCCCGCGAAGCCGATCTGGCGCGCGCCAAGGCTCAGCTCGCCTCCGCCGAGTCCGATGTGGCCCGCGCCAAGATCGACCTTGACCGTCGCCAGGCCCTCGCCGCGTCCGGCGCCGTATCGGGCGAAGAGCTGACTAGCGCCAAGAACGCCTATCAGACCGCCGTCGCGAACCTCGCCGCCACCAAGGCCGCCGGCGCCCAGGCCGAAGCCAACGCCAAGGCGGCCGAGGCGGCCCGCGCCGCGCAATCGGCCCTGGTGCAGGGCGCGACCCCCGAAACCAACCCCGCCGCCAAGACCGCCAAGGCGGCCCTGGATCAAGCCGAGCTCGATCTCTCCCGCACGGTGATCCGCGCCCCCATCGCCGGCGTGATCGTCCATCGTCAGGTGCAGATCGGCCAGCGGGTCGCGGCCGGTTCGCCGCTCATGACCGTCGCCCCCCTCGGCGAGGTCTATGTGGACGCCAACTTCAAGGAGGTTCAGCTCAGGAGGGTGCGCATCGGCCAGCCGGTGACCCTCGTCTCGGACAAGTACGGCGGCGGCGTGGTCTATCACGGCCGGGTGGCGGGCGTCGGCGGCGGCACGGGTTCCGCCTTCGCCGTGATCCCGGCCCAGAACGCCACCGGCAACTGGATCAAGGTCGTCCAGCGCCTGCCCGTCCGCATCCGCCTGGACGGCCAGGAGCTGAAGGCGCATCCGCTGCAGGTCGGCCTCTCCATGACCGCTAAGATCAATGTCGCCAACCCGGGCGACGACCGGCCGCAGGACCGTCTGCAGGCCCCGTCGACCGACCGCCGCGGCGTCGAACCATGAGCGGCGCGCCGAGCTTCCAGCCGACGCCGCTGAAGGGCGGAGCGCTGCTTCTGGCGGCCTTCGTCCTCTCCATGTCGAACTTCATGGCGGTGCTCGACACCTCCATCGCCAACGTCTCGATCCCCAACATCGCCGGCGGGCTCGCCGTGTCCCCGACGGAGGGGACCTGGGTCATCACGTCCTATCAGGTGGCGGAGGCCATCACCGTGCCCTTGACCGGCTGGTTGGCTCAGCGCTTCGGCGCCGTGCGCGTCTACGTCAGCTGCATCGTCCTGTTCGGTCTCTTCTCCGCCCTTTGCGGCCTTGCGCCGTCCCTCGGCGCGCTGGTGTTCTTCCGCATCATGCAGGGCCTGGCCGGCGGCCCGATGATGCCCATGAGCCAGACCCTCCTGCTGCGCGTCTTCCCGCCCCAGCGGGCGGCCCAGGCCATCGGCATCTGGAGCATGACCACCGTGGTCGGGCCGATCGCCGGGCCGCTGCTCGGCGGCACGCTGTCGGACGGGTTCGGCTGGCCGGCGGTCTTCTACGTGAACGTGCCCGTCGCCATCCTCTGCGCCTTCTTCGCCTTCCGCCTGCTGGCGGGCCAGGAGACGCCGACGCGCAAGCTGCCGGTCGACGGCGTCGGCCTGGCGCTGCTCATCCTGTTCGTGGGCTCGATGCAGATCGTGCTGGACAAGGGACGGGAGCTCGACTGGTACTCCTCCACCTTCATCATCGTCCTGACGATCGTTTCGGTGATCGCCTTCGCCTCCTTCCTGATCTGGGAGCTGACGGCGGCCAACCCGATCGTGAATCTGAAGGTGTTCCGCCACCGCGTCTTCATCGGGGCCTCGCTCACTATGGCGTTCGGCTATGGCGCGTTTTTCGCTTCCGTGGTGATCGTGCCCCTCTGGCTGCAGACCAACCTTGGCTACACGGCCACCTGGGCGGGCTATGTCACGGCGTTCAACGGCGCCCTAGCGGTGGTCCTGTCGCCCATCGTCGCCCAACTCGTGCGTCGCATCGATCCACGGGCCCTGGTGAGCTTCGGCGTCCTGTGTCTGGCCTCCACCATGATCTGGCGCACCACCTTCGCCATCAACATCAATTTCGGGGCCATGATCCTGCCGCAGCTCGCCCAGGGTTTCGCCATGCCGTTCTTCTTCATTCCGGTGATGGCCCTCGCCACCGCGACGCTGCCGCCCGACGAGGTGGCCTCCGGGGCCGGGCTGATCAATTTCATGCGCACGACGGCGGGCGCCTTCGGCACCTCGATCGCCACCACCGCCTGGGACGACGCGGCCGCGCGCAATCACGACACCCTGTCGAACCAGCTGAACAACCCGGGCGCCACGCTCAGCCAGCTGACCTCGATGGGCTTCTCTCCCGCCCAGGCGCTGCAACAGCTCGAGGGGTTGGTCCAGAGCCAGGCGGTGATGCTCGCCACCAACCGCATCTTCTGGATGATCGCGGCGGTCATGTTCGTGGCGGCGGCCAGCATCTGGATGGCGCCCAAGCCCCGCGGCCCGGTGAAGGCGGTCGCCGGCCACTGATCGCCGACATCTGCGTTAGGCTTGCGATAGGAAGCTGCGATTCGCGAAACCGAATCTTAAGCGCGCGCCTTCAGGCTGGTCTCGACACGGGAGATGAGCATGGCCGTCCCTAAACGTCTAAGCGCCGCTGGATCGTCGGCGCCGCTCCCCTCCCCCAAAGCTGGGGTTCGCCTTGCGGCGGAGGGCGACCAAGCCTCGCCGTCGCCCGCCCTTCAGCGGATCGACGATCTCGGCGCGCGCCTCGGCGCGTTCGAACACCAAGAAGACGACTCTGCGCCGCGCTGGTCGCACCGCAAGACCGCCGCCTTCATCGCCGTCACCTGCGGCGGGTTCTGGATCTGCGCCGCCCTGGGGATTGCCCGCCTTCTGCGCTGAGGTCCCCGCGCGTCAGATGTATCGGCGCAGGGAGCGGGCGAGATCGACCTCGCCCGGGCGCTTCGTCTTCTTCTGTTGGGGCTGGTAGGCGAGGCGGGCGTGCTCCGTGCAGTAGGGGCCGTCCTCGCCCGTGCGCCGCCCGCAGAAGCTGAACCCATCCGTCGCCGGATCGCCGATCGGCCACTTGCACATGTGCGCGCCGAGGGTCAGCACGGTCGCCGAGCCGGTCTCCTCGCGGCTGTAGACGGGCGCCGGGGCCGGCGACGCGATGCGGCGAACCACAGGCGCTGTGGTCGACACCGCCGGACGCGGCGGCCGGGGCGCCTTGAAGGCGGGCCGGGCCGGCTGCGAGGGCGCGGCGCGACCCGACAGGCCCAGCCGGTGCACCTTGCCGATCACCGCGTTGCGCGTGACCCCGCCGAGCTGCTTGGCGATCTGGCTGGCGCTGAGACCGTCGAGCCAAAGCTTCTTCAGCGTCGTCACCCGTTCGTCCGTCCAGCCCATGGCCAACCCTCCGTCGCTCCAGATCACATCGATCTACATCTTGCGCTCACCCGGCCCATCCGACCGGTTTGACAGCTATATTTAGTCAATAAATCATGAATGAGCACAATAGGCGCCCTGCCAGCTGTCCACAGAATCAAGATATTGATTCAATATGTCGCGGGAACATTCCATCCGGGGCCGCCCTTGCGCCTAAGCCCTGGGCGGCGCACATCAGCGCGGTCATGACGGCTCAGATCGAAATCCACGCCGGGTCGGCGGCAGCGCCCGCCGCGGCGGCCTTCAGCACCCTCGCCCCCGTGCAGCCCCGCACCTATGGCGGCGTCAATTGGGAGGGGCTGAAAACCCTTTACCTGAAAGAGGTTCGCCGGTTCTGGAAGGTGGGCCTGCAGACGGTCGCCTCACCGGTGGTGACGGTGCTGCTTTATATGATGGTGTTCGTGGTCGCGACGCGGGGCGCGCGGCCGGGCGCGGCCGGCGTGCCCTTCGCCCAGTTCGTGGCGCCGGGCCTCATCATGATGTCGATCCTGAACAACGCCTTCGCCAACTCCTCCTCCTCCCTGATCCAGGCGAAGATCATGGGCACGGCGCCGGATTTCCTGACGCCGCCCCTATCGGCGTTCGAGCTTTGCGCCGGGTTCGCCCTCGGCGCCGCTACGCGCGGGATCGTCGTCGGCGTCGTCACCGCCGTCGCCTGCTGGCCCTTCTCCCGGTTCGGCGTCTATGACGTGGGCGCGATCCTTTATTTCGGCGTCGTGGCCTCGCTGTTGATGGGCTTGGTGGGGGTGCTCACCGGGCTCTGGGCGGAGAAGTTCGACCACCTGGCGGCGGTGACCAATTTCGTGGTCATGCCCCTCACCTTCATCTCCGGCACCTTCTATTCGACCACCGCCCTGCCGGAGCCGTTCCGCCTCCTCACCCACTTCAACCCGATGTTCTATCTGATCGACGGTTTTCGGTACGGCTTCATCGGCCATGCGGATGGAAGCCTCTGGATCGGCGCGGTTTATTCGGCGGCGCTGACCCTGGTCCTCGCCGTCTGGTGCTGGGGCATCTTCCGCACCGGCTGGCGGCTCAAGACCTGACGCCGGGCCGGTCGCCTAAAACCGTTGACAGCGGGGCGTCTTCGCCGCAAAAGCAGCGCCTTCTCAGCCCCGGCGGACGTCCGGGGCGTTTGCGTTTGGAGGCGGCCATGCCGGCTTCTGACCCGGCCCTCAAGGCCCAAGCCCCCGCCGACCATCTGATGGGCGTCTACAACCGCGCCCAACTCGCCTTCGAGCGCGGCGAGGGCGTGCGCCTCTACACGGAAAACGGCGAGGCATACTTAGATTGCTTGGCCGGCATCGCCGTCAACGCCCTCGGCCACAGCCATCCGGTGCTGGTGGAGGCGGTGAAGGCGCAGGCGGAGAAGCTCTGGCACGTCTCCAACATCTTCCGCATCACCGATCAGGAGCGCCTCGCCGCGCGCCTGTGCGAACTCAGCATGGCGGACGTCTGCTTCTTCACCAATTCGGGGACCGAGGCGGTAGAGTGCGCCCTGAAGACGGCGCGGAAATATCACTCGGCGAACGGAAACCCCGAGCGGATCGACGTGATCGGCTTCGAGGGCGCCTTCCACGGGCGGACCTATGCGGCGGTGAACGCGGCGGGCAATCCTCACTATGTGGAGGGTTTCGGCCCTGTGCTGCCCGGCTACGTCCATCTGCCCTACGGCGATCACGAGGCGCTGAAGGCCGCGGCCGCCAGCCCCACCGCCGCCGCGATCATCATCGAGCCGGTGCAGGGCGAGGGCGGGGCGCGCAGCCTGCCGACCGAATGCCTGAAGGGGCTGCGGGCGCTCTGCGATGAGTACGGCCTTCTTCTGATCTATGACGAAATCCAGTGCGGGCTGGGGCGCACGGGCAAGCTTTTCGCCTACGAATGGGCGGAGGGGGCCGAGCCCGACATCCTCTGCCTCGCCAAGGCGCTCGGCGGCGGCTTTCCCGTCGGCGCGTGCCTTGCGACCGCCGAAGCGGCCAAGGGCATGACCGTCGGCGCCCACGGCTCGACCTACGGCGGCAATCCCCTCGCCATGGCCGTCGCCCTGGCGGCGATGGGCGAGCTCGCCAAGCCTGAACTGCTCGAGCACGTTCGCCAGGTCTCCGGCTATTTCACCCAGCAGCTCGAAGGCTTGAAGAGCCGCTATCCCGACGTGATCGCCGACATCCGCGGCAAGGGCCTTCTGATCGGGGTGAAGCTGATCCCCAACAATCGAGACGTCATGCAGGCGGCGCGGGAGCAGCGCCTCTTGGTGGCGGGCGGCGGCGACAACTGCATCCGCCTCCTGCCGCCCCTGGTGATCACCCTCGACGAGGCGCGCGAGGCGATCGAAAAGCTGGAGGCGACCTGCGACGCCCTGCGGGAGAAGGCCCGCGCGGCGGCATGAACGCGCCGATCCTGCACCACAAGGTGACGGCCGAACCCCGCCATTTCCTGGACCTCTGGCGGCTCGACGGCGGCACCATCAGGGCTTTGCTGGACGAGGCGCACCGGCGCAAGGCCGCCCGCGCGGGCCGTCCCATGGGGGCGGTGGACGACGATGCGCCGTGCGCCGGGCGCACCCTCGCCATGATCTTCGAGAAGAACTCGACCCGCACCCGCTTCTCCTTCGACGCGGCGATCCGCCAGCTCGGCGGCGCTTCGATCATCTCCACGGCGGCGGACATGCAGCTCGGCCGGGGCGAGCCGATCGAGGACACCGCCAAGGTGCTCTCGCGCATGGTCGACGCCATCATGATCCGCGCCAACCGGCACGAGGACGTGGAGCGCCTGGCGCAAAACGCCTCGATCCCGGTGATCAACGGCCTGACCGACAAGAGCCACCCCTGCCAGATCCTGGCGGACCTGATGACCTTCGAAGAGCATCACGGGCCGGTCGAGGGGCGCACCATCGCCTGGGTCGGGGACGGCAACAACGTCTGCGCCAGCTTCATCCACGCGGCGGGCAAGCTCGGCTTCACCCTGAACGTGGCGACGCCGCCCGAGTACCATCCCGATCTGATCGACCTGGCGCGGGCGGGGAACGCCGGCAAGATCGAGTTGACGCACGATGCGCGGGCGGCGGTGCGCGGCGCGGACTGCGTCGTGACCGACACCTGGGTCTCCATGGGCGATGTCGACCACGATGCGCGCGTCAAGGCGTTCGAGCCGTTCCAGGTGGACGAGGCCCTTATGGCGCTCGCCGCGCCGGACGCCGTCTTCCTCCATTGCCTGCCCGCCCACCGGGGCGAGGAGGTGACGGACGCGGTGATCGACGGCCCTCGCTCCCTGGTGTTCGAAGAGGCGGAGAACCGAATCCACGCGCAAAAGGCGGTTTTGGCGTGGTGTTTCGGCGTCCTCGCCTAAAGCCGCGCCATCTGCCGTCTGAGCCCCTTTAACCCCTTGAACTCATGCGCGTCTTCGCCCATAGGCTGAGCCGGCGCGCGCCTGTGGCGCGAACGGGATTGGGGCGCTGATGATCAAATCCGAACTGATCGCCAAGCTCGCGAACGAGAATCCGCATCTGACGCAGAAGGATGTGGAGCGGGTGGTGAGCGTGATCTTCGACCGCATGACCGACGCCCTGGTCGCCGGGGGCCGGGTGGAGCTGCGCGGTTTCGGCGCCTTCTCCGTGCGGTCTCGCCCCGCCCGCGCCGGCCGCAACCCCCGCACGGGCGCCGCCGTCGAGGTGCGCGCCAAGGCGGTGCCCTTCTTCAAGAGCGGCAAGGAGCTGCGCGAACGGCTGAACGCGGGCGGCGACGCCTAGAGTCCGTTAGGCGAAAGCGTGAGCGGTTTCGCCGCTCGAACAGACTCTAACACAGGGGTCTAGCCCGTCCGGCTTTTGCCGTTTCCATCGGCGCACGCCCGCCCTACCTTATAGGGCATGGCTTCCCGCCTGCGACCCACCCGCATCGAGCATGTCGTCGACGGCGTGCGGCTGCGCGCCCAGCTGTCCGCCGCCGCCCTGGACGCGGCGGGCGACGCCGCAGAGCAGCGCCGGCGGGCCATCGACATCCTCAAAGGCGCCCTCTTCCGCGGGCGCATGATCGCCAAGGAGCGGCTGGAGAACGGCGGCGGGGGGGTGGAGACGGCGCGTCTCCTGGCCCAGGTGGCCGACGAGGTGATCTCGGCCCTCTACGATTTCACCACCGTGCACATCATCCGGGCTCGCAACCCCACGGCGGGGGAGCGGCTGGCGCTCCTGGCCGTCGGCGGCTACGGCCGGGGCGCGCTCGCGCCCTTCTCCGACGTCGATCTGTTGTTCCTGCGGCCCTACAAGCAGACGCCGCACGCCGAGAGCGTGATCGAATACATGCTCTACGCCCTCTGGGACCTGGGCTTCAAAGTCGGCCACGCCTCGCGCACCGTGGACGAGTCCCTGAAGCTCGCCCGGGAGGACCTCACCATCTGCACGGCGCTGCTCGAAGCGCGTCTCATCGCCGGGGACGTCCAGCTGGCCGAGGAGCTGAAGGCTCGCTTCCGCAAGGAGGTGCAGAGCCACGGCGCCGCCGAGTTCGTCGCCGCCAAGCTGAAGGAGCGGGACGAACGCCACGCCAAGGCCGGCTCCAGCCGCTACCTGGTCGAACCCAACGTCAAGGAGGGCAAGGGCGGCCTTCGCGACCTCAACACCCTGTTCTGGATCGCCCAGTACCTGCACCCGTCCGACGAACCGAGCGAGATCGTGCGGCTCGAGGAGTTCACCGGGCGCGAGGTGAAGGCCTTCGTCCGCGCCTTCGACTTTCTCTGGGCGGTGCGCGCGCATCTGCATTACGTGGCGGGGCGGGCGGAGGAGCGGCTCTCCTTCGACCTGCAGCCGGAGATCGCCCGCCGCATGGGCTATGGCGACAGCCCCCACGGCCAGACCCCGGCGGTGGAGCGCTTCATGCGTCGCTATTTCCTGATCGCGCGGGAGGTCGGCGCCCTGACCCGCATCTTCTGCGCCAAGCTCGAAGCGGAGCAGTCCAAGATCAAGCCCCAGGGCCTTTCCCGCTTTCTCCCCGGCGCGCGGCGAAGCGGCCGCAAGCTTTTGGAGGAGGGATTCCAGCTCGAAGCCGGACGCCTGTCGGTCGAGAGCGAGGGCGTGTTCGACGAGGACCCCGTCAACCTGATCCGCCTCTTCCGCCTCGCCGACCAGCGCGACCTCGACCTGCATCCCGACGCCCTGGCGGCGGTGACGCGGACGCTGCACCTCATCACCCCCGCCCTGCGCCGCGATCCGGACGCGGCCAGGGCGTTCCTGGATATCCTGGCGCGGGGCCGGCGCACCTTCTCGACGCTCAGCCTGATGAACGATGCGGGCGTGCTCGGGCGCTACATCCCGGAGTTCGGGCACATCGTCGCCCAGATGCAGTTCAACATGTACCACTCCTACACCGTGGACGAGCACACCCTGCGCGCCATCGGGGTGATCGCCGACATCGCGGCGGGTGAGCTCGACGACGAGCACCCCCTCGCCGCCCAGGTCATCCCCCTGATCGCCGACCGGGAGGCCCTGTTCCTCGCCATGCTGCTGCACGACACCGGCAAGGGCGGGGAGGGCGGCCAGGAGATGGCGGGGGCGAGGGCCGCGCGGGCGGCGTGCGAACGGCTGGGTCTGGCGGCCGAGCGGGTCGATCTCGTCGCCTGGCTGGTGGCGCACCACCTTCTGATGAGCGACTACGCCCAGAAACGCGACATTTCCGATCCGCACACCATCGCCAGCTTCGCCCGCGTCGTCGAAAACCCCGAACGCCTGCGCCTGCTTCTGGTGTTGACGGTGGCCGACATCCGCGCCGTGGGGCCGGGCGTCTGGAACGGTTGGAAGGGTCAGCTCCTCAGCGATCTCTACAGCGCCACCGAGGCTGTGTTCCGCGGCGGCCGGGCCGATCCCGCCACCCACGCCGTCGCCGCCCTGCACGATCAGGCCGCCGCCGCCCGCGAAGCCCTCCTGGCCGCATCGGCCGGCGATCCGGCGCTCGCCGCCTGGGCGGAGACGATGGAGGACGCCTATTTCAACAGCTTCTCCACGGCCGAGCAGGAGGCGCATTACGCTCTGATCCGCCGCGCCGCCGAAGCCGGCTCCGCCGCCCACGTCCATGTGGATGAGGCGCGAAACGTGACCGAGGCCGCCGTCGCGGCAGGGGACCGGCGGGGCCTCTTCGCCGATCTCGCCGGGTGTCTCGCCGCCATGGGGGCCAATGTCGTCGGCGCCCGCGTCTATACCTCGAGGGCTGGCCAGGCGCTGGACGCCTTCCAGCTCCAGGACGGCGCCGGCCGACCCTTCGCCCGCGACAATCCCGCGGCCCTGCAGAAACTTTCGGCAGCGCTGGAGGCGGCGGCCCGGGGCGAGGCGGCGGGCCTGGAAGCGAGGCGACCCCTGGACGGCGCCCGCACCGCCGCCTTCGCCGTGCCCGCCGCCGTCTCCGTGGACAATGAGGCGTCCGAGACGGCCACCGTGCTCGACGTCTCCGGTCCAGACCGTCCCGGACTTCTGGAGGCGTTGGCCCGCACCCTCGCCAACGCCCGGCTGCAGGTTTTGTCGGCCCACGTGGACGGTTATGGCGAGCGGGCGGTCGACGCCTTCTATGTGTGCGACGAAGAGGGCCGCAAGCTCTCCGACGCCCGCCGGATCGCTGCGCTGAAGACCGCGCTCGCCGCCGCCTTGCAGACCGAGGATCTGCCCCCGCCCCGCCGCCGGCTGGAACGGGCCCGCCTGCTGCGACCGACCCTCGACATCGAAGTCGTCTGGCAGCCCTTCCAGCTCAACCCCGAACTGCCGCCGCAAGGCATCGATCGGGCCATCTATCTGCGCGCCAAGTTCGGCGACCGCAGCCGGATCTGGTCGATGGAAACCGCGCTCGCCGAATCCGGCGAGAAGGAGGGCATAACCTTTGCCTTCGAGCGTATTCGGCGCACGCCCAACACCCTGGCCGCCCACCGCCTGTCGCGCTTCGCGGCGGCGCTGGGCAAGCAGGAGGCTTTGGCGGACCGGCTCTTCTCCGCCTATTTCGAGGACGGGATCGATATCGGCGATATCGACGCCCTGACCCGCTGCGCCGCACTGGCGGGCCTCGATCCCGATGCGGCGCGCATGCTGCTGAGCGGCGAGGCCGAGACCGACGCGGTCCTGTCGATCGACGAGCTCGGCCGGCGGAGCGGCATCACCGGCGTACCCTATTTCATCTTCGACCGCCGCTATGCCCTGGCCGGAGCGCAGGAGCCGGCGGCGTTCCTGCCGCTGTTCGACGCGGTGACCGTCGCCGGATAGTGGAACAGCTAATCCGGAACACGGGCGCGTCCGTACTGTT
>Ga0116229_10013233_pt1 | contig 11704 bp, 11 predicted proteins | sample S1TSphgellanicum_3_FD_87313 | JGI IMG/M metagenome (GOLD analysis project Ga0116229, IMG submission 87313) | Host-associated microbial communities from peat moss isolated from Minnesota, USA - S1T2_Fc - Sphagnum magellanicum MG | ecosystem: Host-associated > Plants > Peat moss > Unclassified... | reverse complement strand
TCTTCATTACCCTAGATCTATGGTTTTTTTGTTACACAATCTTCATCTTCCACCTTCATATCATAATCCTCCACCTAAAATCCACTTACTCTTTGTTCCCAATACATTGACATCTATTGTTTTTGTTTTTGAATTTCAAATTCCATGTATTTGTATAATTTGAATTCATTCACATTGACCAGCATAAGATTAGTTTCAAACTTCTCAATTGTCACGAATAACATAGTGTTATTTGGCAACACATATTGTGTTATGTATGGTCTAAACCATTTCTTAATAAACCTCCTTAAATGTGATTTATTTCCTTTTAGAGACCACAAAACATAATCATTAAAATTAAACTACTTTTCTGAATTCTTTTGTTGACTCTTTAATGTTATATTCCACTACTAAATAGTAGTAGTTTTTACAACTTGCATCCTAGCCTCTTATAACTTGACGCACCCCCAAACTCCTTGAAAAACTCAAATGCAAGTTTGAAAGTGAAAACAACAAAAGGAGTGTGGGTACACTCCTTAACTTGTAGCACTTCGAGGGTAAGAGGGGCATGTTAGAGCTTTGAAATGGGGACTAGGATGAGTGACAAGCAGGTTAATTATTCATATGAAGTTACACTAACCAAACAAGTTGGTTAATGCATAGTTTGAGCACTTTTGGTGCACGGATGAGCCATGGGCATACACGGACTCACAAGATTTGCCATGACATGGACTTGGGGGAAGCCACCACCTTCCCCCTTATATTATTCTCTATAATTAGCCACAAAAGCTACATCTAAATGTCATTTTCCCTAGGACCCCAAGTTGAGAATCTCGAAATTCTCGAAATTGGGACTTTCGACACTTTGGAGGCCCATAATTTCTTGTGTAGATCTTTGATTGAAGTGAGGTTTTAGACAAAATTGTAGACCTTATCAAGAGCTTTCCAACGATATGTGGCACATTACCTACACGCACAAAATTCAAGGTGATTATTGATTTTTACTGGTCGGGAATCAAATTGACACTTTGACTCCCGGCCCTTCTTTCGGCCATAATTTGTGTTATAAATCTTTAAATGGATCATATGAGCCCATTTTAAACATTTAAATCTCAAGATTTTTCCAATGGTATAAGGAACTCTTTAATTAAATGAGTTTTGACCCCTGAAATTGTTCTCTAAACATTCAGGATTTCATACGAACTCTAATTTCCAAAATGGGAGTCCACTTGGGAGTGTGTGGGCTCATTCCCTCACACTTTTTCGCACTCCCAGGAATGTGAATGTGATTCCTTTGTTGCTCTTTTGGCTCACACCTTTCCAAGCCCTTGCTTTGGTCGCAAGCCCAAGGTTAGGGTCATGACACCTCTTACTTCCAAAGCTCATAACTTTTTCATCTCTTATTCAAATTGAGTGATCTAAAGTGATATGAGAGTGCCACTTTAAGCTTTATAATTCATCTTTGAATTTTAAAGGCAAAAGAATAACATACAAGGATTGAATTTGGGTGTTTTTAAGACAATTTCCTAATGCTAGGTTTAGCATTTTTTCAATTTTTTGACCATGCACATTTGGAGGGCCCATAACTTTCTCATTTCTGACATGTTTTAAACAATTTTTTGTGTTATTAATGCACCAAGAAGAGATCTTTGACTTCTCTTGGGACACCATAAACAAAGGAACCCTCCTTTGAGTTTTGTAAAGCTTTGAATTCTTATGTGTTTGCACATTAGCTTGTCTACCTAATGCATTGGTAAATAACAAAACTTCATCCAGTGATGGTACATCCACCATAGCTTTAGCCAATCTAGGTATAATCAACATAGGTATAGTTGGTAAATATAGAATCTCTAATCCTATATTACAATCTAAAATTTGGATTGAAATATAATAAAACCAATACTAACAAAGTCTACTCATTCAAATCCACTTAAAACTAGTTTCAAAATTAAAATCCAGTAATGAAAATATGATTGAAAAGAACATCAAAACAATAAATTCTAGCTATGGAAACAAAACTTTTCCAGAAATCAAGTGTTCTTTTCTCATACTTTATTAAAACACCATGTTCTACAATGATACAATGGAACTCATCTCTCCTTCTACAAAGATATTCCTCAACAAAAATAGTCCAATGTTCTATTCAAATTCAATTGGTGATAAAAACTATGTAATCTAGCTAGTAATTCCTAAAACAATAACTAGGTAAATAGAAATATACTAACTAATAATTACCATGAGTAATTATTCCTTTAACATTACCCCACCCATACTCTAAATGAAAAATGTGTTAAGAAAGTTAAATCTAATGTTTTTGATCCTATGATTCAGAAATTTAATATGTCTATATTATAATATGTTCTATCTATACTATAATCTATTTTGTTTGTACTTCATATTGAAGCACTATTTGACTTTCTATTATATACGAAGTCTGTTGTTACTATTTTGATGCCTTTATTGATAATTGTGTAGTTGTTTGTTAATGGGTTGCTCTTTATTCTTATGACTGTAACTTTGTTATCACTTGTAGCTATTATTGTAACTATAGATATGATGTGATTTGAGTTTGCCTCTATTATTGTAGCTCTAATACAATTTGTAGCTACTGATTTAATGCAAATATGATATAATCTGATCCTATTGCTGCAACTTTGACACAAGCTCAATTTGACCTTGCTGATCTTCCCAAATTATATGTTCTTTAAGTTGTATTCGCTCCCTTATTTCTATGGCTATAGATGCATACTCTTGAAAATTGACTTCCTGCAAATTAAATTTTACTTATTCTAAAATTTGTTCAACAGCCTCCTTTTTAGGGTTACTCTTTCCTCCTCTGAAGTCTCCTGGCTCTTTTTTCTACTCTTATACCTAATGGTCTTGCCCCATCTATATCCCCTCTATCTTTTTTTTCATCTGAAGACTCTAATTCTAAAGATAGAACTAAAGGCTCATATTCAAATGATGGCATAATTTTTTCCATCTAAGAAATCCTATATCTTTTTGGACAATGTCTTGAACTACATCCCACCATAAGTTTACATTTTTTTCCTCCATTAATAGTGCCTTGAGTTTTTCCCAAAGTAAAATATTCTACTTCTTGAATGTATTTTTTTTTGTAAAGATAATATCATAATTGAAAGGTTTTTTTCTTCTTAGTTTCCTCCAAAAGTTTATTCAAATTTTCATTAAAAGCCATTTGTTTTTGTAAATTTTTGTCCATTTGTGCATGCCTCTAGTTTGCTTGCCTTCATACCTTATTCTTAGCTTGATATGCATTGACATTGTCCACTGTAAGTTCCTCCAACTTCTTCTATTGCTTCAAGAAAGTTTCCTCCACGTTCTTGTAGTCTCTCTGAAGTTTGCTATGCTTTACACTCATAATATCCTTTTCTACTTTTAAACCTTAGTAATTGGCATTTGTCTCCTTTGAAGTTGCCTACAAGGAATCCCTTTCCATTCTGATGTTCTACAAATCCTTGCTTTGCTTCTCCATGTTATTGATCATTTGTTTAGTTACATGGAGTTCTACCAATACCTGACTATTTTCACTATTCCTATCCTACAACTATGCTTTGAGCTTCTGCTCCTTCTCCAAAGCCCTTTGCAAATTCTGAACAGATCTATCTTTCTCCTCTATAATCTAATTGTTTTTTATTTCCAGATCCAAAAGTTTGAGCAAAATATTTGTCATTTGTACATTATATTATGTTGCATATTGAAACATAATAGCAACTCTTCTATGCTCATCCAATTCTGCTTCTATCCCTTGCACAAACCCTGGTGTATGAAACCTAAGAATTTGACCCTTGGAACTTGTACCTAATGCACTTAAACCCCTGTGTGCAATCTAGATTTCTGCAAATACATATGCTAGCTGCTAAGCTTGAAACTATGGCTCCTTCTTGGGCCATCTTTGATTTTCCTACCCATCTGATCTCTACTCCTGCTTGGGAGAAATTGGTAGTTTTGGATCATATTTAGGAAATATGGATTTTTCCTTTTACTTTTAATTGTGTTGCTATTGTTTCCTCATCAATACTATTGTTTATTGAGGATCAATATTACCTTTCATTGTAGTATCCTTGTCTTCTTTGCCTCTTCTATAGAGTTTTACTTTCTTCATCATCATTAGATTGAGACATCAAAACTACTCTTTTGGTTGTCCTAGACTTTAGTTGTTTTTCCTTTTTAGGAGAGATGTGTGTAGGGTTCAGAGGTATTTTGTTCTTAATGAACCTCTCCCTCAAACTGTCTTTTTTTTTTTTTTCTTCTTGAAGTTATTTTGCCTATTTCTTTTTCTCTAGTGATTTTGCTCCTTCTAATGGAAACCACTTTTGAAATAGAACTTATAGGACTATGGTAGAATGGTATACATCCTTTTTGGGTTCTTTTTTGATTGTTCCCTCAATCATATTTTTCTAACACTTCTCCCATTTAATCAATTCCTTAACCAATTAAAAATACATTATTATAGCCCAATTGATAGACTCTCCATGATTTGCTTTAGGAATCATCATGGTAGACTTGTTATTAAAATATTACACCTTATCCTTTTGGTAAATAATTGGCAGAATGGTAGCAATTCTATTAGCATACTCTGACCTCATCTTTTTCACAACCCACCCTTCATTGGTGTTGTAAGTGTAAAAGACTCTATTTATTATATTTGCTAATGCTACTCTAGCATTAAACATTTATGCCCAATCTGCCTTTGTTTCTTTTAAATGGTAGATTTTTAAAAACTTCTACCAATAGATGCTTATCTATTATTCTCCACTCCTCCCCCATTGTAACTTTGATTATGTTATGTTCAAGATCCAACTTCTAGTTGTTCAAAAATTCAACTAGAATGTTGTGTCGAAAAGTCTTCCACCCAATTTCAAACAAACCTATTAATCCAACTCTATTTGCCCAAGCTTTCTCTTCCTTTCCAGAGCTTGTCCAAAGCAAAATGTTCTTCAAATTGTTATTATAACTTTGCTATGTTGGAGTAAAGACATACCTAACCTCATCATCTTGGTGAGTACGCACTTTCTTCCCAGGCAGATGTGCAACCATTGCTTGTCGACTTGTTCTCTTTGTGTGTTTCTTGTTGGGAATATGCACTCTCTCTAGAATCTTTTCCTAAGTATACTCATTTTGATGTAATGGTGATTATTGTTGTTGTCGTAAATCATCCTTTTACCGGTCTTCCTCCGAATCTGAAATAGAAATGGGAATGACTTGCTCACTAGGACTTACCTATCTTTTGGGCTTCCTAAAGTTATATTTCCTCAATGTTTTCTTACAATCTTTTTCATTTTTTCTAATTGCTTCAAAAGTTCTTTTAAACTTGGATATTGGAAAAGATTTCTAGAAAGAAAAAGAATATACTATAAAAGGACAAGGTGATTTCTTTCTGGAGACCTATACTATATAAGCAAAATGTTTGCAAATTTTTATTGCTCTCTCAATTTGTCTCGCTCCTTTTTCAACTTCTATAACTTCTCTCTAAACTATCTTTGTAATTTTTCCACAAAACTTTCTTTAACACTCATTCTGGAGACAAAAAAAATTGAAACTTGCTTGTGGAAAACAAAAACAAAAAGTTTTTTTAATGTTTACTGCTTTTTGAAATGTAATCACCTCACTTCATGAAGTGACGTTTCATTTTTTGTTTTAGGGCCAACGTTTTAATTTTTATTTTTTTATTTGACATTTGTCATTTGTTGCTTAAATTCATATTAACATCAACATGGGCTATAGTTAATACCAATTAACCAAGGAATTTTATGGATGTGGCATTGGATAATTCTGACGACATTTTTGAATTTGATGACATGGTGTTATTTACACTATAGATACCTTCTAACCTATGTTGAATCATCAAATTAGTAGAATTTTGTTTTGATGCCATTGACTTATTTTCCCCATAATCCAATTACTATGAAACTATATAATCATGGTCTAGGTATTTGTTCATAACTTGCTGACTTATCATATTTACTAAGGTTTCTTCTAATATTACTATTCAATCAATCCCAACGCTTTTTATTTTTCTTTAATCTTCTGAATCTTCATCATATCTTTCTTCCATGTAGTTTTCATCTATAAACTATAAAGACTTTTGATCCTCTGAACTTTGAATCCATGTTTGATCCACATATGTATATGGTTTCAATTTATTAACATTGACCAATATTGGGTTCCGTCCAAAATTGTTAACATAAACAATAAAAACAATATTATTGGGTAAAAAATATTGTACCCTGAATGGACGAAACCATATTTTCTTCAATTTGCCCAAATGTGTTTTTTCTCCCTTGGGAAACCATAAGACAATCTCCAAATTGGAACTTTTTCTTAGTATTTTTCTATTGACTCCATAGAAATTTGCTCCACTAGTTGGCCCCCAGATTGTTCCAAGCTTCCAGTATGTTTTCTTGTAACTTTTCTAGTTCTATGATTTTGACTATTAACATTTTGGTTGGTTCTACATCTTTGTGGTCCCCATTAATAGCTAGCAGAACATATTTTGTTGGCATTAAAGGATGCAAACCATAGACTAACTAATAGGGTGTATAACCTATTACCACCTTGTATGTTGTCTTATACAAAAACAAAACTATAGACATATGTTCATCCCATTTTGTTCTTTTATCATTGACCAAGTTGGTTAATACTCGAGCAATGACTTTGTTAGTAGATTTTGCTTGTCCATTTCCCTATGGATAATATGTAGTAGAACTAACATGTTTCAATATAAATTGTTCTGTCAAATTATTATTGTCATTAATGAAATGTACTCCCTAATTTGTAACTATGGTCAATGGACATCCAAATTTGGTTAGAATATATTCATACAAGAATCTAGTTGTAACTATTGCAATATTGGTTCTAATTGCCTTTCACTAATAGAAATTTTATCCTTTGTAACCAAGGAAACTATGACTAGTTGTCCTAAATGACTTAATTAATGATCACAATCATATATTACAACTTCATTATCTACTATATTTTGTCATTCAATGACAAAATTCGAATAATTTTCCTTTGAACTAAATTTACATTTTTTAAAAAGTAATTATATAGTTGTATGCCTTATTAAAGGAAATTTATTAATAAGGTTTCAATTTTTTCCATTTAAACAAGTTATCAATAAGATATGACTTATTATATTTGAAGTTTTGTGTAATGTCTAAATGAAATATGGTGTAAATAAAATAAACATTAGATTATTTACACAACAACTAGGGTGGCTTGGTGGTAAAGCAATTGAACTTCATCCTTGGGGTCCAAGGATCAAACTTCACAAATGATTTGTGTTGTGGTCAACATTGGAATATTGATTGAATATTCCATACCTGCCTAGACTACCTAGGTTAAGTGGCATCCTTGAATAAAATTGGCCACCAATATCTTGCATCCAAAATTTTCTAGGTAGTAATATTTGGAACAAAATGTCTTCCATCCACTCCTTGTAACTCCTTTAAAACAATATGTGCTTCTAAGGTGGTCAAACATCTATGTATTTTGTTGTTTTGTCCCATAATGTACATAATTATCTCTTTTAGAGTAAAAGGTTCTGCCTTTCTAACCAAGTTTTGTTTCTGAACTAAGTTCAAAGTTTCTAGCATTTGACTTGTCTCTAAATAGGTTTTTACTTCTTGCATCCATATAGGTTCTATAAAAAATAATGATGCATCCATAGTCTGATATGGGACACCCAATGGTTCTGAATTGTTTAGCAATCTGGGTAAACCCTTAACAACTACATGTGTTTTACCAAGTTTATAAATTATTGTGAACTTATACTCCAAGAATAACAACAACCATCTTACTATCCTTCCTGACACCTGTGATTTGTTGACCAAGTACACTAGAGCCATATGGTTTACATAAAAAACAAATTTATTTCCCAACAGAAAATGTCTGAACTTATGCAAAACATAAATGATTACTAAGGCTTTTCTTTTTGTAGTAGTATAGTTTTTATTTTATTTATTGAGTAGTCTAAATGAATATATTATAAGTTGATCATACTTACCAGTTAGATTCTATGCCAACATTACACCTATTGTCAACAATGATGCATTTGTGTGCACATGAAATTCCAACTACCAATTTGGAGGTATCAAAATTGGTGCTTCCATGTACCTCTACTTAACTTGATCCCAAGCTTCTTAGCACTCTATGGTCCAAATAAAGGGTTTCGTTTTCCTCATCAACTTGGTGATTAGTGCCATGATAAAGGCAAAGTTATTGATGAAACATCTATAAAACTAAACCATACCATTAAAGACCTGAATCTGTTATGGGTTTGTAGGTATTGGCATATTCACTATTGCTTGAACTTTCTTATGGTCTGGTATTTTTCCTTCCTTGGAAACTATAAACCCTAAAATTAGTCCTAAAAATATGATAAAAGCACATTTATTTGAGTTGAGACTAATTCAATATTCTCTGCATTTCTAAAAAACAAAATTTTTTATCAAATGATTATCCATATCACTATAGACTATGAAGTCATCCAAAAATATCTCCATGAATTGGTCTAAGTACTTTTTGAAGGCCCTTTAACTACTTTGGAAAGTTGGTGTCCCATTTTTGACACCAAATGGCATCACCATCCAAACAAAAGCTCCCCAATCTACTACAAAAGTTATTTTGTACCTATCTTCAGGGGCTATAAAAATCTAATGGTATCCTAAATATCCATCTAGAAATGAATAGGCTTCATACCTTGCTATAATGTTCAATATCTCATTAAAAAATGGCAAAGGATAAAGATTGTTTTTGGTTGCCTCATTCAACTTTATGAAATCCACACACATTCTTAGTTTTCCCTTCTTCTTAGGCACTACCATTATGGGTGATAACCATGTAGTCTCCTCTACTGGTTGAAAGAATCTAATTACTGATAGTTTGTCAATGTCATGTTTAATAGTTGCAGCATAATTAAGGTTCAATTTGTACCTTACTTGATGTGCTGGTGGTAATGAGGTATCTAACTCAATTATGTGTTGAGCCAATTCTAGAGGTATTCCTTTCAGATCTTTGTAAGTCCAAGCAAAAACATCATTTAACTCCTTAAGTAGCATTTAAAGCTCCTTAGTCTTCTCCTTTGTTAATTGTCAATTAACCTTGATGTATTGTGGATTTGCTTCCGTACCAAGATTCAGATTAACAAATTGTTGTTCTTTATCAAAGTCTAACATGCTATTTGAAGATTTTGTACTTGTATTTTCATTGGTGTCTCATCCACCTAAATATCATCTTGGCTATGATGGTAATAGGTTTAATTATGGATAAACCTTGTCTTCTAATGACACCTTTAGTTTAACACAAAAGTCTTCTGATTTCATTATTAAAGGCACCACTTTTATAATTATTTGATATGATATCCCTTACTTGGGATCAGATTCCTTGGTGCTTCTAATTTTTAACATTCAATAATAAAATTGTTTCTTTTGAAATAGTAATTGTGCCAATTGAAAACAATTTTGGTTATGTCTCAAACATCATATCTTCCTTTTTATTTGTTAATTCTTCCATCAAGTCATAACAAACAAGTATTTGGGGCCTTCTGATTTCTATTCCCAATTTCTAAATAACTGATATTGTTCTGACTGTTCCATTATTTGAACAATAATGACATTTTTACCCCAGTCATGTGTAACCTTTGCATCTCTGAGACAAGGTCTTCCAAACAACATAAAATAGTTAAAATCTACCACATTATTTTTCAAAATAGTAAATGTGGCTATATATGGAATATCATGTATGTGAATTTTCAAATTTTTGATGATTCTTAAGGGTCTAGTCATACTTTGATCTACCATTCTAAGGTGGTATGGAACTAGTCTTGGTTTGGGTAATCCTAATTTTGTTATGAAATTTTCTATTATAATGTTCACACTTACTCCTCCATCTAATAAAACATCCTTAACAATGCTTTTCCCAACTTGTACTTGGATAACTACCATTTAGTTATCTACTTTTGTAGCTGCAATGTCTAGTTCAAAATGTGTCTCAACCATTGTGGTTACACTAGGCTTTAATATCATTTTAGTAGCTATATTAGGTTTTTTTGGCTTTAGTTTATGCCGCATATACTTTTTAAGATCTAGTGTTATCTTCAACAATTGATTTAACCCCAAAATATAAATAGTTTCTAGCATTTGTTCACTGATATCTTGGAATATTTGTTCCATAGACATAACTTTGTTGATAGGATTAATAGACAAACTTTGTGATACAATTAGTTCTGTGGACACCTTAGATTCTGGCAATCGAACCCAACTTGTACTCCATTGTGCTTTCTCCTTTGGAATCAGATTTTGTGGTGGGTCTTCTGTTTGCATCTCTTGAATAGTCTTAACAAAATATTGATGTAGGATTTGCTCTTCTTCCCAATTAGCAATATACTTTTTCTTGATTGGCTCTCTGTCCTTAAACACCTTTTTTTAATAACCTTGTTCTTTGTGATGGCCATGTTCACATCCACCATATGGACTAAAGGATTTGAAACCTTGGGCTCTACCATAACTTGTTTCTCTATTGGCTTCACTCCTTTGTTCTTAAACATATTTTGCATATCATTGTACTTAAGACAATCTATGATCTTATGTCCAGTGTCACCACAAATATGACAAGAATACTTCACAATTAGCTTTTGTACTTTAATATGTTGAGTAGTAACCTTAGAAACAACAATAAGGTCTTCCTTTCTTTTGACTTTACAAGTTTCAACATTATCATTTTTCTTGTGACAATTTGTACTGTACATTCTTATTTTCTCTAAGACTCTTTGAGGTTTTTGAGCTAATATTATCTTACTACTTTGTGGTATTAACAAATTGTTTATGGCCTCCACTTTAAAAATTCCTTTTTCACAAACAAAGTTGCTTCCTTATTTTGTTGCAAAGTTTTTTTCTTCATACCTACTATTGCTACACGCAAATATGGTTATAATGTAGATTGAAAACAATAGTTAAAAAACTATCTATTGTCTTGTGTTGAAGACTATTGGCCAACTTCAATAATGTTTCATAATAAAGTTCCACTCTTTCATTCTTATCATGCTTCATGTTTTTCAATTGCAGGTAAACTTGTTCATCATTCTGAACTTTTCTATACCTTTTACAAAATGCCAGCTGTAATTTTACAAAAATACAATCTAGGTAATCTCCTATATAATTGTTACACCAATTAGACACAATATTTCTAAGGGTAAAACTAAAAAAATTAATAATTTTTGCATCATTTGTTTCATTACTTTAATGGCAACTTTAAATACTCTGACATGAACATCTACGTCAGAATCCTTGACATACTTAGGATAGTTAAGTGGCCAATGACAAGGTCTGTTTGGTGGTAATGGTGGCATGCTTGGATGCACCATTGGTGATCCAAAATATATTGAAGGTCTTGGAGGTCTTGGTGGTCCCAGTGGATCTAAGCCACCTCCTCCTTAATCTAATGGTTGACTAACAACAACTTTGTTCACCTTTATAGGCATATCTTCATGCAAACTCACAAATTACGTTCCCTTTGGAATTTGTGGTTTGGATCTAATACCAACAACAATATTAACTAGTGTTGACACAAATGGAGCTTTCACTACTAGGAGATGTGGCCAAGTTCACCTTGTATTTCACTAGGATTTTGAGTGAACTAGGACAGATTCATTATATGAAATCATGGTAAAACATGTTAACCCCGTAGTGAACGGGGACCAGTT
>Ga0116229_10013232_pt1 | contig 11705 bp, 14 predicted proteins | sample S1TSphgellanicum_3_FD_87313 | JGI IMG/M metagenome (GOLD analysis project Ga0116229, IMG submission 87313) | Host-associated microbial communities from peat moss isolated from Minnesota, USA - S1T2_Fc - Sphagnum magellanicum MG | ecosystem: Host-associated > Plants > Peat moss > Unclassified... | reverse complement strand
TTTTTTTTTTTTTTTTTTTTTTTTTTTGGTTTTTTGTTTTTTTGTTTTTTTTTTTTTTTTTTTTTCAGTTTTGTTTCCTGTGAGTTGGTGTTGTTGTTGCTGGAGGAGTTTTGATTAGTGTTGCTGTTGTTGCTGTTGTTTTGTTGTGGTGGTGGTGAAAATCAAGCCTTGCTGTGATGGCATCCCGGGAGTTACACTATTACATGGCCAGTGAAGAGGAAGAGGAGGAAGGAAGTGGTAGTGGGGAGGAACATGAGGAGCGAGAATCTGAAGAAGAAGAAGAAGGTGGAAATTCCCCTCCAGTGAGCTCCACTTCCCACTGGCCACAGAGTTACAAGTAAAGCAACCCCCCACGCCCCACCACCATTACTCCCTCCCTCCCTCGTGTTTGCGAAATTCTGTCTACAGAAATTCCAGTTTCCACAATTGGGTAGTAGAGCTTTGGGATGTGGAGGAAAAAAAAAAACCCAAAAAAGAAAAAAGAAAAAGAAAAAGTGGGTTTTGTCCTCCGCTAGATCTTCTTCCTCCTTGCATGATCAAATTTTCTCACAAACCCTAATTTCTCTTTGAATGATAAGAAAATAGCATTTTTTGTTTGGTCTGAAAGAGAATTAGATGTGTTGCAGCACATTTTTCTTTATCAAAAATTTCAGCTCCTCAACAAGAAATATTTATTCCCTGTTATTCTAGATTCAGCCTTCTGGAGAAACACTCTTCTTCATTGAAATGGAGAATTGCTGGTTCTATGGTTGTGGGGGGTTTTGGATCACTGTAATGGGACCTCCATTCATGGTGGCATATGCTCTAGCCACACCCAGAATTTGTAACATAATTTAGTTAGTCGCCCAAAGGTTTTTTGCAAAGAAACTCTCATAGTGGAAGGACTTTGTTGCCTATAATTTGATGCTTCTTTGCAAGGTAGTAAGTTTTGTTTTTCAAAGTTATGGATTTTTTTTTTCTGTTGAATTATTTTTGCTTTAGAGTGCCGTGCAAATGTAGCTCTTTTTGATGTGGCAGAAACCCAACAAAGTTTTTTTAATCAGCAATTGGTATGTCATTGGAATGGCAGAGGTTTGAAGGGTTGTTGTGTGTGTGTTTTTACATCTTGTGGGGGTCATGAATGCAGGCAATCAATGGACATGTATGCATCACCTGCAATCAGTATATTCAGCCCAAGTCTGAACCGGATCAGTAGCTCCTACTTATCTTCTTCATACCAAAGAACAAGACATTCACCCCATATTACGCAACCGCTTTTAGCAGACACAACAGAGTCACAACAGCAACAGATCCCATTCCTTCCGGGGAGATTGGAAAAGGGAGAACGCCATCCTGAAGGTTATAATGCAACAAGAGCTGATGAGCATGCAAAAAAGAAAACAGATGCTGATTACACTACCAAAGCCGAAGCTCATGAGGGAAGCAGTGTCTTGCAAGCACTGTTGAATGGTAGGTAAAAAACTGTGTACATGAACTTTGAATTTTTTAAAAACCCTAAACCCTGAACATTTTTCACTTGATGGGTCTTGAGGAAAACCCAGAAAGATGCTGTGAATCAAATTGGGTGATGAGTTTTCTTTTTTTTTTTCCCTGATCTGATGTGTTGTTGGGGCAGGTATGAATGTTCTGGCAGGTGTTGGGGTGTTGACAACACCTTATGCAGTGAAGGAAGGTGGCTGGTTAGGTCTGCTATTGCTGTTTGTATTGTCAGCCATTTGTTGTTACACGGGGATTCTGCTTCGTCATTGCCTAGAGAGTGCACCTGGCATCTCAACATACCCAGATATCGGGCAAGCAGCCTTTGGCAATACAGGCCGTCTTATCATTGCTGTAAGTACACACTGTATTAATGTATAAAATTCCAGCAGCCATCCCAATGGTTTCTTCTGTAATCAGCAGTTTTGGTTTGTGAAGCTTGGTGCTTCTTCTTGCAAAGAATAGTCCAGTGAAAAAGAGTCCAAGTTGTGAACATCACATTTGGAACTACAGTTTCTGGGTGGCTTTGTTCTTCTCCTGATCTGCCCATTTTTCATTCGTGTGTGCAGATCATCCTCTATACGGAGCTTTATGTAAGTGAAACCTTTTGATATGACCATTCATTCTGGTAGCTTCTGGTTTGTTGTTGTAAACCTCACTCTCTGTATTCTTAACAACCAGATCACACTTATATATCAATGCAGCTTATCAATGTGTTGAGGATGTGAAAATGGGGTGGCAAGTGGTCGGCAGTTGTCTTTTTTTCTGGCTTGCTGAGCATTCCATTCAGGCAATAATAATAATACATTTGGAAGTGTGTGACATATGTGATCTCCACCACAGGCCTGTTGTGTGGAGTTTTTGATTCTTGAAGGTGACAATCTGTCGCTACTTTTCCCTTGGGTCCATCTCAATATGGCAGGCTTCAATATCAGCTCCACTACTGTGTTTGCTGTTCTCACTGCCATTTTTGTGCTGCCCACAGTTTGGCTGCGTGATCTCAGCCTCTTGTCCTATGTCTCAGGTTCTCTCACAACTTCCCAATTCTTTTTTTGCCAGAAAGAAAAACTGTAGCAATGTGATCATTTTGAAATTTTTAATGCTCATTTTTTTATTATGCTTGTGACTGCAGCGGGAGGTGTGATTGCTTCTCTTGTGGTGGTCATCAGTGTCTTCTGGGTGGGAGCGGTGGATGGTGTGGGATTTCATCAGCATGGGTACCTGCTGAATTGGTCCGGCATCCCTGTTTCAATCGGTCTATATGGATTTTGCTACTCAGGTCATGCAGTTTTCCCCAACATATATACGTCTCTAAAAAACCGAGCTGATTTTGACAAAGTGCTGGGTGTAAGGTGTGTAACACAAAGTTTCTGACATGATACTCTCTGGTCCTACTCTTTTACCACATTCTCTTCTCTGTGTGTTTCTGCAACCTGCAAAAGATAGAACATGGAAAAATCATGGGTCCATTTTTGGGTGGGCTTCTTCCCGCTGCAGCTTCTTGTTGTGCACATTGCTCTATGGTGGCATGGCAGTTATGGGCTTCACCATGTTTGGAGATGCTACTGCATCACAAATCACCCTCAATCTGCCTGGGCAGTTCTTGGCATCAAAGATTGCTGTTTGGACTACAGTAGGTCATCACTGTTCTGTTCACTCTCTTTTTCAGTCTCTTCTTTTTTGTCATTTCCTTTTCCATAGTCTGCAGTTCTGGTTATTTTTTCTTCTGTGTTGTAAGATATGTATTGTGGGGCATTTGGGTCCTTTGCAGGTTGTCAATCCTTTCACCAAATATGCACTGACAATAACTCCAGTGGCACATAGCTTAGAGGAACTGCTGCCCCAGAGGCCTGATTCACAGGAGTACCGTGCATGGTCACTTGTTATACGAACAACCCTCGTTCTCTCAACAATTGCTGTTGCAGTTTTGGTGCCATTCTTTGGTAACCTTTCATCTCTCTCTCTCTCTCTCTCTGTGCTTCTATTGTTGCATCTAATAGTCTGCTACTTTCCAGCAGCTTCCCTGTCTCTCTTCATCTCTGGGTCCAAAGCTAATGGCCACACAGTGATGAGATCCAAACTACTACAAGAGTCGCTGGGCAAACTTATATCTGATTTGGTGTTAATGCACTGTTACCTGGTTCTGCTGTGCAGGCTTTGTGATGGCATTTATTGGTGCCTTCCTTAGCATGACTGTGGTAAGCTTTGGGAGCACTCGAGTTTTGTTCGGTTTTAGATACATGTAGTGATGGTATACATGATGATGAGGATCAGCATGTGCAATCATTGTGAATCTGTGTGTCTCACCACATATCTTAAAATGCTCATCAAGGTTCTACACCAATTGATGCATCAAACAATAGATTAATTTTTTTCAGTGAAGCCACTCTACATTCTGATGTGCACCTGTTACTGTAAATCTCAATGCTGCTGCTGCTGCATACTCAATAAGGTTTTCACTTATGTTTTCTCATTGCTTGTGGCAGTCTGTGATTTTGCCATGCGCATGCTACCTGACTATTATCGGCAAGAAAGCCACCCATTTCCAGGTGCAATTCACAAATCTCAATTTTCACCTTATGTTTTGGGGTCTGCTGATTGCTTGATGGAGATGGGTGCATTCACAATCTCAAATTTTCACTTGTGCATTGAGGTTTGCTGCTAATTACCCTGCAGCAAATTTCCATCAGCAGGTAGATGGTGTTTGCTCAGAAAGTAGCAATCCAGAAGGCATGGCTGTTTATTTTCATTATTTTTTCCTTAAATGCTCGTCATGATAAATTGTTTGAATGTCACTTCTATTGCAACTTTGCATCTCTAAAGGGTTTAGGGTTTTATGTCATGTTTGATTTGCACTGCAAGTTTTTGTCTCTGAAGATACTTACATTCGTTTTATGTGGCTTTTTTTCTCAGGTTATACTTTGTTCAACAATTATTGCAATAGGTGTCGTATGCTTGATTGGGGGTACATACTCATCTGTTGCAGGCATTATAGACAGCTTGAACAATGGATGACTCGGGTTCATCAGTCCTTGAGTAAATTGCAAATTCATCTCCATAGACTTCAGGTGTGTCCAGTAGTAATCTCTGTGCATCTCAAGAGGTGTATACAATGTAAATTATACCCATAAATTGTGATTTGTACCAAATTTGATATTGGAATGAATGGGTCTTGTCTTCCCAAATCAATGTCTTTTGGTTCCTCCTCCACTGCATCAACTGTGAAAAGTTGATTGATACCCATCATGCTTGAAGTTGCTGCAATTGTTTTACAGAATGACTAGATCATGCTTGAAGTCGCAGAAATTGTTACGCTGGACACCCAGATCGTACTTGAAGTGGCTGAAATTGTTATGATGGGTGGATGCCCAGATCATGCTTGAAGTCACCAAAATTGTTAGGATGTCCTACAAACTTTTGACTCAATGTTGACCATGCGAGCCATAACACTAACTGGCTGGTATGTTCTTTCTTTTATCTGCTCTTTACCCCTCCTTGCCAACCTATGGCTGAGTGAAGACTCAAGATGTGTGACAGGTAGAAGATGGGTATATATCCATGCTTCATGCATTGTGCTTGAATGTGGATTTGGCAACCAGTATTATTCAATGCAAGGTACTTACCTATTTATATAGGTAGTTACCTAGGTAGGGAAGGGAGAAGTAGGGGAATTTACTCAATAGGTTATTGAGGTGGAACCTTGTTAACTTAGGGCCAAAGTGAACCAACAGCCACCTATGCACCATGAAGGATGGACGATAGGTCGATAATAAAAACTTTTCTACTGGGTTCTATTGTTTTTAAACCTATTTACAAAAAACTTGCAATTGAGTCATTAGTAGGTAAGAAGTGAAAACAAACCTTATCTATTTATAAACCAATGTTGGCTAGTTATTTGAAAAATTTCAAATATTAACATGCATAATGCTTGGATATATATGAAATCATACCTGGAAGTTGATCGGTTTTTGATATTTGTTTTTATGCATAATGGGTGAATGGGTGTTGTCATAATATGCATATTTGTATCTATAATTTTTTGTAATTAGCTAATATCCATATCCATTCACAAAGGTTTCAGCTATTTTGGATATGATTTTATGTATCATTATTTATATTTTGGAGTTAGGGTTGACATGCTTAGGGGATGCCAAATACAACTTCTCATTTTGAAGAGTGGGGGAGTGAGCTTTGCAACTTCACCAATTTATTATTGTCAAGTTTTTTGCTTTCAATGCCTTCACATTGTTGGTTTTTCATTTTGCATTCATTTTCTTCACGTGCATGTGATTTTGACATGTGTTATTCATTTGTTTTTGACTTTCAACTATTGGTTTCTTGTATGTGCTCTACAACTTTTAGCTCCATTATGTAAGTGTTTTCAACTCCTTGTTTCACTTTGACACAAGTGGGGGAGCATGCTTTGCAACTTCACTAGTTTATCATTGTCAAGCTTTTACCATAGGGAGCTTGACAAGTGTTTCACTTTTCCACTTATTGCCAAGCATTTCATTTCCAACATTTTTGTATGTGCTCACCACATAGTATGTTGGTTATGCTACTATTGTTTGAAAGTTCTTGCATTGACTATTGACTTATTATAGTTGTGATCTTTTGTGATCATCATCTATGAACCTCTATAACTTTTGGTTCCATTGTGTGAGCATTTTTAGCTTCTTTGCTTGAAATCCATCAACATCTTTTAATGTGTTTAGTAGCCATGAAACGCTTGTTTTTTCAACTCTGTTACTTGAGAAGTTTCAACTCCTTTGCAATATTTTTCAATTGTCGACTTGGTTGTATGTGTTCATTTGGCATGAAGATCTAAAGTTTTTTGTTTCCTTTGCTCAATATCTATTACCTTTTTTGTGTTGATCAAACATGAAGCTTTGAAGTTTTGGTGTGTCAATTTCATGAGGATGAGGAACTTGTGTGCATCAAGAGCCTTTTCAATTCGATTCAAATATTCAAGATCATAATCAAGTGAGTTTTTTTTGTAATGCCCATATTACCTTTATGTTCATGAAATGTGACATTTTAGGGTTTGGTGTTCAAGTGTGTGCATAATGTGAGTGGTGGTGTGTTTTTCTTATGCATTTTACTGTTTAATATTCAAGAGTGTGCATAATGTGGGTGGCGATGTGTTGTTGTACACAAGGGATATTATAAACTTTGTAATGGCTGAAGATGAAATTGTTGTTCTTGAAAGTGTGGGTCAAATCAATGAGATTGTCCTTGATATGAACATTGTCCCTTTTCATAGTTTGTCAAATTTGGAAAATGTCCACTAGCAATGTTACAATGATGTATCAATGTTTGATGACCTGCATCTTCAAGCTATGGAGCTTCAAACTTTACTATATTTGGAATCACACAACGTTAGGACTTCTATTTGATGGAGCTTTTTTGTTATAGATGACAACCTACATGTTGATTTTGTGAACTTTCAAATGTTACACTATATCATGTAAGTCTCAACAAGCTTTTGGTAACATATTAAATTGGAGCTCCATTGTTAGAAAGGGCTTCACCAAATATAATAAAACCAATGGAATTACTCTTATAAAAACACATGTTAGTAATGTTCATTCTTGTTTATTTGCTAAAGAAAGTCTATACTAAGTGAAAAGGCAATGGTTAAACTTTCTAAAACAAATTATATTCAACAACATGGGAAGAAAAGGGTTAGGCCCATTACTTTTATAATCATTGTTTTTTTGAGTCAACAAACCCATACAAAAATGGTGATGAAGCACAACAAAGGTTTCTTGAGGACCTTGTGTTTTATATTTGCAAAGGATATAGGTAGGCCTCTTTCAACATGTGAAAATGTTTGGTTTCACTAGTATTACATCAATGCCCTTGTGTTTCCTTCTTAATCTTCTCTTGTGAAAGAAATATTTCTTGCAATGGTCATAAAGACCATGGAATTGCATGTGTTACCATGTTTGGAATTTGTAACTATTATATTCACATTCATTTTGATCTCTAAATGTCTAAAGGTAATATCAATACATTTGTTTTGGTGATCAATTATGTGGATGAAGCTTGGACACCTAGACATGTTATTGTTAGATTGTTTGAATTGCATGAAACAAATAGAAATGTCATGGCTTTGCAACTCAAATATTTGTTGAAATTTTTTGGATTAATTCATCAAGTGATTGCTTTTGTGAAAGACAAGGGCAACAACTTGGGAACCATGGATGCAACATTACTATTAATGATTGATTATGAATCATTCAAGTTTTTGCAAGTTTGTAAGGGTACTTGCTTCGGACATGTCATGTTTAAAACATGTCAATATGTGACAAATGATGATAAAGTTTTTATGGGTTTAACTTTGGTGAATGTGGAAGATGTTCAAAATGGTTTAAAAATAATAATATTTGAATGAAAAAATCAAGGAAAGGGATGCCAAAGCGGGAAAATGTTTAAATTGAAAATGAAATGCGACATCAAAAGTTGAAAGCTCCAATGAAAACAGGTTTGCGAATAAAGTTATAATGTTGAAAAAACTTTGGAATTTAAACAAGCCACCTTGTTATGTTATAGCAAGAAGAAAACATCGACATTGCAACCAATAATCCTTAAGGCCCAAGTGTGGGCCACTATGGAAATTGTCATTCCTTGTTTGAATCATGTGGTGATGGTGTGTGTGATGAACCAATCTAGAAGCCATTGGTTATTATCAAATGCTTTCTAACTACTACAATTAATTTAATTGTGACTATGGAATTTGAAGTAAATCCCCTTGTTGATGGGAACGAAACATTTGACCTTTTTGATGTTGAGTTCCACATATTGAATAGAACCATGTGATAAGAGGTTTTGAAGGTAATTAAACCTTTTTTGGAGCTTTTGAAGACTTTTGATTTTAATCAAGTTCACAATATGTTAATCTCGATGTTGGATCCCCATTTCAAATTTTTAAAAATTGTGAAAAGTTTTGTTGAGTGTGGAAATCCAATTCATTTCACTACTGAATACGATGTGAAAGAGGTCGCCCCTTTTTTTATGGGAATTTTTTATTGATTGAATCTTATTGTCAAATAAATTGCAACACAATGTGATGAACTTGATGTTCAAATTGAAAAAAAAGATAAGAACATGTTTGGTGTTGAAGTTTCCATGGGAGAATCTGCATGGGCACTTTGTTATTGTAAAGCTCTCTTTATTTTAGAGGTTATGTATCTTATAATCTGTGTGTAAATCCTCTTACTTAGTGGTGAACCCATGAGGGCCAATCTTTGAATGTTGCTTTCTTGGCCAAACAACTTTTTTGGATCCCTAGGTCTTAAATTGAAACAAAAAGAATATTTAACCTTGTTGGTGTTTTGACAATTTTGAAGTGCTATTGCTTACAACTAAAAAATCTTGATCAAATTATTACCCTAATAAAAAGTTGGTTAGATTATTTCCATTTGAATTGCATAGTAAATACAAACTTAAAAAATTATATCAAATTTGAAGTTGCTTGAGTTGAAGGAAATTATGAATTGATTGAAGAATTTGAATACTTTAAAAAGTTGCAAGTTGATAATGATTAAGTAAGTAACCTTCACCAAGTTAGTTTTTTTCCTTTCCAACTAAAATTCTTTAGAAGTGATTCCAATTATTTTTTGGTCCATGTTCTTGGGCTCCTAGGCATGTTTCAATTGTTGATCAAGTTGCAACAACTTGGGCTTCTAAACATTTTGTTTATGTTGTTGGTCAAGATGCAACAACTTTTATATATATACTTGGGTTTTTGGGCCTTCTGTTTTTGTTGTTAATCAAGTTGAAATAACTTTTTTATATATAAGTGGGCTTCTAAGCATTTTGTTCTATTATTGATAAGCTACATCAACTTTTTGGGTGGGTGGGTTTGAGGTGTTAGGGTGTTTTTGTGAATGTATCTTTTGTAGGTAGCTTGTGCTATAATGAACAAAGTTTTTTTTATAGAATTGGGGTTCAATTTCTTCACAAGCAGCTTGATTTCAAAGTATGAAATTAATGTGTGAAGTTTATTATATGTAACTTGTATGTGTATCTAGAATTTATTTAGAATTTAAAATTTGACAAATGCATAACCAACAATGAACGAAAATTTTCTATGGATGCATAATCGTTTTTACAAGGGATTTTTGAAGTATTTGGATACACATCTCTTGTTAATTTTTATAAAAAAAAATGTGCCCTATGCATATTGTTTGGATTGATCAAAAATATCATAATTGGTCAACATTGGTATAAACCATCTATTTTCCTAACCTATTTTCCTAACCATTACCATATAAAACTTGTTTTCTAAAGAAAGCAACCTAAATTTTTTATAATGTATTTGCAAGGTGCATTAACTAGCTCAATTCTCCTCCACAAAAGCCAAGGCATTTCCAAAAATGAAATGCCCAATCTTGTGGGCATTTTGCTTTTTGAAGTGCCCCACCTCCTATGTCACCTTTTTTCTTGCAATATGCATAGAATATCATGGGAAAAATGTGAAAGTGGAAAAATTCTACCTAGGTGCTTTACACTACATAATGACCTAAAAACAAAGCATTCTTGAAATAAGCACTCTTCAACTCCACCCCAATGGGGCTTGCTTGTTTGGGTTCCTCGAGCATTACCCAACAATGTAATGACATTTTAGCGATTTTGTAGTATAGTTGAAGAGTGCCTACCCTTTGTGGCAAGTTCAAACCAATGTTGTCCAGTTCTAGTTCCCTAGCTAACCATGGTGATTAGTTCAGTTACTTTTTGTACTACCTTCCTAAACCATCTACTTGCCTAATAGTTACCTACCTATTTTCGTACCTATCTATCGATATTCGAGACCTATTTCTTTACAGAATTCATTACCAAGATGAAACCAAATATTAACTCAGATGAATTTCATTCATCTACAACTGAGTAATATTGGGCATCCAGTGGATGATTAATGCGGGATCAAATGAAAAAGCTACAGAGTCAGAGTACAGAGTTCATAGTCTCTCCTTTTACAGCCAGAGCCCAAATAATAACTGGAGATGAATTAACCATGGTTTCAGTTGGGTAGCCAATTGGGTAGCAGTAAAAAACCACCAGTAAAAATGCACCTTTGTTTTCAACTGTCTCTTTTTCTTTTCTTTTTTTTTCCATCTTTTAGTGCCTTTTTGTTTTAATTTTTTAATTATTATTATACATGTACAATTTTTTAAAAAAAAAGTTTTGGCTGAAAGAAATAAAGCAATAAGTAAAAGAAGTGGGTCATGATTTTTCATTCAATTGTCTGATCTGGTGGCTGGATAGGACAATCATGTTTCTGCTGTGGTCCTTTTGCAACCAGAGTACATACCTACCTACCTACCCACCTACCTTTCATCATTAAAAATTATGAACAGAGATGACGTGAGACAAAAACCATCTTATTAATGAGGTTTGTACAGACTTACATGTCCCCGGCAGAGTTTTTTATTTTTATTATTTTTATTTTAATTTTTTCCATTTTGAGAAGTAGCCAAACTGGTAAGTAATCATTCACAAAAAGGTTTAGCCAACTTTAGCCATGAATTATGTCATTTTTCTTTAGTCAATTATGGATTAAAACCTCTTTCACAAAAAAAAAAAAAAAAAACTATGTTCAGTTCAAAACTTGTCATAGCTTGTTGACTACATAAAAGTGGTTAGCTCACTTGGTGGTTTTATTACTACCTTGGTGTTAACAACCCACTACACTAGCCCACACTTATTTACATACGAACCCACTCTCAGACAGGTAAGGTCTATGAGACCAGCTGGTGAATAGAGTTATCCGTAGTAAAGTCACCCTGTCTTTGGGCCTCCTTTCACCCCCTGTCTCATCTTTCAGCAATAGTTGCAAAGTAAGGAAATTTTTATTAAATCTTAGCATGAAATGCTGAAACTCAGCATCTAATGCACAAGGTTCGAGAGTCACTATAGTAGATGTACAGGTAGGAGCAGTGGAAATATATGTAGCAGCAGTGGAGGTGCTCAGGAAAAAAGAAAGACCGGATGAAACTCAAGGTTCAAGAGTCACTATAGTAGTTGTACAGGTAGGAGCATTGAAACTATATGTAGCAGCAGTGGAGGTGCTCAGGAAAAAGGAAAGACAAGGATGAAACTCAGTTTCCTACCAAAATTGATGGTTTTCTGAGTTTTATCCCCCCTTGAATGCTAGCGCACTTTTTTGCAGGTTTTTTTGAATCTCACCCTGTGTATGACCAAACTCAGGGTTCTGGTGCTCTGGG
>Ga0116229_10013226_pt1 | contig 11712 bp, 12 predicted proteins | sample S1TSphgellanicum_3_FD_87313 | JGI IMG/M metagenome (GOLD analysis project Ga0116229, IMG submission 87313) | Host-associated microbial communities from peat moss isolated from Minnesota, USA - S1T2_Fc - Sphagnum magellanicum MG | ecosystem: Host-associated > Plants > Peat moss > Unclassified... | reverse complement strand
AGGAAAAAAAAAATTCAATTAATGTTAACAAAAAAAAAAGCACAATCAAAAAGCCAAACCCGACCCAAAAAAAAAATTCCAAACCAAAAGTAACACCCAAAAAAAAAAAAAAAAAACTCCAAACAAAATTCTCAGGGCTAGCTAAAAAAAATAGATGACAACAAAAAGCTGAATTCAACCATTAAAATTTTTCCATCGACAAGAAAGAGCTCAAACAATAACAAACCAAGCAATATTGGCATTTTTCATTCTCACAATGTTTACTTGTTGGGTTAGTACTAATTAGTGCAAGCAGTAGAACAAAATCCAACTCATTTATTTCAAACAGTCGCAAATGAAATTTTGATTTTGGGTGATTAGGGTTTAGTTGCACCCTAAATCTCAAAAATCGGTAGAAGTTTCTGAATCTGTACCGGTTTTAGATTTCCAGAAACACATCCGACAATCAAAAGCAAAATACTCTACAGAATAAAACACTAGGCATTTATGGCAGGTGGAATGGCTGGAGAGCATTTCCAGCTGCTGAAAAGTAATATTCCACGTGGAATTAACAAGTAACATTCCAAGAACATTTCCAACTCAACCCATTCCAAAACATTCCGCCCCGGTTATGCACTACAGATGTACTTCTTCACAGATGATATACCTTACTTCGTGGATGACTCATTCATGAGGACACACCTACGTGTTGATAATCTGCGCCCTTGGTTTCCTCTCCCGCCTCTTTGTTGCGGAGCTTGTGCACGAAGCCGCTGGTGACGATCGCACTATTTCTATTCTTCTCATTTTTTTTTTGGCTTCTGGAGTTCCAATTGTAAGTATACCACGAATTCTTCAGCACGCTTGCTCGCCTGCCTCCGCAGTCGCACGTTGCATCAGCAGGATGGATATCGCTGGACGCGACCCATTGTTCGACGACGACGAGGAAGACCCAGAGCTTCAAAACCAATCGGTGCACTCCTGAACCCACAGGAATGAATTTCGAGTTTCTTCAAATGCGGCTTTGCATTTTCTTTTGTGGGTTTGTCAAGTTTGGGTCGCTTGATCCAAACTTGAAAAGCACAACAACAGGACGAAATCAAACTCCTTTAGGGAGGTTATGGGTGTGAATGCAGGAATTCGTGGCCAGTAAGGAGTTCTTGGTGTACTTGATCGATGCAGGTGCAGAAATGCTTCTGCCATTTGACACTAAGGTATGCAGCTGGGGGTGGCCCGAAGAAGCTCTTGGAACGGGTTCAGGTAGCATGGAGTTGAAGAATTGCGTATTGGTTTAGGGTTTAAGAATCTCCTCTAGTCTTTGGATTATGTCAGTCCCAATTTTGTATTCTGAGAGTTCATGATGCACCATTCATTTGGTGGTTCAAAAGTTGGAGATGGTATTTTGTTTTGTGTGCAGGGTTTTCAGAGAGTTTTTGTAGGGTTTTTGTTGTCCATAAAGGAGGATCTGGTCTTCAGGAAAAAGCTTTGCTGATTTAGAAAGGAAGTTTTGTGCAGGTTTCATACCTTCAGTCAGTTTTAGATGCTGTGGAGGAAAATTTGAAGCAGCGCATAATTGGACGGGATGACAAAGTTGGAATATGCTTCTTCAATACAGTGAGTCCACCTCTTTCTCTGCTTTTCATTTTGAGAAAGAGCAGTTGCACTGTCATCTGGGTGAACTTTTGTTTTCTTGGGTGACACAGATTGCACAATTACGGAAATGCAATTTTGTCTGTTCTTGTTCTGTGGAAAATGCAGTTCCTCTGACATATCTAGTGATGGTGGGAAACAGATTCAGAAGAAAAACATTCAGGAGGCAAACGGTGTCTATGTGTGGAGTGAGCTTAAGGATTTGTCTGCAGACCTCATCAGGAGCTTCTCCACTCTGCATGGTAGCCACCTATGACACTGTTGCACTCCTTACAGGATCTTCCTTACTGCTGATCTTGTTACCATGTGAAGGATTTAGGGTAATTGAGGTATAGGACATTTCATGATTTGAAGGGTTTAGGGTTTATGATTTGAAGCTTCCAAGTAGTATTTCTGTCTGTTTCATTTGGGAGTGCCTTTTGCACTGCAACAATAACCTCCTCTCATGTTGCAAATTTTCACAGGGAACTTTCATTACATGTAGATCCTGTCATTCTGTAGTGCACACTGGCTTTACATTGTCCAATGGAGCTTTAAGCTTTTCTCCTGGATTTCCAAGTCCATGCCAGTGTTCAGTGCTTTCTGTACATTTGGTCTTGGCAGCTGCAAATTGCCTCATTTTGTGTTGTTTAGCTTTGGGTCAGAGCATGTCATGCAGGTCTTGCTGTAACTACTTAATTGGAAAGGTTTTATGGTGTTTCTTATGTGCTAGGCATGAGTTGCAAATTGAAAGGTTTCTTTTTCTTTATCCAAAAGCATTTTGTGCTTTGTACAGAAAACTTTCAGAAAGAAGTTGGGAGTCAAATACATAGGCCTGCTGGAGCTAGGGAGAACCCACTGTACGATGCACTTTGGGTGGTGCAGGCAATGCTGCGCTCTGGGTAGTACTGCCTGTCTTATGTCTTCTTTGTTTTCTCCTTTCCAGAAAACTTGGGATGTTCTCTGCTGGATTGCCATGACAGAATTTTTTTTAATGCTCAGGACAAGTAAGAACGTGGCAAAGAATGTGATGCTTTTCACGAACAATGATGATCCTTTTGGTGATGCTGATGCATCTGTACGCCAGGACATGCGCCGTACTACAATCCAGCGTGCAAAGGTGAGGCTACACTTTCTTCTCTGTTGAGACATGCTTTTTCACTGTGTTCCCCATTGCTGTCTTCTCCCTGTTCCTCCTGAAGCCTCTTTCTCTTCTGTGCTGTATTCAAGTTGTTGGCTGTAAGGTTTAGGCTTGCACCATAATGAGGGCAATTCTTCAGGGAATCTGTTGTCCCATACTACTACATTTGGAGAGCTCCCATTAAGATTCTTCATGATTAGGAGGACCTTCCATGGCTCTTTGGGCTGGATGGGAGAACTAATGGAATGGTCCTTCAGATAGAAGTGCTGCAAGAATTTAACCACATAGAGGTGGAGATACACATATAGAAACCCTAGAGTTTGCACTCAAAAGCAGCAAACCTGGGCCAATGACCCAAAGTTCAGTTCATTTTTTGATGGGTGCTCTCCTAAGGGCTCTTGACAGAAGTTAGAGGTGATTGTTGAGTAGTTTATGGTACACCTCAACTGGGCAAGAGAGAGCTTGCAGTTATGGTTTTTGTTCTTCGGGGTGACAGGATGCTCAAGATCTTGGCATAGGAATTGATCTGATCCCACTAAGCAGACCTGGGGAGGACTTCAACCTGGCTATTTTTTATTCTGTGAGTATGCAAGTTTGCTTGTGTACCTTGTGTAGACAATCAGAGGCTTTCTCTAAGGCTCTAGTTGTGCAGTAGATGATGAGTTCTGAAGTCTTCCTGGGATGGAAAATTTCCTGCAGTCAATTTTAAAAATGGAGGTAGATGATGAGGATGGAGCACAATATCTTTTGGCAGCAGCAAATAAGTAAGTCCCTTGGCAAAGGAAAATTCCTATGAAGAGTTCCAAACAAAAGCTCTGATGAACCTGGAGTTCCTGCTTGTGGAGTTTGTAAGTATATTCTTCAAACAGGTTTGCTAGTTGAGTTCCACAATTGCCTGATATCTCAATTACCAGAATCAAGCTATCATTACTGGCTTTGCACATGGCCAAGTATGTTTTTCTGAATGGTGTGACTCTGTTGTAATGTGGTCCTCATAGATTTGAAGATCTCAAGCTGAAGTTGAGAAAAAAGCTGTACAAGAAGCGTGCAATCCGAAAGATGAAACTGACAATGGTGGGTGGCACAGAGATTGGAATAAGGACCTATGCATTAGTGCGTCCATCTGTTCCAGGTAAGAACCTTCATCATCAGGCATGGGCTGGTGGGCATGTCCATGGTCAGGCATATGGCAAAAGTGAACCAGCTCTTCTTACAGATGGGGTTGGCTGGGCTGTCTTTGGCAGCTTCCCATGTTTGGGTGGACTCACGCAATAATTTGCCTTTGAAGGTTTGTCCTCCTATCACTCCCAGATCTGACTGGGAAGCTCTTTCTTGTAGGCAACCGCTCCCTGAAGTTTCTAGGTTCTTGTGTGAGGTGTGAAAATGATTTTTGTATGCCTAACCTAACTTCACTACAATGAAGGTATTATGTGCAGACAGAGAGGTCATTCATATGTTACGACACTGGGGCACTTATGGCTGAGCCTTTGAAACGGTTTGAAGAGTTCCAAGGGTAAGCTTGAATTGAGAGGCAAGTCTCTTTCACAGGGCTTGCTTGCTGATACAATTTATCTCTTTCTATTGAGTGAGCTGGAGCTCATGACAGTGGTACAATGCAGAAAGAAGGTGGTTATGGCACTGGATGAGCTGACCAAAATCAAGAATGTGACAAATGTTCAACTTCAACTCAAAGGCTTCAAACCAATGAAGTGTTTAAAAGATTACCACAACTTGCGGCCACCTACTTTTATATATCCTGATGAAGAGGTACTTTCAGTGCCTGTTGTCATGTGAAGTTGCTGTGGGTATGAAAGTGAAATGTTACTGTGGAGGTTGACACCACATAGTTCTGTTGTCTCTGTTCATTGAAATTATTTAATAACAGCAATAGTCCATGTTGTTGGCAAGTCTTATATTGACTGCAGACCTATCTCTTAGTTTGATTCATAGCACAGCACACCTCTTTACTTACCCTTCTGCTTGCATATCTACTTGTGATTTCAATGTAAGATTTAAATTGTTATGGGTGTGTTGGAAACAGGCAATGCAAGGAAGTTATGCTGCCTTCATTGCATTACACAGAGCAATGTTGCAACAGAACAAGTATGAAACTTTCTGTATACTTCATGACCCCATTCCTAGCTATAGTAGTGTTATTCAGCAGACCATTCCTTTCCAAAACTGTAATGAGACAGTTTCAAACTTGTCTGATGGTGCAATGCAGATTTGCTGTTGCATTTTATGGTTCTCGGGCTTCATCACAACTGGTTGCATTGGTCCCACAGGTCTTTCTCTCTCACAGCTGCTTAGTTTAGATCATCCTGACAGCAGACAGCAGACAGAATGTTGTGACAGATTTAGCTTATCATAGTAATAACTGAGTCTTCACATAGCTCCTGAACTTGCAATAGGAACTCAAGATGCAAACTTTTATATAATTGTTTGCCTGCAATTTTGAGCACATTACAATATTCTTGTCTACACTGACTGTCAGAAGCTGATGAAGTTATTGGGGAGTAATGGCAGCTAGTTACTGCCATTGATGATGAATACAATGGTCTGATACTTTTCAAGCAGTGCTTTTATGACCCCATTTATTTTTGTCATCTTGTTTTGGTTTGGCCATAACTGCTGGAATAGTTTCTTTCAAAAAGTTATTGGTATGTCAGGCTTTTGTGTTCTAGCAGACCCATTGTCCATGAAACCAAGTTGGGGTCTGAAACAAGCCAGTGTTCATGCTAGGTCTGGCTGTGCACTTGTCTCACTTTGTCTGTGACTCACATATCAGGAAGTCAATGATGGTGTGTCCATTCTGCTGCAGGAGGAGGAACTAGCTGATGGCTTGCAGCTGGAGCCTCCTGGTATGCATATGATATACTTGCCCTATGCTGATGACATTCGGCCAACAGAAAAGGCAGGTTCACAATTGCTCACACAATCTGAAATTGCAACTGACTGAAGTCTCCAGTAAAATAAGGAGCTTATTTCAAGCTTGTGGGGGTGTCTGGGTCGTGCAGTATCATATCTCCAGTGAGGCATCTGTACCGCGGGCATCCAAGGAACAGGTGGAAGCAGCTGCAGCATTCATCAACAAAATGAAGCTTGACAGCTGGTCTGTCTTTGATATTTCAGATCCAGGTGATTTGTAAGGATGCTCAGATTTTGCACATTATGTAGCCAGCCTCTTCCAATACAATTCAGTTTCTGGGGAGTGGTGTGTGTAATTCTCCCACATGTGCAGTTCATACCAGATTAGCAGCTATGTGAACTTGTGGCTTACTCCAATATATGGGCTTACAGCAATGCAGAGACATTATGCTATATTGCAAGCAATTGCCCTGGAGCAAGAGGAGGAGAGCCTGCTGGAAGCTACGGACACAACACTGCCTGATTCCAAAGGCATCATGAGGTAGTTCATTTCTGCATCTTTAATGGACCAGTGTGGTGTGTATCAGGGTTTTAGTTATTCATGCAAGGTACTGTGTATCCAAGAGCAGTGTGCTTGCACCATCAGTCTGCAGATTTTAGACTTGTTTTCTGTGTGACATTGGGAATGGGAGGCTGTCAGGGCAACCTCAGCTGTGCAGGCATTTAAGGATGCAGTATATGGCCCACAGCATGACCAGGAAGAGGCTGATGCTGCAGCTGAAAGAGCCAAGGGCAGTATAGCTTCACAAAAGCGTAAGGCAGCTGCAGAAGTAGCTTGCAAAGAGGCTCAGAACTACGACTGGGGGGAGCTGGCTGATACTGGCAAGGTGGATATTCTGATGTCTGCCCAATGTGCTACTTTGCTTAATGATGAACAATCAAATGAAGTCACCTACTCTTAACTTCCCAAGAGACCTCTATCAACCTACCAACAGATTCAAATGGGGGAATGTTTTAGCACCTTTCTGAGGGCACTGTGATGCATGCATTCTTTTTGTAATTTGCTCTTCCTGAGGATTTCCTAGAAAAATTGGATCACTCTATTTTCTCATGGTTAAAGTTGGAACTTGTTGAGGGCTGCAGTTGAAGGACCTTACTGTTCCGGAGCTCAAGCTTTATCTGACAACGCATAAGTTACCACTAACAGGCAAAAAGGAGCTCATCATAAACCGTATTCTTACTCATCTGGGGAAGTGATGATCAAGAATGGTGTCAGAGTTGACAACTGCATTCAACAGGATCATCAGGGCATCTTTTCTCAGAATGGGGTGCCATTTTGGTGACCTGCACAACAGCATAGCTCACAGAGACAGCTTCAATTTTCACTCTGACTGTCCTAGTGCTGCTTCATCAAAGCAAAGCTATTTTGAAGGCTAGTCAAAAGTTCCGAGCTCTGTAAGTTCTGTAAGTTCTGTAAGTCAAAAGTTCTGTAACTGGCCTTGTTTCAAAGACCAGAACAGGTTCTCAAAGAACATGCTACTTACAGGTTTTGCATAGTTCTGGAAATGCCCCAGAAAGCCTCAATAGAAGTGACAGCAATCCTGCAACATCTGCTTCTCAAATGCAAGCATGGAAGATCACATTTTTTGGGTATTTTCTCATCATGCATTTGTCTCAGCTGATAAGATTGTACATAGAAAGTACAAAGAAATCTCATGTGTACTTTGTAGCTCATATGCTGACGTCCCCTGTCTAGAACAGGAATGAGAGAATACTTTTGTTCTGTATCTATCTACATTTTGGAATTGTGCATTGTGCAATTGTTATCTGGATGAAATAAATTTAGGGGGAATTGAGGAGTTTTCAGATGCTTGATGTTATTGGAAACAAGCAGCTTGCCACCCGATGAACCTACCTGTATACCATCTTCAAATCAGTGTTGGACAGTCATCTGATTTTCTTAATAGCCTCCAATTCCTGTTTTTAAAGAATTTTGGAAATCATAGAACGTCTGAAAAAATCAAAGAGCCTCTTGTTCTGGTTTTTGAAAAATTTCAGACTTGAAGAATCTCTGGTTCTGGGTTTTTTTACCCAAAAAGCCTCAAAGAGCTGGCAGTTTTCATGAAGTAACTGCTGAAGAGATGGCAGTCTTATGGAAGGTTTTGAGAACTGTGGTTAAATATCAGAATCAGTTCTCAGATTTTTTGAGAACTGTGGTTATATGTTAAAGTTATCTGAAAAGTGCCTATAAGTGGGCATGGGAACCCCTATTCAGGTCAGATTGGGGATGAAATGTGCAACAGGAGGTGACCTGTGAACAAATGAAAATAACAGGGGCCAAACTCATTTTTGTAGCAAAATCAGTGGTGAAATGAGTTAGTCCTCAGTCTCTGTTTTCCTGTGAAGGTGTGGGTTTTGTGAACCCAAGCTTGTCTTGGGTGAGTTTTGCATTGCACTCCCACTTGAGCTTTGTGTGGATTTTTTTCCTTTGTTTTGACATTGAAACTGGAGAGCTTGAAATGAGTGAGGAAATAGCAAGAGTTTTTTGTTGGAGAGCTTGGCAAAGAGACAGAGTTTGTAAGAGAGAAGGGAGGAACATGCAATGCAGAGCTCAGTAGAGCAAAGAGATTGAAGCAAGCAAATGTGAGGGCTCAGTAGAGCAAAGAATTTGAATTTATAAATCTACCCAACGGTTACAAAAAAAATATCAGTAACCAGTCAACACTGGTTAGAACCCCTGTTTTGGCAGCCAACAACTCCAATGAAGCTCTAGGTGACTAAGGGTCACTTTAGATGAGGGTCCTGGGTAGGCCTCGGCAAGGTAAGGTAAACAACCGGTTGTTACCCGGTAAAACGGTAAAAGTTAGTGGTAAAGGGTGAAGGGAAGGCAACAGGTAAGGTAGCGGGTAGAGTAAAGGTAAAGCCAAACGGATTACCCGATTACCCAGTAATTACAGGTAACTGGGTAAATTATTTATTATGGCCCCAGTGCCTTAATGGAGTCCGCCGTCAGTCCGCACGGAGTCCACCATCAGGCTTGAGTCCGCCACAGTCTATTCTCAAACCTACAAACCTACTTGATTCTGTTTGTAGGTTTCTCAAAAGATGAGCTACACGAGCCCAACAACTGTGAGTCTTGTTCTCTCAAGTCAATCTTTGAGTAAAATGTCCCACAGAATACAATTCGAACATTTTACTGGGTAATTACTCGGTTGAAGGGGTTGGGAAAGGTAAAGGTAGGCGTGGGCGAATCAGGTAAGGGTAATGGTAAGGTGAGGGTAGGAGACAATGTATTACCCGTTAACCTTTTACCTTACCTTGCCGAGGCTTAGTCCTGGGACCAATTTGAATCAAATTGAACCTTGAATTGGACCCTATTTCACATTTAAAGAAGACACTTTTTCCTAAGGTACAACAAGTGTGTCTAAGGCTTGGGGCCCAATTTGAGGATCCAATATAAAAAATTGTGTGATTGACATGTGAGAAGATTAGGTTAACCTTTTTTTTTTTAATTTCATGGTTTTTAATTTTAATTTTTTTTTTCTTCTTTTTTACTCTTACTACACACAATGGATGTGTAGGCACAAAATATTGGTAGCTCTTGTTTTTATTATGACCATGCATTGAGTGATTGAATAAGTGGTTGCATTGTAGTGAGTAGCTATTGGGCAAGAATATGGGGCTTTAACTCTTCACTTTTTGTCTCACCTTCCAATTCACCTCCATTTCATGCACTTGGAAAGGTTGAAGATGCAGTCCTTCTAGCAAACACCTTGTGAAGATCCATAAAACTAACCATGTCAACTCTAGAATTGATAAAAAATGGGTGTTTTTGATTCTCAATCCGTATATTCTCAATCCATAGTGTGTCTTTGATTCTCGTAAAATTTAAACAAGGGTAAAAGAAAACAATGAAAATGAATAGAAAAACAAAAAAATGAGCAACCTTGGACCCTAGCTTACACTTTGGTTCTCCAAACCATGAGCTTTCTTGAAAGCTCTCTTTTTTGGTCCGAACCAATTGGTTTCCCTCCAAACTGATGCCATATAGGCTAAATCACAATTTGATTTGTCTTGGTCTTAGATCCTCATCTAGAGGCCTTGGGACCAATTTAAAGCTCTTGACCAGCAAGAATGCTCAATTTTATTGGACCTTGCTTCTTGGACCCTTGTCTAAATTGACCTTAATTGCAAGTGGTGACATATTAGTAGAGCCCTATGAAAGTTATTAGTGTTAACATCATACTGTGTGACCTACAAAAAAATAATCAAGGAAAAAAATTGCAAAAAGTTTTCAAAATAGGCTAACAAACAAGAGATGAGGACTTGGGTGTGGCTAAAAAGCAAAGGGGAGATTGATTAAATTCAAGTTTTGAGGCTGAATATGTTATTGTTGCTAGACCAAACATGGGAGAAAAAAAAATCTAGAGTTCCCAAAGCTTTGAGATGGATGTAGGCTTGGTGGAATTGTCGAGAGGTGATTATGTCTTAGCCATAGTGATGTTAGTCAAGAAGGATATTTTTGGCAATTAGACAAAGTAATGCATGTGTGGGGATTATTGCCCAGTCAACAATCCCACACGTTCGGACAAGTATGTCATGCCCTTACCAGAGTAGATCTTTGATGCCCTTAGCCAAGCCAAGGTTTTCAGTACTTTGGACTTGAAATTGGGCTACCATTAGTTGCCATTGAAGGAAGGTGATAAGGTACATTTTGGGGAATTGACCCCCATGGGAAAGATTGTTTGTATCAATGAAAGTTTTTGCCATTTGGTTTGAAAAATGTCCTTCTAGAATTTCAAAGTGTCATGGATTGAGTGTTGGCAAGTTTTGGTTTCGCCAAATGTTACATTGATGACATCATTGTTTTTAACTTGACCCCATGAGATCATATGTACCATTGCAAGAGGTGTTTGGAAAACTTAATGAGCATAACTTTAAGTTTCATTTAGGCAAGTGCTAGTTCTTTCATACTCAGGTAGAGTACTTGGGTCACATGATTTATCTAGGTGGATTGGGGGTTTAGAAGGCCAAGGTTGAAGCAATTTCATAAGTTCCCCAACCAATAGATGTTAATTATTATGAGCTTTTCTGGGCTTGTGTCATTATTATCGAAGGTTTGTGAGAGGTTTTCAGTAGCATAGCTAAACCTTTAACCTGACTAACATAGATTGGCTAAGAGTTCATTTGGGATGAACCACAAAAATAGGCCTTTCAGGAGTTGAAAGCCATGCTTTCATCAGCCCCCATTTTGAGGCAACCCATCCAAGGATGACCATTCCAATTACACACCAATTGGAGTACTTTAAGGTTGGGAGTTGTGTTTACCCAACTTGATGATGATGGTCAAAAGTTTGTGGTGGCATATGTAAGTCGGTTCAACAACAAAATGGAGGCCAAATACAATTCATATGAAGGGGAATGCCTTGCAGTTGTTGGGCTGTTTTATCATTCTGATGTTATATTTATGGTAGCCCATTCACTTTGATTATCAATCACCAACCTAAGAAATTCCTTATGGAATCAGATCGACTCATAGCAAAGTTGGCTAGGTGGGCATTTATCTTACAAGAGTATGACTTTGATATAATTCACATGTGTAGTAGGGTTAATTGAGATGCTGACGGATTGAATAAGAACCCAAGTTTCAATGAGGAGGATACCACTAGGGCTCGTTGGCATGGTGATGTGGATTTGGAAGCAATACCAGGATGGTATGCCTTTGCATACTTTTGTACCTTGTTGGGGTGTTTTGGGGATGTACTTTAGACTAGTATGGATGATGGGGATCTCCATGATGTGGACATGGAGTCGGAGGGTAATGGTGCCCTTGATATTTATGATGATGCACTTGTCATTGCATATTTGCAAGCAAATGAAATTCCAATTATATTAACACCCAAGGAAAGGGACCGTGTTGTGCATAGGGCCAAGTGGTTCAAATGGGAAGGTAATTCCCTCCTATCTTTTCAGCATAAACTGTATATGTTAGATAGGTTGTACTCAATTTTGTTGGTAATATTGGAATGTAATCATTATCTATAATGAAAAAGATTTCCAACAAAAAAATAAGTCCAATAATACCACCCACGGGT
>Ga0116229_10013225_pt1 | contig 11713 bp, 7 predicted proteins | sample S1TSphgellanicum_3_FD_87313 | JGI IMG/M metagenome (GOLD analysis project Ga0116229, IMG submission 87313) | Host-associated microbial communities from peat moss isolated from Minnesota, USA - S1T2_Fc - Sphagnum magellanicum MG | ecosystem: Host-associated > Plants > Peat moss > Unclassified... | reverse complement strand
CACTGACCTAAAAAGAGTGATTATATGTCGTAATTGACTCGCACTGACCTAAAAAGGGTGATTATATGTCGTAATTGACTCGCACTGACCTAAAAAGGGTGATTATATGTCGTAATTGACTCGCACTGACCTAAAAAGGGTGATTATATGTTGTAATTGACTCGCACTGACCTAAAAAGGGTGATTATATGTCGTAGTTGACTCGCACTGACCTAAAAAGGGTGATTATATGTCGTAATTGACTTGCACTGACCTGATTCCGAGAAACACCCAAGGATGAAAACATTACTGCCACGTAAAGTAAAGATGGGCGGAAATATTTTTTCGGCCTCAAACAGACATGGTTTCAGCAAGTTGACGAATGAGATGCATCAACACAAATAAAAATAAAAAATCCCACCATACAACAAAATTGCCTGTCCCGAGAGAGAGAGAGAACGAAACAATACCTGGTTTGCCCTGGCCCGGACATCTTGTAAAAGGTTGCATTTCTTTGGCGACCAAATGTTCGAATTTTGTTTGCCTTTTGGATTTGTCCACGATAGTTGCAAAAAATCATGCCCACGGTGGAACAAGTTGGCGGGTTCAACGAGACGACTTGGTCGGACCAAAACTCACTCTGGTGGGCTGCAGATGGTTGCTTGGTTTAGGCACCGGGCTGGCTTGGCTGGCCAGCCCAGTGTCTCTCTGGGCCACCAGCAGAAGGCAAGACGACCTGGTATCCCCTCTCCCCCTCTCCCCAAAACCTTTGGAAACAATCTTCACCAGGTCCCCAAACAAGCAACTGTGGTGTGGGTGGGGAACTCGGTCCAAGGTTGGCCCAGGCCCCATCTCCGATGCCAAAGAAGAACTATCTTCTCCAAAAGTACTCCAAAAAATTTCCTTTTGTCGTCAACACTTTCATTAGTACCTAATAAGATCTCATTGGAGAGCCATTTTTAAAGTATGTGTTGCTCTTCATATGGGGTACCTTAAGCTCAGGTCACATGTAAGTTGCTCAATCACTATTATTTTCTGTACTCTAGTGATGGAGTGGCATTAGCATGTGAGATAACTATAACTACCAACTTGAGAGATGTCATAGTTTCGTTGTGAATACTCTCACTCCTCCCTCCGCCTCCTCTCCTACCCACTAGATTTGAGAAGTTCACCTTTTTGCACATTCATTCATAGGTACCTTTAGCCATGAAAATTACAAGTTTTATCATTTGATCCAATAGAGGCTCTAAAAGTGGTGACTTAATTAACAACAATGTTAAGTAAGTTGAAAGTGTGGAGTATTTCCAGTGGTCTCCTTTCAGTCCTTATTAGTAGTTTAAATCTTGACAGGTTGATTTAATTGTTTAAATATCATCGATCTCCATAAGACATTTCACCACCATTGGGGAAGAAGGATATGGTCCAAACTAACTTATTAAGTGCTACTAAGTTTGAAATCTCAAAGATGTAAATTCGAAATTAGACTTCAGCTAGCCTACCTATAACATATAGGATGTCTAAAGTGGCAAGGGGTGAGTGAGGGCCTACCAGTGATGGAAGTTGACAATTTCAGTGTTAACATAGACACAAAGCCATTTCAAGAACATGTTCAATGTGTCTTCAATGAATATGCCTTTGTGCAACATGAAAGCACATTTTAAAACACTATAAGAAACCACCAGCAAAATCTTCCATATGAAAACCATTCCAAAGAAATGCTTTAAAACCATGCCAAAGGCCCTACCAAATGATATTAATTTGTGTTGTTCAATTTATGGTCTATTTGAGGACCTTATTTGTTGACATAATTTTGGTGTAGTAAACTAATTTCTTTTGGTTCATTGTTTATTATACATATGGTAAAACCTCAAATATTCAAATGCTAATATAATTCAAATTTGGGCATATTCACAGTTAGGGTACCATTTTTTGGACACATGACTCTAGGACTTTGTTTTTGTTATCTTCCAAATATAGAATTTACATGGAATACATTCAAGTGAAAAATATTGGATAATTCAAATTACGATGATTTGTATGGTGGTGGTGATTTTTCACATGCGTATGTAATTATGCATAAATATTTTGGTAAAAAACCAAAAATGAAAAAAATGAGTACATAAGCTTTTACAAAGAACTTGACATGATTTTTTACATGAAAATTTCCTACACATGTTGCTAACACTTTAGGCCACAAATTCTAAGCTTAATGAATACAAAAAACTAACAAAACGCAAAAAAAAAAAGAAAAAGGAATCATTTTCCTTGTAGCCCTTTCAAAATGGATTTTGTAACATTCAAAATTCTTGTGTTGTATATTATTTAATCAAATGTTTTATATGAACATTGCCAAACATAGATGTGGACATATTCACAATTGGGGTACCACTTTTTCGCCATAGGATTCAAGGACTTTGTTTTTGCTATCTTCGAAATATAAAATCTAAGTGGAATAAATTTAAGTGAGAGACATTGGAAAATTCAAATTATGATAATTTTCACGATGGTGGTGGTGGTTTTTTTACATGCATATGTAATTATGAATAAATATTTTGTTAACAAACTAGAAATTAAAAAAATGAATATATAAATTTTTATATACAACTTAACATGTTTCCTTGCATAAAAATTTCGTGCACATTTTGCCAGCACTCGTTGCCACAAATTCTAAGCCTAATGAATAGAAAAAATCAACCAAATGAAAAAAAAAAAGAATCATTTTGCTTGTAGCTTTTTTAGAATGGATTTTGTTGTTTCCAATAAATTTATATCTTACATTATTTAATCAAATGCATTATGTGAACATTTTCAAACATAGATGTATGCATTACTTATCCATGAAAGAAAATTGAAATCAATTGCATTGTTTAATACATTCCTTTTTATTCCTTTAAAACAAAAAATTACAATTAAGACAAGGACTCAAATTGTCGCAACCCCACTTTGGGGCTAAGTGTGAGAATGTAACTCACACTCCCAAAAGTGGGAAAATGGAGTCTTTCGGGACTCCCAAAAATTCAGAAGACGATTTGAGGGGTTAAATCTCCTTGCCTTGGTGTGTTCTTTATATCAATGGAAAGGTCTTGAAGCGTAGATGCCCAAAATGGCCTCGCATGGGCCATTTGGACATATGCAGCCCAAATTATGGGCAAAAAAAGGGTTGGAAGTCAAATTGTCAGTTTGACTCCCGACCACTAAAAGTCGGGAATCGACCTTTTCCCGATGTCATCTCAAGGAGTGCGACACGACCTTGGAAAGCTTTCGACGAAAGTTACAACTTTGGTTCAAACCTTGTCCCGATCTGAGTTCGGGGCGAGGAGCTATGAGCGTCCAAAGTCCTGAGACTCCAACCCGAGACAGTTTCGGGACTCCAACTTGGGAGTCCCGGGAAAAAGAGCCATTCGGATGTAGCCTCCGCGATGAGACACAAAGAATACTATATGGGGGAAGGTGGTGGCTTCCCCCGAGTCCGGGCCGTGGTGAGTCTTGTGTGTCAAAGTGCCCGTGGCTTGTCTCAACACCCAAAGGTGTTCCCGAATGCTAACTAACCCTCTTGTGGTTGGTTTTGGATGTAGATTTGAGCTTGATAATCTAGTCCCTCTTCCTAGTCTAATCTCGGGACTTCTAGCACGCCCCTTTACCCTTTTTTAGTGCTAGAAGTCGAAAGCGATTCTCAAGTCCCAACTTTCCGCAACTCTACATAGTTGGACCTTCAAGTGGGTTCAACAAAGGACTTGGGAGTGCATCACAAATTATTAAAATGATTCAAAAGGACATCAATATTATATCCAATTTATTCTTGGATTTTTTTATTAAATTAACATGACATCATTTTAATTATAGTCATATACCAATACACTATAATTATGAAATAATAAATGTAATAAAAATTCAAAATAATCCTTTGCAATCCTTTTTTCGTTAGACTGTCCTTTTGGGTACCCTGATTGTGAATATGCCCATGTATACATTATTTATCCATGAAAGAAAATTGAAGTTAATTACATTATTATATATATGATATTCCTTAAAATATTTAGGGGATTAAGAATAGCTAAGTTTAATCCATCTTAACAAATTAAAACTTGAAAAGTTTTTTTTTTTTTTCAGGTGCAATATTGTGAAACATGCCTAAACATTATGTAAAGAACAAATGCCTAACACCCAAGCTTTTATATGATAAAAGACATGCCCAATTCCCTCACATAAAATCTTGGACCTTGGTACTGAGATTTATCATGTTGGTGTTAAGAATATATCATTAACAAATTCATAAGGGCCCCACATGACTTATATTCACCTCATACCTACCCACCTTGTGCTCCATCCTACCCACCTCCCTTATTTACTTCTCTTGGCCTACCTCCCACGTTTACCCCCCTTCGCCCCCCTTTGTTGTGCCTTTTTCAAGCTTTCCATGCTGAATCTATGGGGGCCCCTTTTAGCTCTTTACACTCCAATAGCTTTGCTTCTTGTAGGTTGTGTGCGAAAGTGAAGCTCAAAGCTTGAGAGCTCGTGAAGGAAAGAGCAAGAGGAACAAGCTCTTAAGGTACCTTTCTCCTTTCTTCCTTTTGTTTTTCTTTTGTATTTGCTTTATTTTTATGTTTTGTTCCCACTTTGCCTTTACCTTTCTCTTGTTGCTTGTTTGTCCTTTCTTTTATTTTAATCTTCTTCTCTTTTTTCTATGTTGTTGTATTATTATTATTATTATTACTTTCATGTTTATTGTAAGAAGCCATGATGGGTGTTTTTTTTTCTTGTGTTATATTTTCTCTATTCTTCTTTTCCTTCTTCAAGCCTAATTTTTAAAAATCATCATCTTCTTTTTCTTACATTGTTTCCCCCCTTCTTGTTCTTATTTTGTTTTGTTTATTTTGATTTTCAAATTTTTCCTCTTGCTTTTGTTTTTTCTATTGTTGTGCTTGCTCCTTTTTCTCATGCCATCATTGAATTTTTCTGAGAAAAAATTCCTTACTTAGCCAACATCCATCTGAAGTGGTGCACTAGTGGGTGTTGGCTCATTGGTTTGAAATAGATAACTACTAGGTAAGTAAATGGTTCATACATAGGTGAGGGTTGTTTTTACTACCTACCTACTAATAACCCGCTAGGGGGTTGTTAGTAGGCATGTTATTAACTGGTAGGTAGTTTAAGAAAGCAACTGAGTTCACCACCATGGTTAGCTAGGGAGCCCGAACCCCACAGAAAACCGTTTCCTGACCACTTACCATCCATCCTTCACGGTGCGTGCGCTGGTGGGTGCTGGTTCATTGTGGCCCAATTCAGTGATCATGTGGATAGTAAAATGATGTCCAAAAACACTTTGTGCTGCTTCCAAGTTCCAAATACAGCTTACATAAATGTACAATATACATCTATCCGACATTCATACAAGAAAAGTGAACAATGAATATATCTCATGTTTGCAAATTTACCAGTTTTGTTTTGAACCCATCAATTTAAGATCCTACCCAACAAAAGCAAAAAAAGCCAAACCCTTTTGGAGCCAGTCAAAAGAGTCTGGGCTAGTATAAACTCTTACTCGAAACCCAAGACCAGTTTGAGACCTTGTCAAAAATTAACACTTCTGGGGACCCACTGATGTACAAGAAGAACAGGATCCAAATCCTTGTTCCATCTTGAATTAGATATGCTTCTTCTTTCACAGATTTGCGTCATTCAAGTTGTGTACCTCTTTCATCCCATCAGTTAGGTCACTAATTTCATATTTGCTTATCATGCCCCACACGAGGACACTCAGAGTTATGGGCACACATCCTGTTGCTGTTGTTGTGGTAGTAGTGAATTTCTTCATGAAACAGGCATGTACGTCTGTCCTCGGATTGCTGTTGGAAATGTCATCTCATCTGTGATATATCATGTAACTTGTTCGTTTAATTCCTCCTTGGGGGAGGTAAGGGTGGCTTTGCTAGTCACGGACGGTTTGGAGTTTGAACCAGTGTTGGGCGGTTCTTCACTTTTTATAAAGAACCTCTGATCCCGTTCTATAAACCCATTTAGAGCTGTTCCGCTTCAGAAAAGAATCGGAACCTGGAATCTGATTGTGGGTCCAGATCTCTTTGTAAGAAATTCCAGTGTTCCAGTTCTTCTTGAAGAACTGTGAAATTGCGGTTCCAGTTCTCTTTGAAGATTCTCTGAGTTCCAGTTCTTGAGATCTTCCATTTCTCTGGGCGATTCTCTGAATTAATTTTTTTCCCCCAAAACCTGGTATCTCAAAAATCAAATACCCGCCCACACACCGGTTTGAACTTTGATGAAGTTTGAAACAGAGAACCTGCAAGCATCTAGACAGCCTAAAAGATTCTACAAAGTCAATCTCCTCAGATTAGGGGGTGGCAGAAAACACTGTCCTTTACATAAACTAATATCATGTCAGTTGTGGAATCTTATTATGATCCTTAGTTCAACGATATTATATCACACTGTCCTTGATTGATTATGGGAGAGGTGCTCCTGAGTCCTATCCTCTCTCACTGATTATTATTTGGGCTGAAGATTTTGGAAGTAAAAACAACGCTTGGAGCATGGGGTTGACACTTCACACACTAACTCTCACTCTCACACTTTGTGGGTGTGTCAACCAAGCAGACAGACGTTCAAGAAGAGTAAATACTAAATACACACTTGGAGCATGGGGTTGACACTAAAAATTCTCACACACTTTGTAAGTGTGGCAAGTTAATAAGCAGATTTTCATCTCAACTCTTTTACACGCGTGTGGTCTGATGCCTGCAAAGAAAAAGAATAGATTATATGACTTGTAAGTTAGCAAATGCCTCTTTTTTGGAGGCACCCAACCAGACTCCAGATAGTGAATAGTTTAGAGGTAATGTTTCCATGCATGTCCTCCCTCCCATTCAAGGAGTAAATCCCAACATGAAGATACAAATGTCCACATTGTCTTATTTTAAAACTTCCAATGGTGTGCACACGTGCTTCAGGCCTCCAGGCTCTTAATTTCATGCAGCCAAAAATTCAGCTCCATAGCTGAATCCAGATTTGCATTCAACTAAAGATAAAAGTAGAAGAAGAAAGGCCCACATCATGGGAGTAGTGCCAGAACAGGGCCCCTCATCATGCACATATGTGTGTCCTGGGTTTGGATCCTCTTTCTACAGGACAAAAGTTCAATACCCTTTTATTGTGTTTGGGACCAGTATGGAGGCAGTGATTGATTGCCTCATCATAGCTCAATTTCAAACATATGAGACAATGTGAGATGTCAGGAGCTAGATGTGCGTTGGGGGAAAACCCTCTCAAAATGTTTTAAGTACTAGGTTAGCTCATCAACCTGCTTAGTATGTGTCTACTTTGGCTAATCTAGCACAACCCATGGCAAAACTTTGACAGGTTATATATCTTAGAGTTACTCATAAAGTCTCTCAAATGGCTTTGAGCCTTTATTCACCCTTTTATCCTTGATTCATCCTGAAATGAAATGAAGGGTACTTTTTAAAGTGGACAAATTTTGGAAAAAAAATTCAATATCGGGAGTGAAATTCATAGGATTTGAAGGCATAGAAAAAAAAAAGTACATAAAAGAATACAGTCATTAAACAATAGTGAAGGCATTGTATGTTGGAATAATTAGCAAATAAAAAACTGAGCATGAAACTTCTTTAAGCAAGTTGGTGGTAAAATGAGTTTCAAATTATGTTTAAAAAAAAATCTCTGTCTCAATTTTTGATCTTGAATTGATCCTAGTTTTGGTCAAACTGGGGGTTCTGGTGCCAATTATCTGTGAGTTTACACATAACTCTACTATCAAACAAACTTATCCGGATTTCAATCAAACAACAACAATTGCTAACTAGATCCACCACTATGATAGGAAAGTAGAACATTGTCAAGAGCATGTTTAATTTTTTTCAAACTAAGAGTGACCAACCAGAGTGAACTTGGTGAGCTTACTTACTCCAGTTCTCTACTGAAAGAACTAGATTGGTTCAATAATCACAGTGCTACAGAGCTTTAAATACTACTGAAGTTTTAGTGATCCAATATGGTATTTGTATTTGATTCCAAGTCATCTCATTAAAGCACAACAGATACCATTCCCATCCCACAAACAAGCCATGAACAAAATATTTCCTACAAAATCCTGAGCATTCCGTTGAAGCATGGTGTTAGTTTTTGACAAGAACTTTGATGGATTTGTGTGTGTGCAGTTTGTCTGTCTCTGGATCCTCGGTTTGGAGTGAGAATAAGTTGGTGTTTCGACTGTTTGAAATGACGGTAGGCTAGTGTTCTACTAGTTGTAATAGAAATTTCAGCCCTTCTTTTGTGGCGAATTTTCACAAAATTCAAACCCCAAAAATTATAAAGGACTCTTGTTATTATACAGATATTCCCTGCTTTTTGAGGAAAATGTTGTTTTTGGAAAAGAATTGGTCACATTTTGATCACATTTCAACCACATTTCTTAAAGTTTTGTATGTTGGAGAGATTTGTAAATTCACCCTGTCTGTGGGCCCTAGTTTGATCCTCTAATCCTTGTTTCATCCCCAATTTTATTGTATCTGCAAAAGTCAGCAAAATTGGGTACCGTTTCATGAAACTGGGTATCAGTTCAGAAGATCTGCACAATCCTATTCTGACAAGGCTTGATTTCAATAAAGGATATCAGTCAGCAGTGAAACCCCCTGTAACGCAGATCCAAAACTGGGGGTGAAACGCCCCTTGGACCAATTTGGGCGAGAAAACTAGTTTGGTATTTTTATTTGTTTTCATTGTGCAATGTTTTTACTATTCTGACTTCTCAATTCATTCCCAGTCTTGGGAAAGAAAAAAATGGGGCCCAGTACCCCCCCAGTTTGGCATACATTACCCATAACTCTACTAGTTTCTCGGCAGTTTTCTACAAACGTGTTGCCAGTTAATGCTAGACGTTTTTTTTTAATGTGGTCCCTAAATTTAATGATGCTACATTAAGAAACTGAAAAATGAAAAAACCACTCATGAATAGAAGAATAACATATGCGTTAATGCGAAGGGAAGCGGGGGGAAAAGCTTTAATGAGGGGAAAGGGAATTGCTATTCATGGTCTCTACACAAGTAGGACAAATGACGTCACAATAGAAGTTCACAATAAGTGCAAAACGCAATTCGTGATGGAGAGGTCAACGGAATGCACCCAAAAGAGTGCAATTAGTAGCAGACAAGTTCCTCCAGACGGAATGTCAGAAACGCTGCTATGCTCTATATATATATATATATATATATACTTGATATGAAAGCGTCCGTGAAAGAGTCTATCAGACACTCACTCTCTCTCTCTCTCTCTCTCTCTCTCTCTCTCACACACACACACACATCGGTTCCCCAGCAATCACGCACACCCGTTGCTAATCCCAAGATGCCCCGCCCTCTCCAAACTGTCCAAGAAAACGGAGTTGAGGAATCTAGGCTAAAAGGACGACTGCAATCCATAAAGCCCTTCTCATTTTGGCGTAGTAATTTGAGATATGCTTACAAGGCTTAAGCAACCCATGGGTGTTTTCAAAAATCGAATGCCTGCCTAAGTGTAAGAAGAAACCCACTGGTGCTTTGAAAATCTCATCATCGGGCATTCCATTTCTTTTGAAATACCAGTGAGCATTTTTCTCATGATACCTGGCGAGTAACCAATCTAGTTGTCAAAATGAGTGAAGTCACACTTGAATCTTGTTAGTTTGATTCTGATCAACTATGTCTTTGCAATCCACTAGGCAATAATTGTTTCAGTTTTAAAGTTTGTGTTAAGGCTCTTGCACTAAAGCAAAGAGTAAAGGTTCCCTTTATCAACCTTCCTTACCTTTGATTTGGATCATTTGAGTGTCAAGACATTGTGCCTTTGTCTTGACATTAGACCTAACACCGTTAGCTTGGACAAGGCATTACCATAATTCTGGACTTGCTTGGCTCACCCCACCCATTCTAGTAATGCTCCCACTCTCAACCTTCACCATACACCTACAATATGGATAAAGCCTCCCATGGAGCTCTTGTTCCCCTAACCTTCGACACTAGGTACTAGTTCCTTCATGGCTGTGTGAAACCTTCCTAAAGGTACATTCACACTTGGTGTTAGTGACTCTAGTGTTGAGTCCCTTAACACCATGCTAATCATTTAGGACTTACACCTACTTACCATGAACATTTTATGTTAAGTTAACATTCACTTAACATTAAGCTATCACCCATTTTAACATTGGGTGCCACCTAGATTTTCATTTAACACCGACTTAACGTCAAGTGTGAATGCACCATAAGTATGTATTGTCTAATGCAGTACTTTTGGGGTGTTTGTAAATTCCAGGTTGGAACATCCCCACCCTTTGCCCCCAATTCTTTGAAGGTGAAAACTGAACCTGGGGCCAGCATCCATAATGTTATGTTCTTCATTCAGTCCTGAACCATCTTCATAGTCAAAGGGATAGGCTATCCATACATGCCTATCTTCACTCTGGGTTGCTGGTGTCAGTTGAGGTTTGGCCAAGAGTGGACCCATTGCTTTAAAGATGTTGCACATTTTGCCAAAAGGGCGGGTACAATCAGGGTACAGGGAGACAGCAGATATATCCCAAATGGGAGTCTGCATTCAGACTATGCATCTTACACCTCCAGTTGTATTGCAGCAACCCTTGGAACCTCAAAACTGGCCAGAGTGAACCACCACCTACCTGCTCACTATGCACTGGATGCCCGTTATGACTCTGTTGTCAATGAACCTCAACCGAGTTATATCTGGTTTCACTTCGCTAACCCATTCTGCAAGAAATGGGTTATACATGTAGGTAGATAGGCAGGAAAATAGGTCACTATTAAGCAAATAGATGGCTTGCACATAAGTAAGGGCTGTTTTTACAAACAGATTTTGAGTAGATAGGTAGTAAAAACTGAAAATGAGCTAATGAATTTAGAACCCAACGAAAAATTGTTTCCTGACCACTTCTCATCCATCATTCATGGTGCATCAGTGGGTGCTGTTTCAATCTGGCCCTCAAAACCAATCTACCAAACTAGGCAACATAGGGACATGACAACTTATGTGGGGGTGACTATCAACACACACTGATGTTTTAGGTTACTACTCATTGAGCTCATTTTCCAAATCTGCACAGACCTTCTGTATTATGGAACATGCTGGGTACATGCCATTGTGCATGGTAAGGTGCCTATGAGGAATATAGGCAAGCTCCATAAGGCGAGCCGAAATTTTTCAACAAAACAGACACAATGTGCTCTACCTGGCACATTCCAGAACATAATGATTTTCATGATTTGCACACAATAGGCATGTGCATTTTCAACAATGGCTAGGTTCAATCGACCCAAGAACATTTCAAAAGAAAATTTCAAAAGAACATCGGTTCCCATTTTTTAAATGATAGATGTCACCTTTTGTGACTCACAATTTGACACACGTGAACTCTCATTGCTTTTGCCTTTGGTGAATGCTTGACTAGTAGAGTTGTGAGGCAACTATGACCATAGCTAGATGGAATAAATGTACTGGAAAGCTATCATTGGGGTAGATTTTCTGATCACAATGACCTAATGGAAAAAAGGTCTTTATGAATGCACTATAAAAAATCATAATGTTTTAGAAAGTTCAACTTAATTGAAGTGTTCATATTGACCTGAAGAGATGTTCATCTTTATTAAAGGCTTGAGACATGAAAAGTACATGGTTTCTTTGACTAGTTATTTTAATTAAGATGATTTTAAAAAT
>Ga0116229_10013221_pt1 | contig 11715 bp, 8 predicted proteins | sample S1TSphgellanicum_3_FD_87313 | JGI IMG/M metagenome (GOLD analysis project Ga0116229, IMG submission 87313) | Host-associated microbial communities from peat moss isolated from Minnesota, USA - S1T2_Fc - Sphagnum magellanicum MG | ecosystem: Host-associated > Plants > Peat moss > Unclassified... | reverse complement strand
CGTCGCTCGCCTCGAGCCGCGACAGTTCCAGGAGATCCGCGATGATCGCGTTCATGCGCTGCGCCTGCGAGCGCATGTCCCTGATGGGACCGGCCCAGGCCGGGTCGATCGACGGATCCTCCGCGCGCGTATCGAGATAGCCGGCGATGACCGTGAGCGGCGTGCGCAGCTCGTGCGAGGCGTTCGCCACGAAATCCTTGCGCATGGCTTCGAGGCGCATCTGGCGCGTCACGTCGCGCACCAGCAGCAGCGACTGACCGCCCCCGTAGGGCACGAGTTGCAGTGCCAGGAAGGTCTCCATGCGCACGGGCGGGCGGATCACGAGCGGCATCGCGAATTCCTCGCCGTGCAGGTAGTGAATGAACTCCGGCGAGCGGATCAGGTTGTCGATGCGCAGGCCGATGTCGACGGGGCGCTTCAAGCCGAGCAGACGCGCGGACTGACGATTGAACCAGACGATCTCGTGCTGGGGGCTCAAGATGATGACGCCGTCGGGCAAGGCGGCGGTGGAGCGGCGGATTTCGCGAAACAGCTGGACCAGGCGTTGTTTATGGAACCGCTTCCGGCGGTGCAGCCGCACGACCTGGGCGATGACATCGCCCCAGACGCCGCCGATCGCGGGTGGGTCCATGCGCGAGCGCAGGCGCAACCAGCGGTCGAGCCGATACAGATTGAGCAGCTGCCAGCCGAGATAGACGCAGGCCGCGCCGAGCAACCACAACCAGACGGGACCCACGAAGAACCCGAGCACCAAGCCCGCCAGGAGTATGCCCGCCAAGCGCGCGAGCGCGAAGGTCCACATCGCTGCCATGGGCTAAGTTAATAGCACGGTTTACGACTCTCGAGTTGAGAACCTGTACCCAGCTCCGCGCACGGTTTGTACGAGCTTTTCCAAGGTGAACGGCTCGAGGGCTTTGCGCAGCCTGCGGATGTGAACGTCCACGGTGCGCTCCTCGACATAGGTATTGCCGCCCCAGACGCGGTCGAGCAATTGTCCGCGCGTGAAGACCCGTTCCGGGTGCGTCATGAAAAAGTGCAGCAGGCGGTATTCCGTCGGTCCGAGCGCGATTTCGCGTTCGCCGGCGCTGACCCGATGACTCGAGTCGTCGAGTTTCAGTCCCTCGACTTCGACCACGTCCGTTCCGCCGGCCGGCGCGGACCGGCGCAGCACCGCCTGGATGCGCGCCAGCAGCTCCCGCGGCGAAAACGGTTTGGTGATGTAATCGTCGGCGCCGCCTTCGAGGCCGCCGACCTTGTCCTGTTCCTCGGCCCGTGCCGTCAGCATGATGACCGGTATTTCCTCGGTGTCTTTGGCGCGCTTCAGGGAACGGGTGAGTTCCAGGCCGCTCATGTCGGGCAGCATCCAATCGACGAGCATGAGATCCGGACGGACGTCGACGATCCTGGCGCGCGCCTCCCGGCAATCCTCGGCTTCACGGACGTCGTAACCGGCGCGGCGCAAGCCGAACGCGATCATGTCGCGAATCGCCTTCTCATCTTCGACAATCAGGATGCGTTTGGCGGTCATGCGATCTCGTAGTCCCTTGATTCTTCTAGCCCGCTATTACATCGCCACGGTGTGACATTCGCGTGACGGTGGCCGCTTGCACACCCCGCTCCGCCCCACCCCGCCCGGGATGCTCTCGACCCGCTATTTGACACCGCGCTCGAGTTCGGTGCGCGCGACATCGTCGCGCAAGTACTGTGGCACGAGGTCCTCGGGATCGATCCCGCGCCCGGACGCGAAACGCCTTGCCCCGAGCACGGCGATCTCACGCGCGCGCGGCAGCGCCAGACGGTCCTCCGGCGCCGATTCGAGCTGCGGCAGATCGAGCAGCGCCGGGTAGGCCTGCAAACCGCGCCCGACCGCGTGATGCCGCCGCGCCTCGGGCAATACGATACGCGGCGCGGCCGCGACGACGCCAGGCTGGATCGGCCGCAGGTACTCGAGGGCATCGAACGCGAACGTCCCCCAGTAAACCTCCTGCATGCGCGCATCGAGACAGGCAAAGACCCGATCCACCGTCTCGCTCACGCGGCGCATGGCGAGTGCTTCGAGCGTCGATACCGGCACGACCGGCAAGCCGGCGCCGAAGGCGAGTCCCTGCGCCGCCGCCACCGTGATGCGCACCCCCGTGAACGCACCGGGACCGATACCCGCGGCGATGCCGTCGAGCGCCGCAAGACCGATGCCGGCTTCCGCCAGCAGCGCCTGAATCAAGTCGAGCAAGCGCTCACCGGAGCCGCGCGGACCTGCGCCCGTGGCCGGATCGGCACGCTCGAGGACGCCGCCGTCTTGGATCAAAGCGGCCGAGACGAGTTCGGTCGCGGCGTCGAAGGCGAGGACTCGCATCGCGCGGCTCTACGCCGCCGGCGCGTGACTGCCGGCCTCGCGAGGCGCGGCGAGCCGCCCGAGTCGTTCCGTCAGGAAGCGCGCGCCCTCGGCGACGTCGCCGATGATCCGACAGGGCGGCAGCGCGGAGAGAAACACGCGCCCGTAGGACTTCGTGCGCATGCGCGGATCGCCGAGCACGATCACGCCGAAGTCATCGACGTCGCGAATCAACCGACCCACGCCTTGTTTCAGAGCGAGCACGGCCTGTGGCAGCTGATACTCTTTGAATGGATTGCCGCCGCGGCGGCGGATGCCGGTCAGGCGCGCCGCGAGGATCGGATCGTCGGGCGCGGCGAACGGCAGTTTGTCGATCGCGACGATCGACAGGGCCGCCCCCTTCACGTCGACACCCTCCCAGAAGCTGCCCGTCGCGAGCAGCACGGCATTGCCGAGTTCCCGGAAGCGTTTGAGCAGCGCCTCGCGCGGCGCCTCGCCCTGGACGAGGACCGGGAACGGCGGCTCCGGATAGCGCCGCTTCAGTGCCGCCACGCCCTCGGCAAGGCCGCGGTAGCTCGTGTACAGCAGAAACGCCCGGCCACCGCTCGCATCGAGCAGCGGCGCGCAGGCGTCGATGAAGGCGTCCGCAAACCCCGGTGCCTGCGGCTCGGGCATGTCGGGAGGCAGATGCAGCAGCGCCTGGCGGTGATAGTCGAAAGGGCTGTCGATGCCGAGCGTGCGCGCCTCGGGCAGTCCGACGCGCGCGCTGAAATGCGAGAAATCCGCACCGATCGCGAGCGTCGCCGACGTGAACACCCAGGCACATGGCCGCGCCTCGACACAGGCGCGCAGCCGTGCCGCAACCTCGAACGGCGTGAACTTCAGATGCATGCCCGTGGCGCTGGTCTCGACCCAGCGCACGCCCTCGTCCTCAGGAGTGTTGCAGAGCGCCACGAGCGCATCGCGCAGCCGCGCCGCGCGCCGTGCGCAGGTCGCCGTGCCGGCGCCGGCGCCCAAGGACTCGAGCTGCGTGGCGAGATCGCCGAGCGAATTGCCGAGGTCGGTGAGCGCGTCCAGGAAGGCGTCGGAGAGTTGTGCCCAATCGCGGCGCGCGGCCCCGCCGCCGACCGCGATGCGCAGGGACTCGAGTTCGCGCTCCACGCCATGCAGTCTGTCGGCCAACGGCTCCGACTGGATGGCGGCGGCCTTGAGCTCGGCGGCGGCATCGTGCAGCACCAACTGCACCTGGCGCACCGACCACTGCTGGCCGAAGAACTGCGCCGCGATGTCCGGAATCTGGTGCGCCTCATCGAGGATCACGGCATCGGCGCCCGGTAACAGGTCGCCAAAACCCTCGTCCTTGAGCGCAAGATCGGCCAGCAACAGATGGTGGTTGACGACCACGACGTCGGCGGCCTGAGCCGCGCGTCGCGCCTCGAGCACATGGCAGCGCGAGAATTGCGGACACTCGGTCCCGAGGCAGTTCTCCCGCGTCGAGGTGATGCTCGGCCACAGCGGCGATTGCTCGGGCAGGTCGGTCAGTTCGGCGAGATCGCCGGACGAGGTGCCCGCTGCCCAGAGCGACACGCGCCGCAGGTTGCGGGCGGCGCCACGATCGAGGAGCCCCGCCTGCAGGTTCGCGAGTTCGAGGCGATGGCGGCACAGGTAATTCGAGCGGCCCTTCAGCAGGGCGAACTTGACGGGCATGCCGAGCGCCCGGGCGAGCATCGGCACGTCCCGGCGGAACAACTGGTCCTGTAGCGTGCGTGTGCCGGTCGAGAGGATGACGCTGCGTCCCGACAACAGCGCGGGCACGAGATAGGCGAACGTCTTTCCGGTGCCGGTGCCCGCCTCGACGATCAAGGGTTTGAGTTCCGCCAGCGCCGCGCCGACCGCTTCCGCCATGGCCGCCTGCAGCGGCCGCTCCGCATAGCCGGGCAACGCCCTTGCCAGGGGCCCGTCCGGCCCGAAAATGTCCGCATAGTCGTTCATGATCGGCGCCTACTTAAGGACGGCGCGAAATCGCGCCAGTGCGACCGAGCCCACCTTCAAACTATGGCGCAGCACCCAGCGGATGTGAGTGTAATCGGAAGCGGCCGCCGGACGCGACTTGCCCTCGGGGCCGTGCACGACCAGATTCTCGGGCTTGTCGAAGCTACGGCCCCCGTCGACCGAATAGCTCACCTCGGCGCCCGGGCCGATCGCGGAGTCGGCGACGTAGACCATGTGTGCCGGGATCGGGATCGCGAACGCGACCGACTCCGCCGGGGCGCTGCTCGAGTTGCGCACCTCGAGCGTGTAGATCACCTCGTCCCCGGGAACCACGCGCGTCGCAGGCTGGAGTACGACCTCCTCCTTGCCCTTGACCAGAATCTTCCGCTGCACTTCGGCAATCGTCTTGATCGAAATGGCGGCGCTGTCGGCCGGCGGATCCTCGGCGCGAACGGACGGGCTCGACGCGATCGACAAGCAGCCGCACAACACCGCCGCAGGCGCGAACGCATGCGACATAACACGGCGCGACACTGCTCGAATCATCCCGGTTTCGGCATTATCATGAGACGGCATCGATGATATGCCGATATCGTTTGAAACGGTTGGAATCCAAGCGTTTTGCCCACTGGCGACGCTGCCGTCACTCTGTCATCCTTCGGGCGGGATAGCAGCCCGTTAAATCTCGAGGATTCGATATGGCTACGGCTCCGCAGCATTTAAGCACTCTGGAATCGCTTCAGCACGACGTGGCCGCGTGGGTCGATGAGGTGGCCAGGCTCACGCAGCCGGAGAAGATCTACTGGTGCGACGGCAGCGCGGAGGAGTTCAAGTCCCTGGAACGGCAATTGATCGCCGCGAAGGAGCTTCTGCCGCTGAATCAAAGCGCCTATCCCGGCTGTTACCTGTACCGGTCGGATCCCTCCGACGTGGCGCGCGTCGAACACCTCACCTTCGTCTGCACGCGCGAGCGCGAGGATGCCGGCCCGAACAATCATTGGATGTCGCCCGCCGATGCACACGCGAAGATGGACGCCTTGTTCGCGGGCTGCATGAAGGGGCGCACGCTGTACGTCGTACCGTACTGTATGGGGCCCATCGATTCGCCGTTCGCGCGCTGCGGCGTCGAGATCACCGACAGCGCCTACGTCGTGCTGAACATGAAGCTCATGACGCGCATGGGTCGCCCGGCCCTGGAGCGCATCGCGCGTGAAGGCGCATTCGTCAAGGGGCTGCATTCGACCGGCAATCTCGATCCCGAGCACCGCTTCATCATGCACTTCCCGGAAGAGCTCTCCATCAAGAGTTTCGGCTCCGGTTACGGCGGCAACGCGCTGCTCGGCAAGAAGTGCCATGCGCTGCGGATCGCGAGCTGGCAGGCGCGGACCGAGGGCTGGCTGGCCGAGCACATGCTCATCGTCGGCATCGAGAACCCGCAGGGCGACATCCACTATGTGGCCTGTGCGTTCCCCTCCGCCTGCGGCAAGACCAATCTCGCGATGCTGATTCCGCCCGAGACCTACAAGGGCTGGAAAATTTGGACCGTCGGCGACGACATCGCCTGGCTGCACCCGGGCAAGGACGGCCGACTCTACGCGATCAATCCGGAATCGGGTTACTTCGGCGTCGTGCCCGGCACGAACGCCAAGACGAACCGCAACGCGTACGAGACGATCCGCCATGACACGATTTTCACGAACGTCGCCGTGACCGCGGACAACCTGCCCTGGTGGGAAGGCCTGACCGAGGGCACACCGGCGACCGACTGGCAGGGTCGCCCCTACGATCCCGCCAACGGCCCCGCAGCCCACCCGAACTCGCGCTTCACGGTCGCGGCGCACCAAAATCCGAGTTACTCCAAGCTGGCCGACGCCCCCGGTGGGGTGCCGATTTCCGCGCTCGTTTTCGGCGGCCGCCGCCGCAGCCTCGCGCCGTTGGTGTACCAAGCACGCGATTGGCTGCACGGCGTGCTCGTGGGCGCCGGCGTCGCGTCCGAAACGACCGCGGCCGCCACGGGTGCCGTTGGCGTCGTGCGACGCGATCCCATGGCCATGAAGCCCTTCGCGGGCTACAACTTCGCGGACTACTGGAGCCACTGGATCAACGTCGGCGCGAAACTCAAGGCCCCGCCGCAGATCTTCCACGTCAACTGGTTCCGTCAGGACGCCGCGGGCAAGTTCCTGTGGCCCGGCTACGGAGAGAATCTGCGGGTATTGCGCTGGATCATCGAGCGCTGCAAAGGCAAGGCCGGCGCCCGCGAAACCGCGATCGGCTATCTGCCGAACGAGTCCGACGTCGACACGCGTGGGCTCGATCTCGCGCCAACGGCGCTGCACGAGCTGCTGGACGTCGACCCGGAGCTCTGGCGGGAGGAATTTGCCGGCATCGCGCGTTACCTCGACGACTATGGCGCGCGGCTTCCGGTGGCGCTCAAACAGGAACTGGATGATGCGCGGCGGCGCGTTGCGGCGGCTCAATCCTCGCAGGTGTAGCGGATCACCTGCGATGAATTGCTGTCGGGCGCCTTGCCGAGCCCAATGAGACCCTCGCCGCGAATCTGCATCGAGTCGCGGCGCACGAAAGCCTCCTCGCCGTCCTTGCCGAGCACGAACGTCCCGTTCGTGCTCTGGTCGATCAGCATGAACTTGTTGCGGCTGATTTCGACGCGGGCATGCAGGCGGGAGATGAGGTTGCCCTTGATGACGAGATCGTTCTCCTCGGCACGGCCCATGGTGATGTTGACGCGCCCTTCGTCGACGATGACTTCCTGGCCCTGGTAGCGCAGCCGCAGGCGCTGCGGCTTCGAGGCACGGTCGCGCGACGCAATCGCCGGCACCATGCTCGTGGTCTCGTCGGGCTGCCAGAGCACCTCGAACAGGGCGACTTCGCTGCTGCGCCCCTTCAGCGTGGCGATGTCGATCTGCCGCACCGACACGCGCCAGTCGGTCGAGAGCTGGTCCACCATCGTGGCCGTGATCATGATCTGGCCAGCCTTGGCCTGGCTCGTCATGCGGTTGGCCGTATGCACCGCCGAGCCGAAGATGTCGCGGTTTTCCGCCACGACCGGACCGTAGTTGCAGCCGATGCGGATCGCAACCACGTGATCGTCGAGGCGCAGCGTCGGATGCGCCGCGATTTGCTTCTGCATCTGAGCGGCCGCATTGAGCGCATCATCGGCGGTCGTGAACGTCGCCATGACCTCATCGCCCATCGTTTTGATGACCGTGCCCTGGTTCTGTTCGGTCGCGGCGCGCATGACGTCGATGCAGACTCCGACCATGTCGCGCGCACGTGCATCGCCGAGCTGTTCGTAGAGCTTGGTGCTGCCGACCACGTCGGCAAACAGGATCGCCACTTCGATTTCTTTTCCCATGGGCGCGCCGATTATACTTATCCTGGGAGGGGCCGCCCAAGCGATTGGGTCAGGCGGCGCGGCGCCTGCCGAGGAGGGGCAACGCGGCATACAGCGTATCCGGCCGGGCATCGGGCGCGGCAGCAACCTCCGACAGGAACCGCCGCCAGGCACGCGCCCCGTCGCAGCCCGAGTTGAGTCCGTGCAGGTGGCGCGTGATCGCATGCAACCGCAGCGGCTGATGCTGCGATTCGCGGGCGTACGCGACGATCCGCTCGATGATGTCCTCGGGCGCCGGGACCTGCCAACGGGGATCGAGAACAGAGCGCTCGAGTTCCCCGAGCAGACTTGGCCGGTGGTACACGGCCCGCCCGAGCATCACGCCGTCCAAGCCGCCGCCGGACGGGGAGCGCGGCGCCAACTGCGAGCGGACGGCGTCGACATCCTTGAGGCCGCCGTTCAGAACGACCGGCAACGCCGGCCGCTCGCGCTTGAGACGGTGCGCATGAGCGTAGTTGAGCGGCGGGATCTCACGATTTTCCTTCGGCGACAGGCCGCCTAAGATCGCTGTGCGGGCGTGCACGATCAGCGCATCGACACCGGCCTCGACGATGGCCGCGGCGAACTCGTCGAAGAATTCATAGTCGTCACGGGAGTCGATCCCGGTCCGGCACTTGACCGTCACCGGCACGCTGACCGCGTCCTTCATGCGTGCCACGCACTCGGCGACGAGGGCCGGCCGCAGCATCAAGCAGGCACCGAACGCGCCATTCTTGACCCGGTCGCTGGGGCAGCCGACGTTCAGGTTGATCTCGACATAGCCCGCGGCGGCGCCGATGCGTGCCGCCGCGGCGAGTTCGTGCGGATCACAGCCGCCCAATTGCAGGGCCAGCGGATGTTCTCGCGCATCGTACTCGAGGTGACGCCGCGCATCGCCGCGCACGAGGGCCGCCGCCACGATCATTTCCGTATAGAGCAGGGCATGCGGTGCATAGAGCCGATGCAGGAACCGGCAGTGGCGGTCGGTCCAATTCATCATCGGGGCGACACAGAGGCGGCGGTCTAAAACGTTCATTTGATTCAATATTCCGGCGTTCGGTCGGTTTCGTCAATCGACGGCGGCGCGCAATCATCGGTCGAGTTCAATGCTCCCTGAGCTGTGGAGCCATGATGAAATCCGTCGCGCTCAACAGATTGACGCCCGCGGCGACGCGTGCTGGCTTAAGGTCGGTGCGTCGCAGCCGCAGCCGCGACGCGATCATGGATAGATGGATCTCCATTTCCAGGCGGGCGAGGTGTTCGCCGACGCAATTGCGGGGACCCGCAGAAAACGGCAGCATCGCCAGGGAATCCTGAGCGCGCCACTGCGCTCCGTCATGGCGGTCCGGGTCGAACGTCCCGGGGGTTTCCCAGAGCCGCGGATTGCGCTGAATGTGGTACGGGGATAGGTAAATTTCCGTCCCCGCCGGTACGAAATAATCGCCGAGATGGTCATCCGCGACCGCCCGACGCGTCATGAGCCAGCCGGGCGGGTACAGGCGCAGCGCCTCCTCGATGACATGGCGCGCATAGTCGCAGCGCGGCAGCTCCTGAAGGCCCGAGACGGGTTCACGCGCGACGGGCGCGAGCTCCACACCGAGTTTCGCATCGACCTCCGGATGCAGGGATAACAGCAGCCAGGTCCAGTTCAAGGTGCTCGCGGTGGTCTCGTGGCCTGCCACGATCAAGGTCATGATTTCGCGCGCCAATTGCACGTCGCTCATCGTCGCACCGCTGTCGCGGTCGCGGGCCTCCATCAGAAGACCGAGAAAGTCCACGGCGCGACGCTCCTCGGCACGCCGCCGGCGCGCGACATCGACGATGTGCTGCCGCAGCGCATGGAACTCCGTGGCAAACTCGAAGTTGCGCGCCGGATCATCGGCAACGACTCGGAAAAAGGGCGCGATGGCCGGATAGTCGTCGCCGAACAGGGATTTCAAAACCACGAGAAGAATCATCTCACTGACGTCACGAGTGACATTGACGGTTGCCTGTGCCCGGGCGGCAGCCTCCCACTTCGACAGCAACTCGGCATTGGCCGCCACGATCATCGCGGTCAGCGGCTTGAGCGCCTGCCGGCTGAACGCGGGCTGGATCATGCGGCGCTGGCGCTTCCACAGCTCGCCCTGGCTCACCATGAGCCCGTTGCCGAGCAGCAGCGCAATGCGTTTGATGGCCCGGCCTTTCGGATAGTTTTCCCAATTGTCGAGCAGCACTCGTCGTACGAGGGCCGGGGCACCGAGCACGTAGACCTCGTTGCCGTAGATCGATGCCCGGAAAATATCGCCATAGGTCGCGAACTGTGCCCCGAGCCAGGTCAGAAGATCGTCGTTCCGGTCGAATTTCTCGCTCGGTCCGTCGGGGATACAGAGGCCGCTCCTGCCGGTCACGACGCCTCCTTGCGGTTGCGATACCACTCGAGACCCGCACGCTCGGCTTCCCGGAAAGAGGCGGTGGCTTGATCGACGTAGTCCAACTGGTTCGCCCCCGCCGAAGCCTGCGTCGCGCCGAGTACGCCGCGCAGATACAAGGACAGATAAAACGCGTTCGGCAGACGGCTGCGCATCTTTGCGGTCACGACCGCACCCTGCTCGCGCTCGTCCCCGGGAAGAGCGCTGACGATGAACACGAGCGCGACGCTTGCCGGATTTGCACCCTCGGGTATCGGCGCGTTCAACTCCTCGAGCGACATGTGACGGGCGTCGAGACCCTGTTCGCGCAACACACGCACCAGGAGCTCGGTGGCGAGATCGTCCGCCAGCGATCCCAATCCGAGGCACAGCGTGACCGAACCGTCCGGCACTTCGATCGGGCCCTGGTACTTTCCGCTGACCCGCTCGCGTTGCCGGCGCAGTTCGCGGCCGAGGTTTTCGATCTCGAGCACCGAGGACCGGTGCCGGCGGCGGCGACCCGGACGCGTGTGACTGCCGAGCGCGCCGATCACCTCGACGACGGCGTTGCGGACCCGGAACTGCTGGTCCTTGGTGATCGAGCCGGCCAGAAAATCGAGCAGCGCCAGCTGCATCGCCGGCATCAGCACGACGTCGCAGTAGCTCGCGAAGCTGCCGCGCTTGAGGAAAACCCGTGCGCTCGCGATGATGTCGATGGCGTCGCCGGACAGCGCCCGCTGGTAGAAGCGCTGCGGCATCGTGAGCGCCGGCTGATCACCGAGCAGGATCACGAGGATGTCGAGGGTCTTCGTGTGCCGGCCCACGACGAGCAGGCACAGCGTCAGCGGCGTCGACACGATCAGTCCGATGGGACCCCAGAGCCAGCTCCAGAAGATCGCCGCGATGATGACCGAGAGCGGCGACAGGCCGGTCGTATGACCGAACAACTGCGGCTCGACGAGCTGACCCGCGATCAGTTCGACCACGACGAACAGGGCGCCCGTGATGATCACGAGCGACCAGCCCGGATCGAATGCGGCGGCGAACAGGGTCGAGAACAGCGCCGCGATCCACACGCCGACGTAGGGCACGAAGCGCAGCACGCACGCCATCGCCGCCCAGAGCAGCGCGTGCGGCAGCCCGGCCGCCGCAAGACCGATCCACAGCACCGCGCCGACCGCGAGATTGACCTGGAACTGAGACACGAAAAAGCGCGACAGACGGTCGCCGGCATCGTTGATCAAATTCGTGGTGCTGCGAATGTCGCTGCTGCCGGCGATGCGGATCAGGCGATCGCGCAGGGCATCGTGCTCGAGCAGCACGAAAATCAGCACGACCAGAACGGTGCCGGCGGTTTCGAGGGGCACCCAAATCGACTTTAACACCTTGCCGATCACGTCGACCGAATTCCCCGCGGGAATCGCGGGTGGTTTGAGCGGCGTCGCGATGCCCGACGTGTCGGCCATGCCCGACGGTTCGGCCGCAGCAGACACGGGTTCGGTCGAGGCCGGCGCACGATCGCGCGGCGGCGCCGTGCGCGATGCCGGTCGCCGGCCCGCGTCCGCGATCCACGCATCGACACGGTTGATGGTCATGTCCCGCAGCACCTG
>Ga0116229_10013220_pt1 | contig 11716 bp, 7 predicted proteins | sample S1TSphgellanicum_3_FD_87313 | JGI IMG/M metagenome (GOLD analysis project Ga0116229, IMG submission 87313) | Host-associated microbial communities from peat moss isolated from Minnesota, USA - S1T2_Fc - Sphagnum magellanicum MG | ecosystem: Host-associated > Plants > Peat moss > Unclassified... | reverse complement strand
ATTGCAATGATCAGATTGCCCAGAAAAACAATTTTGCCAATAATAATAATATGTTGGATGCCAAAGGTATTATTATGATGCATGTGAAAATTGGCTGCACCAGGAACCCTAACCATTACGAACAGGGAGGGGGTTTGGATACTGGACCAACAACATACAAAACCAAAGAAATAATTTTCAACAGATTGATACCTACTAAATAAGTAACTTACTACTTACTTACAAGTTGAACAACGTTGGGGTATATTTGCCATCTCCAGTCTATTCCCATGGTTAGCTGTATGTTGCTATCTCACGGGTCACAAGCAGTGCAAACATCAAGATTTTCAGCGGCCAGGGTCCCAATGGATACATGCGGAATGTCATATATAAAGAGGTTTTGAAAATGTAGTTTGTAATTGTAATTTTGTAATATGTACCGTCAAATACACACACACCTGTGCATTAGGCACAGGGTTCAAACTAGTATGTGTTTAATGTCAGGCCAAAGAACTCATATGCACAACATACTGTGTATTATGCATATTATGCACTGGATCATTTTTCTTGGGATAAATTGTCAATGTGGAGTCGACTTAATCCATCATGATGAGTGTGTCATTGGGTGAACCAACCACACTGGTACCATGGTAAAAACACCCCAAAGAGTATCCATTGCTTCTAAATATTATAAATATATGTACCAACATGTGTGCTGGTTCACCCAAGGCAACCTATGGTGGTACCTTCGCCTTCTTGACTGTGAGGACTCTTGGAGGCCTTTTTTTTTAAAAACCCAGGAAATGTTAAATTTGGACTCAACAACCATAATTAAGTCTGATTTTGTCTAAAGGATTATGTATTTATAATGTCTAGAATAGACTTAAATTAGGTTTGATTCTCAGTGGGTGGGGTTTTCTGCCATGGTACCCTTGTAGGTGCTGGCTCACCCAAACTGAGTTTCTCATCACACTTTACCCAATCTTGTTGGAAGCATGACCAATAATTTTTCAGTTTCAGAACTATCAAATTGTCACACGTTTCCTTAGGGTGTACTCATAGGCTTCCATAAGATATGATATTGAATTGAGTCGAGTTGAGTCAGGTATCACAGATACATGCATCTGCATACAAATATCTGGTGGATAGTTTGCAATGTGGAACACTTCATTCTGTTAGTTATTGCTTTCTTGCGTCGACAAAAAAAGATTGTCCCGCTTTGAGTGTAGGTCCTCAGGTCCAATTGAAGTTGATATTTCTCTTTTTCTTCTTCGTCGTTTTGTCGACTAGTTGGCAAATTCACAACCAAGGCTTTGAGAAGAACCGTAGTTAAGTAGGCAAATGTGTTCTACACATACAACTGGAGGAATTGTGTGAGCTTGATGATCACGGAAGATCGTCATGTGAATGGATTTGAGCATTCCAAGTTTGCTCAACAAGCACCACATCTTTCAGCTGAGCCAAGATTGGTTGAGAGCAATTGGCCAATGGAATTTAGCATTTCAAGTTTGCTAAACAAGTAGCTACCACATCGTTGAACTGGGTCAAGGAATTGTGACCAACTGGAGATTGAATAGAGAGATTCAAAACTCGAATTATTACTCAGTGATGTTTTTGGTAGGAAATTCACTAATTTGTGAAATCAAAAAAATTGGACAAAGGGTGTTTTTTCAGTGTAAAATCAGACAAGAAAAAATTACTTCAGCAAAATCAAAGAGTCGAATCGGAAAAGAAACACTCGCAGACACTCTGCAATGAGCATAAGAAAAGTATGTATTTTCCAGTGTTGAAAAAGTATAGCAATTTTACTATATCAGTTGGGTAAGGGTATAATTTCATCTGCTAGTTCCACATTTACAGCAATGAACCAACAAAAAGATGAACACTATTATGCTCTTGAACAGGCCCTGGTAGAAACAGTTACTGCCTATTGAATGGCGGCTCACCCTGCAGCAGTGAACCAGTGCACCAGTTGGCCATTCTATCCATTGAATGGGCTGCATTTTTTCATCAGGTTCCTGATTTTTAGCGGCTGACCCTTTACTTGGTTTTTTTTCCAACTCTGATCTCACGTACCCCGGTTTGAAAATTCAAAATACTACCCTCCATTTTCACCCTACCTACCAACTAACCCTATGTACTGCCTACTATATTCAACTCCCCCCAACTTACCTACCAACTACCAACTATATTCACCTCCCCCCACTCACTAACCCACCCACTTACCTACCTATCTACCCACCCACCTACATACCCTCTTACCTATTCACCTAACATTTTCACAACTTTGACTTGAAAATATTGCAAAAAATTCTAGTATTTTAAAAACCTGCCAACATGTATTTTACTTCCCATTTGAGCCTTGGATGAAGATAAAGTTCTAGCCTCGCATGCAAGTATTGTATTTTATGAGGTACCCTTAATTTGTTTTTGCAATACATGCATGTGGCTTATTTTTATTTTCTTCTAAATTCTGTTTAAATTATTTTTCTCTTTATTTTTATTTTTCTTTCTTCTTAGATTTCTTCTTCATCCAATTTCTTTTTGTTCTTATTCTTTCTTTTTTTTTCCTTTTTTTTCTTCATTGTTTTGCTTCTTCATTGTGGATGCATATACATGTAACTATTGCATGAATTGCTCAAAAATCAGCCGACATTTTGTGTTTTTGGGTAGTACGACAACAATCACATTGCATGTGCAAAATATTGTAATTATGTAGGTATTGCATTAAAAACTTCCTCTTATTGAGGTTTTTATGTGTAGTACTAAGGTATTACAATATGCTACACACCCATAGTTAAAATTCTAAAGGCAAAATTCAAGCATTGCATTAATGCATTACTTGGATTCTTTGTTTGAAAATACAATGAAAGTGTGAAATTATAATAAGGCATACCCACATATATTGATGGTAACTTAACTTATAAATATCAAAACTCAAAAAAGAACCTCAAAAAACTGCATCCAAAAATGTACAAAATATCGAGTCCACACTTGGGGGGGGGAGACGGTTTAGGGTTTTTTGAACTCCTTGAACCTTTTTTTTAATGTGATCAAATTAAAAATATTTCAAACCGGAGCATGTTCAAAAGTGAACATAGAAGGTTCAATTCCTTGAACTTTTGCATCCATTGCATGCATGGTCCGTTACCGCTCCTACACATAAGAGCACAAGGATGATCAATACAAGCAACAATGAAGGATAAGAGAATTGAAAATCTAATAATTGTCATTTGTTCTTCTTGCTCTTCACTTTCTTTTCTTTTTTCTTTTTTTGTTCTTGTTCTTATTAACCTCCTTTTTCCGCTTCACAAACCAACAAAATTAAAAATTAAAGAAAGGACAAGGGGAAGAAATTTAAGCTACTTCTTTTTCTTCTACATTTTTTTTTCTTCTTCACAAATCAAAAAAAGAAATCAAATAAAAAGGAAAGGGGAAGGGGATGAACAAGATGTTTTTACTTCTTTTTCATAAACCAACCCAAAGAAATCCAAAAAAAGGAAGGGAAAGGGGGTACCTTTCTTCTTCATCATCATCTTATGTTGTTGCTTCTTCTTCACAAATCAACCAAAAAAAAAATCAAAAAAAAAAGGGGGGGGGGGCAAAAAGAAAAGGAAATTGTTTTTTCTTTTTCACAAACCCAAAAAAAAAATTAAAAAACAAAGGAAGAGGGAAGAAGAAATTGTTTCTTCTTTTTTTTCTTCATAAATAAACCAAAAACTTTCAAAAATAAAAGAAAGAGGAAGGGGAAGAAAAAAAGTTGTTTCTTAATTTGTGACAACAATGTTGTCCTTGGTTATTGGGATGTTGAGTGGCATAGGAGCTAAAGTGATGGAAGCTCGAAATTCAAACTCGAGCAATGACAGTAACGCAACGGGAACGAGAGGCAGAAGAAAAAGTAGGCAGGGCGCTAAACAACCCCTAACGAGCTCTGTTCGGCGCTGGTTTCGAGCCTGACAGTGCAGCCCTCCGAAGAATTGCGTTGTTCTGCCGCAAGGTTTGACTTTTGGACTGTAGGAGTTATTTGAATAGAAAATAAATCAGCGCCTGAATCTGCGTGCTTGGGAGGTTCAGATTTCGAATCTGCTCAATCGCAGCAGAGCAAGAGAGTAATTCATTCGTGCAGAACCTCCAATACGAAGAATATCGACAGTGTTCTTAAATTGCTGAATAAAAGAACATGTAGAACGGTGCTGCGTGGTTTTATGCAGAACCATGCAGGGCTGAAAACATGTGCAAGAAGACAAGAAAAGCATGCTCCGGACAGAGAGCTCAGTGTTCCTGGATATTCATCATTTATTTATTAGTCGGATATCAGCAGATCCTGATATCAAAAATCCAAAAAATTGCTTGCCAATTATGCTGCTGGGTGCTAGCTAGTCTTTGGCTTTTGGGCAAAAAATCTCCAAAAGGCAATATCCTTTCTCTAAAAGGAATATTTTGTCGCAAATCTTTTTTTCTAAACAACATTTGAAAAAAATCATAAATAAAATTTTCAAGAAAATATAGCCATAGTAATAATTACTACTAACTACAACTTTTGAAGAGACCCTACAACTTTGAAGAGACCTTTGAAAATATGTCCCCATAATAGTTTTAAGTTGTCTACGGATTCTCGTCACCCTATATGCGTCAAGAAAATGAAAAAAAACTAGCTAGTGTTACAAACCTAACTTAATTAGTAACCTAACCTACTTAGTAATTAGGTTGAATATCAACATCTTTGATATCCAACATAATTTCTAGATATCAAGGTGCCAAATATTATGATGGGTGATATCTAGCACCTCTTATATCAACCTGAATATTAGCCATAATGATATGCATTGAATATCATTTTCATATTTGGCTAGATATCCGCAACAAATATTTTAATTCTGGATATTTATCCAACATTGGTTTCATCCCACAAACGAAACCCAACAACTAATGCATTAGTGGGTGATAGGCAAACTCATCCTTGGATGGTACAACTAAAAATGTCTCACCCCAAAAATTTGAGACCCACCCAACTTTAAGACAACACAGGACTCATTTAAGAAAAGCTTTTCATCTCAAGTTTATATCAAAAGATTACCCAAATCATATACAACTTGAAACTTTAATTATATTTGCAAAAAACTTAATTTTAATATTCCAAATAAATGGTCAAAGAAAATGTTTCAAGAAAATGACACTTGGGGTTCCTTTGTTCAAGAGCACAAAAGGAACATGGTTTTCCACTTTTTCAAATGCTTTTGATTTCTAGGAGGACCTCAAACAATCCTTTTTTATTTGTTAACAGATTGTGGATTGAAGCAACCAAATGTTTTTGAACAATTTTGGAAGGTCAAAACTAGGTCTTGAAAGGTCATTGCCTTAATGTCTACAAATTTGTAATAATTCTCACTTTTTTTTGTTTCAATCAACAATTTGAACCATACCTTAATGATTATACTTAATAAACCAAAAACAAATTTACAATGATGCAACTTGACACTTAATAATAAGGGGTTTGAAATCTCCAGAACACATCTTAAAAACAATTCAAGAACACAAATCTTTTACTTGCGTAACCTAAGTAGGTGTCTACAATTTTTCCATAATATATACATAGGTGGGGAACACAAAGCCCATGTGATACAAGTCAGTAGTAAAAGTCACAACTTAAAAAGATTAATTTAATTAATTTAATTTAATTAGGTCCACCTTTCCTTGAATTTTGGTGAAGTGGTTCTTAATGGTACCACCCAAGGATGGGTTTGCCTTGTTGATTGATCACACTAGTTGACTCACCTTACCAAGTTCACCACACTCCATAGAATAAAAAGGACATTAATTTTTGTTATTGTCAATTTTTCTCGGAACAAAAGACAATTTGTTGGCACATGACACCTATTATGCTACAATTTAGAAAGCTTCTAAAATAACCTCATCTTTTTAGTTTAAGTAAATGCCCATGGAAATTTGCAAGTTGTCCGCTTCCAATTCATCAATATTATATTTTCAAAGGCTTGTGGCAACTTTGGATATAATATATTTGCACAAATATTTAATTGTTACATAAAGAAGTTTAAAAAGAACAACTAGTTGGGTCAAGCAAAAACCAATCATAAATTAACAAGGACAATGATTAAAATCATTCAAACTTGGTTCCATATATAGAATACATGTAATGGTTGATTTTAGGCCTTCATCTTGAAACAACCCTTTCTTGTGTAAACTTTAATTCATGTTAACAACAAGACCTTCATTTTCAACAACAATTGAAAATAACTTGCGATTGTTTGCCACCCTTAGTGCTAACATAGGGCTTATGGCTTAACCTATTGTTCAAAGTTATCATTTATCATTTGCAAAAAAATTCATAGCACTTTGAACTTGGGTAAGGTTCTCCCATTTTTAATCACAAGCCTTCCATAATGTTTATTTACACAACTTGTTGATCCAATGGGTGTCCACCTTCTACAATATGTTCATGTGGTGTACAAGGGCACATGATTCAACATGTGACACCTTTGCATCCATTGTTCATAAGGTCAACTTCCATGTGGGATGAAAAGAGTTGCACAAACTTCCTTCGTCCACATTCAACTCCTCTCGTCAACAAATTGACAGTGTTGTTTCAAAAGATGGGATTTGCATCTTAGGTGATGTTGTCATAACTTATCCAACATGCACAATACTTCCCCGAACATGTTATATATAAAAATTCATGATAAGAACAAATGAAAAGAAGAGCTACCATGATCTATGGCTAGCATATCCATTCCTCCCTTTAACAATCAAGGTAATGTTTACACAAACACGTGAATGTCTTTTTACATGAGTTTGCTAATAATAGATCTAGAAGGCACTCCACTTTCCATCTTGGTCATTTTCTTTCACCAACAAATTTCCTCCACACTTCAAATGATGAAGGTGTCTTCCATCTTAAATTGAGAAATAGCAAAGAGTTTGGCCACCTATAAATTGTCCCTTTTTCCAACCCACTTCCCATTCCCACCATCAACATTTTGCAAGCAATTGGTAGTTGGGTTAGGATCTCCATTACTAGTCCCTAATCTTTGACAACTTGTTCATAACAATTCAATTTGGATTTAGAAGAGTAAATACTCTCCTTTTGTATTTCCACTTTCTCTCTAGATTGGTGGGCCTTCATCAATCAAATTGGATGGGGTTACATCACCCAAAAAGGGGGGGAGGGGGGTCTTGAACTTTCAATTTTTTTCATCGCGTTTAGTCTCTTAAACATTCTACATTAACATAATCATTCATGCAAAAGTGCAATTATTCAATTGAATGGAGTTTTCAAAAATGATAAAATTATTTCAATATAGTTAATTTTTTAAACATTTTATAGTAACATAATCATGTGTGCAAAATTGCAATTATTCAATTCAATGGGGTTTCCAAAAAAATAAGAATCCTTGCAATGTTATCAAATAATAGATACCATGTTGAGTTTCATTTGTAAAAATGCCATATTTTCAAATGATTTGATAACCATCAAACATTGAAAACATGCATTAACCCATCAAGTAATCAATAATGAACTGAAAAACTACATCATCCAAATCACAAGCAAATGAGCCAACAATGACAAAAAAAATTCAAGGATTTTGGGTCCTTTGTGATCATTTTGACTTTTTCCATAATTTTTTTTTTGAATGAAATATTTTGAAACATTCTATTAAAAATACTTATATTTTTCCCCAATAAATCACATTTTTTTGTTAATCTTTATTGAATACTTATGATTTTAAAAAAATATGATTCTACCAAATTTTGCATTTCATTTTTTTAAATGGTCATAATTCTAAATCATACCAAAATATATTAATTATTTTAGGCTTTAGTTTCTTGCATCATAAGTTAAAATTTTGTTTTGTATGTCATGTACATTACACCCTAATTACATGTGGTAAAAGATTTCTGAAACTTTTTAATTTTGAAACATATTTTGAATTTTAGAAATTTTCAAACTTCACAAATTTTTAATTATTATTACTTTATGAGTGTGGATAATAGGTTACCATCATTTCAATTTTTTCCCATCAAATTTTTTTTATTAAAAGGATCTTTAGTTTAATCCTTTATAGAATTAATTACATATGAAGCAATTATTGTTCAAGTTCAAAATTCTTTTACTAAAACCAAAACCCAAGCTTACATCAAATTAAATTCTAATTTGAATTCCTCAATACTCATATTCATCACTTAGCATATTTTTCCTTGATTAAACATGGAATTAAAATGGCACCACATAAATGTATGTAACAAATTTTGTAGTTTTGACAATTGTCACAATTGTCCAACATGGTTTTTGGCTTGTTTGACTTTATCACACCCATCCATCATTATGATTTGTCACATGCAACAATACAACACATTTTTATTCAGATTTTTTGAAATAAATTCTAATGGAATAATATCCTAAACTAAATACATTTTTAAAAAAACTTGTAGGAATTGAAAACAAGGCCTCACATGACTCAAATTGGAATGTAAGCCTTATTTCAATGCTTTTGTATTGAAAAAGTACGATCATGACATGTTTTAAAATGTTTTTCCAATATTGCATATCCATGAAAATTCTCAGTAATTTTATATGATTAAAAATTAGCATATGTTCATCCAAGTTTTACATACCTCCTTTCTTACGAAGCTTCCTCTCCATTGGAAAATTCCTATGCACCATTTTGATTAGTTCAAAACTAGCTTGTAAGACTATCTTCAACCATGATATCCCTTCCCTTTGAAGAACATCCAAGAAAATGCCATTATAGTGCCTCTAGGGGTTACTTACTTTCAACTTTATTGGGTCTACTCTTATGATACACCCTTGGGTCTACTCCTACCCCCACCAAGGTCCACTCCTATCTTAGGGATGATCATCATTTTTTTTACATCTTCCTATGGACGATTGCCATTTAGGCTACATAAAAAAAATCTTATTTGGTTATAAACCAAATATGAACTATAAATCGTTAATCAACATCTTTTATTTATGGCTACACACAAAGCCGAATATAAAAATTTGTTGATTTTTATTCCTTTTGTTTCTCATTTTTGACAATTGAAACCTTCCAAAATCTCCTCATTTTCATATTTTTATTTTGAGTGTCATTTTTTAGTAGATTTTGACATGAAGTAAAAAGGTTGTTAACATCCCTTGTGAGAATTGAGAATGGTATCTTTTCATCCACACAAAGAGTGATTATGAATATTCATCCAAGCAATGAAAGGTTATGGAATCATTGAGCCAATGAGAACCTAGGGTGGTACGTTGTGTTAACTAGTAGGTTGCTAATGAAACAAAGGGTGAGGGTTTTGGGTTGTAACTCATGATCTACTAGCCAATCGGAGCATCAAGATTTTCACATGGGATGGTTATGTATCTAAAGCATACACACCTACCAACTTCCCCCTCCCCCCCCCCCTCTGCAAACATACTTATATATACAATGCACATGATAGAGGGTTTTTTTTTTAAATATTTATGTAATCTATGTTTACACACCATGTTTAAATATTTCATTGCCAAAATTAGGATTAAGGAAACATATTTTACTAATTGAACCACTTGACAACCTTGGAACTATGTGTCATTCAATGAAATTATATGAAATGGTTATTTTACTCCTCTTGTATTCTCATCAATAACTTTATTATCATGGTAGAAGAAGGAAAATTTACCGATCCTCAAAGCCATAAGAATGATTCGAATTAATTCCATCAAGATTAGTTATAATAAGGCATCAAATAGCAATTTGTAATTTTGGAGTGTAACAAAAAAAAATTATATCTATCTATTATTTTGTTTCACAAAAATTTTATAAATATAAACAATGATTTGAAATGATGTGAGCAATCATGTATTGACATGTGGAACATCAACATGAAAAAAATGTACACATGTGATTGTTACCAAGAACAAAAATAAACTTAAATTACTAGCTAGTTGAATTCTTTAGATCTACCACAAGGATTCATATAGCCCATTTTCAGCATGATGACATTAAATCATTCTTATAATCAAATTAGATAATATAAATGTGATTCTTTGAATGCGATTGATGGTTCAATGATTTGAAATGTGATTGATCCTATATTGTTTGATACATAACTTATAAAATCTTGATATATAGATCAAATGTCAACTATCTATCAACCTTCAAGGACCTTGCATCATAGCTCCTAGAAGGTGCAAAACATTTGTTGTGTATAGTTTTAGGTTACTAATATCAAATTTTCCAAACATATGATTATATGGTGAAGTTGCAAACTTCTTTGGAAACATGTTAGTTTACTTTAAACATTTTTATTTAGCATCAATGTCAACATCCACATATCTAATGTTTTGGAAAGACTTATTGGGACATAACATCTAAACAACTTTCACACCATTCACACTTGTCACTTTGTCTACTCACATCCACGCCTTGTCTTTTCAAGTCTATGCATAGTTTTTAATCATTTTTTGTCTTCTCACAATCTTCATAGATTCATGTTCTCTCAATTCATCATTATCTATATGTTTACACTTCATATCCACTTCACTATTTTTCAATATTCATCATTGAATTTTTTTCATTTTCGTACTTGTGTCCATTCTATCTTGTTATCAATCTTTGAGGTTGTTTGAAAATCTCTATCATTTCTATTTTTTTGTGCAACAAACTTACTACAATTCATGAATAGAGTTTCAAATCACAAGTTTCATTGGTAGGTTTTGTTTTGATGTTCACAAGTTGTAGTAAAGTAAACAATTTTTGTTCCTTGTCACAAAAAAAACAGGTAACCATAAACAAAGTTTAATGTATTATTTGAAATCTTTTTTTAAAATATTTAATGATCAACATGAGGATAATATTTAATTTTATCACAATGATGTTGATTAATCACATATCTAATATGCATTCAAGTACATTTTTAAAAAATAATTGTATTTTTTTCCACTTTTTAAGTTGTCTAAACATGTACAAGTAGGTGAAAGTAGATGAATTATTGAATATTCTTCATTTTCAACATGATGTAACTTTAAAACATACTTGTAGGTTCTCAATGTCTAAATATTATAATATAATACATTAAAATTTTAATGGAAAAATAAGTTTAATTAACTCAATTGGACAAGTCATTTTCAAACATACTTGTTATCTATTTTTATTATGCCAAAAATTTTCAAATTTTTTAATCACCTCACTATAAACTCAAAGAAGAGCACCATGGTTTTATTATGTTATTTAAAATTATTTTCAATATACTTTCTTTTGCTTGTGTCAAAAATTGAACAATTTTTTGATTGCTTTGGAGATAACTACTTTTTTAATATACTTTACCATGTTTTCACCCACCATCAATTCAATTAATCAATAGTTTCATTCCATTTGTTTTGTGATCAATTAGTAGTTTCATCCTTTAGTGATTTTTTGATCAAGTAACTTTTGTTTCCATTTTCATTGTTTAATCTTATGATCTTTGTTGCTTTCAATGTTTCATTTCATTACCTTTGATCACAATGGTTCTTCATAAATATTCTATAAATTGTTGTGTCTAGTTTGGTTTTCATAAACACCAATTATATATTTTTTAATTATATATTCATTCTTTTCAAATTTGAGAGAAAATATGTTTGATTGTTTAAATATTTTTTCAAAAAAGTTTTTTTGGGTTTAATTGTGTAGATTTTTGGCAATATTAAAAAAAATTCGTGTCATATCATTCATCCTTATTTGTGCCTTGTTTTATTAAT
>Ga0116229_10013219_pt1 | contig 11718 bp, 11 predicted proteins | sample S1TSphgellanicum_3_FD_87313 | JGI IMG/M metagenome (GOLD analysis project Ga0116229, IMG submission 87313) | Host-associated microbial communities from peat moss isolated from Minnesota, USA - S1T2_Fc - Sphagnum magellanicum MG | ecosystem: Host-associated > Plants > Peat moss > Unclassified... | reverse complement strand
TGCGTTATTGGGTGGCGTCGTCGGCGGCCCGCCGGCGTTGGGCCTCTAGGGCCGCCGCTGCATCGAGCTGCTGCTTCGCTCGAGCTTCGGTTTCCAAGGCGGCCTTGGCCTGCGCGGCTTCCGTGGCGCCGCCGGCCGCGGCCGATACTGCGGTCTCCCCGAGACCACAGCCGCCGGCCATCAGGCATGCAATGAAGACGCCCATCAGCCGTTGCATCTCGTGACTCCGTTGACGATATGTTTCACGATCTTCATTTCATTCATTTCACGATCATCACGAGAAATCGCGCCGCTGGGAAGGGCGCAGCGCGCAATTTGGCCTTGCAGCGGGAAATCCTCCAAGATGACTGAACTTCGCACCCTGATCCTGTTCGTGCTGACGGCGTTCGCCGAGATCGTCGGCTGCTATCTGCCCTATCTGTGGCTGCGCCGGGGAGGCTCGGCCTGGTTGCTGATCCCGGCGCTCGCGAGTCTCGCGCTGTTCACCTGGTTGCTGACGCTGCAGCCGGCCGCCTCGGGTCGGGTTTACGCGGCCTACGGCGGTGTCTATGTCTCGGTCGCCCTGTTCTGGTTGTGGCGGGTCGACGGGGTCGCATTGACGCGATGGGACCTGCTCGGCGGGGCCGTGTCGCTTGCCGGGATGTCGATCATCGTCTGGGGCGGCTGGCGCCCTCAGGGTCCCTGAAGCTGCATCGTGAAGTAGGTCATTTCCAGGGCATTCATGCGCGCTTTTTCGCGCAGATTCGCGCCCGCTGCATGGCCGCCCTCGACTTCCTCGAAAAACAAATACGGGATGCCGTATTCAGCCAGCCGCGCCGCAAATTTGCGCGCATGCTGGGGGCCGACGCGATCGTCCTTGGTCGTGGTCCACACGAACGGCCGGGGATACTGCACGCCGCGCTTCAGGTTCGCGTACGGCGAGATCGAGGCGAGGAATGCACGCTCTTGCGGGTTTGAGACGGAGCCATATTCGCCGACCCAGGAAGTTCCCGCGTCGATGGATTCGAAGCGCAGCATGTCGAGCAGGGGCACTTGAATATCCACGGCATTCCACAGTTCGGGATGCTGCGTGAACTCCACGCCCATCAGCAGGCCGCCGTTCGAGCCGCCTTGGATCCCAAGGCGCCGCGGGCTCGTGATCTTGCGGGCGAGAAGATCGCGGGCGACCGCGGCGAAGTCGTCGTAAATGATCTGCCGATGGGTCTTCAGGCCGGCCTCGTGCCAGGCCGGACCGAACTCGCCGCCGCCGCGGATGTTCGCGACGACGAACGAGCCGCCGCGCTCGAGCCAGAGTTTGCCGATCGTCGCGAGGTAGCGGGGCGTCAGCGACACCTGGAATCCACCATAGGCCCAGACGATGGTGGGGTTGCTGCCGTCCATCGCCAGGAGCTTCGGCGCGATCAGGAAATACGGGATCCTCATCCCGTCGCTCGAGGTGGCTTCGAGTTGCTGCACCGCAAGTTTGGACGCATCGAACTGCGCCGGCAGTTCCTTGATCTTGGCAAAGGACGCAGCGACCGTGTCGATGCGCCAGAGACTGGTCGGTTGCAGGAACCCGGTGACACCGACGAAGGCCGAGTGGCCATGGCGATCGGTGTCGACGAGGGTCAGCGAGGAATTCTCCGGCAGATCGATCGGCCCGTGCGACCAGGATCCGTCTCTGCCGCGGCGGTACAAGGAGATCCGACCCTGCACGTTCTCGAGCGTGGCGACCAGCAACCCGTCGCGCGTTACGCCGGCCGCGACGAAGCTCTCGCGCGCATTGGGCTCATAAACGATCTTGGCCGAGAGCGCCTCGGGATGCCGACGCGCCGCGTCGAGATCCACGGCGAGGAGCGACCCCTGCTTGAAGTTCCTGCCGCCCGCGGACCAGTCCTCGGCGAGGCTCACGATGAGCTGATTCTTCGCGAGCGCCTCGACCTCGGCCTTCTTCGGCAGCGCGAGGCGGGCAAGGCCTCCACCGGTCACGAGGTGGAACTCCTGTTCGAAGGTCGTGAGCTCACGCACGATCAGCACCGCACGGTGCCCCTCGGCATCGGTCTCGACGAGGGCCCGCACGCCGCCGGCGTCGTCGGCGCTGCCGCGAAACACCTCGGTGGCCTGGTCGAGGGACTGGCCGCGCCTGAGTCGCTTGATGATGTAAGGATAGCCGGAGGCGGTCAGTTCCCCGGGGTTCCATTCGCGCGCGACGAGCAGCGTATCGGGAGCTTCCCAATCAACGTGCTGCTTGCCGTGCGGCAGGGCGAATCCGCCGGTGACGAATGCTGACTTGTCGAGGTCGAATTCCCGCTCGGTGACCGCATCCTCGCCGCCGTCGGACAGTCCGATCAGACAGCGTCTTTCGTGGCTTTGTTCGCAGTCCGCCGATTGCCAGACCCAGTTCGCGTTCTCGGACTTTGCCAGGGCATCGAGATCCAAGGCCGTGGTCCAGTGCGGCGACCCGGTCGCATAGCTCGCAGGATCCGCATATCGCCAGATGCCGCGCACGTGCTCGGCGTCCTGCCAGAAATTGTAGATTCGACCGTGCAGAAACTGCGGCTCGGGAATCCGGTCATGGGCCTCGGCGATCTCGAGGGCGGCATGATCGAAAGCCGCAAAGTGCGGATCCTGCTCGAGGACGGCCAGCGTCTTCTCATCCTGGCCGTGCACCCATTGCATGACCTCGGGGCTGTCTTGTTGCTCGAGCCAGAGGTAGGGATCCGCGGGCTCCCCGCCTGGACTGCCGGCCGCGGCAATCGGGCCGCCCCAGACGCTCAAACACGCCGTCACGACCGCCAGCCCCTGCCATGCACGCACTCGCATCGCCCGCGTTTTCATCCATCTCCCGTCAATTGATCCACCCGCCTTGGAATGGTGCCTGATCGACGTTGCAGCTTCATCTACGGGCTCCTCTCGCGCTCGTGCTGCGCCTGCTGCGATACGTGTCGAGCACCACGGCCACGATGATGACCGCGCCGGTGATGATGCGCTTGGTGGGGTCGCTCGCACCCATTTGCGCAAGCCCCGCCGTCAGTACTGACATGATGAGAACGCCGAACAGCGTGCGGATCACGGAGCCGCGGCCGCCCATGAGGCTCGTGCCGCCGATCACCACGGCAGCGATCACCTGCAGTTCGAGGCCGACGCCGGCATTCGGATCGGCCGCCTCGAGCCGCGACACCTGGAACACGGCGGCGAGTCCGGCGAGTGCGCCCATGAGGGCGAACACGACGACCTTGTAGGGCCGTGGATCGATCCCCGCGAGGCGCACGGCTTCCTCATTGGTACCGATGGCGACCAGATAGCGGCCGAATACCGTGCGCGTCAGGACCGCGTGCGCGACCAGCAGCACGGCCAGCGCGATCAGAAAGGACGGCGAGATGCCGCCGACCAGCGGATCGGAGAGCCAGTCGAAGACGCCGCCGAGATAGGCGGTGCGCGAGTCGGTCAATCGATACGCGACACCTCGCGCCATTTCGAGCACGCCGAGCGACACGATGAAGGACGGAATGCGCCAGGCCACTGAAACCGCGCCAGTGACCGTGCCCGCGAGCGTCGCGGTCCCGATCGCCGCGAGGGTCGAGGCCGGCACTCCCCAATGCCACCGCAGCAGGGCGACGCTGACCGCGGATGCGGCGAGTGCGAGAACCGAACCCACGGATAAATCGATGCCGGCGATGATGAGCACGAAGGTCATGCCGACCGCCATGACCATGAGACCGGGGATTTCATTGGCGAGCGTGCTGAAGGTGTCGTAGCTCAGAAAATGCGCACTCGAGAGCGAGAACAGCAGGACCATCGCGCACAGCGCACCGGCGAGCCCGAGGTAGGCCGACCATCCGCGGCGCCAATTCGACAGTTGCATCAAGGCTGATCCACGCCGCTGAACGCCGCGGCGAGCATCAAGGCTGATCCACGCCGCTGAACGCCGCGGCCAGCATCAAGGCCGATCCACGCCGCTGAACGCCGCGGCGAGCATCAAGGCCGATCCACGCCGCTGAACGCCGCGGCGAGCAGGGCCTCTTCGCTCCACTCGCCGCGCTGCCAGCCGCCGATTAGCCGTCCGGCGGCCATCACGACGATCCGGTCGCACAGCAGCGTGAGCTCCTCGAGGTCGCTCGACACCACGATCAGCGCGTGACCGTCTTGTGCGAGCGCCCCGAGCACCTCGTAGATCGCGAATTTCGCGCCGATGTCGATCCCGCGCATCGGTTCATCGAACATCAGGATCTGCATGTCGCGCTCGAGCCAGCGGCCGATCACGACCTTTTGCTGATTGCCGCCGGACAGTTCCATGACTGCTTGATCAGGGCCGCTGGTGCGTATCCCGAGCGCGTCGATCCGGGCCCGTGCAATGCGACGCTCCCGCCCGGGATCGATGATGCCCCAGTTCGCGATCGCGGCCGCCTGGCCGAGCAACAGGTTTGCGGCGAGCGACTGCGTGAGCAGCAGGCCCTCGCCCTTGCGGTCTTCCGTGATCAGCGCGATGCCGTGCCGCACGGCGTCGCGCGGCGAGCTGATCGCGACCGGGTGCAGGATGCCGTCGGCACAGCGCACGGCAATCGAGCCCCGGTCGGCAACATCGGCCCCATAGATGAGCCGCAACAGCTCGGTACGGCCGGCGCCGACGAGGCCGCTGATGCCGAGAATCTCGCCGGCACCCACCTCGAGGCTGACGTCGCGTACCGCCCGGCCGCGCGTGAGGCCGGTGACCTTCAAGCGCGGTGGGCCGATCGCCGCAGCGGCGCGCTCGATGCGCTCGCCGACCTCGCGGCCGGCCATCATGCGCACCCAATCTGCGCGTTCGCGGCCGGCGACGGGCTCGACCGCGACGAGGCGTCCGTCACGCAGGACGGCGATCCGGTCGGCGATGCGGCGCAGCTCATCGAGGCGGTGCGAAACGTAGATCAGCGCCACGCCGCGCCCACGCAGCAGCGCGATTTGCGAGAACAGCCGCTCGACTTCGGGGGCTGACAGCATCGCGGTCGGTTCGTCGAGAATCAGCACGCGGCATGTGCCGATCAAGCTGCGCGCGATCTCTATGAGCTGCTGGTGACCGAGTCCGAGTTCCCCGACCGGCGTCCCGGGGTTCAAGGACCCGAGCCCGACCGGCTGCAGGGCTGCCCGCGCCTGAGCGTGGAGCCTGCGCAGGGAAATGAAACCGGCCCGCTGCGGCAGTCGGCCCAACAGGAGATTTTCGGCGACCGTCAGGGTCGGGAGCAGATTCAACTCTTGCAGCACCGTGCGCACGCCGCAGGCTTCGGCCTGGGCACGGCTTTGCGGCGCATACGCGAATCCGTCGAGCCACATGCGGCCCGTCGTCGGCGGCACGATGCCGCCGATGATCTTCGACAGCGTGCTCTTGCCGGCGCCGTTGGCCCCGACCAGCGCCATGACTTCGCCGCCCCGCAGTCCGAGCTGAACCTCGCTGAGCACCGGCTCCCCATAGACCTTGCCGATGCCGCTCATGGTCAACAGCTCGCCGTTCAACAGGGAGCCGGAAGCACCGGTCAGCTCGCGGCTCGCGCTCATGCAGCTTATTGTGTCACGAGTTCGACCGGTGCCTCGACGACGGACCGCAGTTCGGACTGTTTGCGATGTTCCCGCAGCGCCTTCAAGGCGAGGTCGATGCCGAACACCGCCTGCTGGGCGGCGAACTGATTGGCCGTCGCCAGCACGCGGCCGTCGGCGAGCATTGGCTTGATGGCGTCGATGTCGTCGTAGCCGGCCACGAACACCTTGCCCCTGCGCCCGGCGGCCCGCACGGCCGCAACTGCGCCGATCGCCATGTTGTCGTTGCCCGCCAAAAGGGCCGTGAGGTGCGGATATTCGCTGAGCAGTGCGGCGGCGACTGCGTTGCCCTTGGCGATCTCCCAATCGCCGGATTGCACCGCCACCACGCGCGCGCCGACCGCGGCCATCGCATCCTCGAAGCCGGCCGTGCGCTGCTGGGCATTGCTGGTCGTGGAGACTCCCTCGAGAATGGCGACCTCATCGCCGGGCTTGAGGTGGCGGCCGACGACTTCGCCCACCATGCGCGCGCCCTTGCGGTTGTCGGGTCCGAGGAACGGCACGGTCAGACCCTTGTCGCGCAGCACGCCCGCGTCGAGCTGGTTGTCGATGTTGACCACGATGATGCCGGCATCGATGGCTCGGTTCACGACCGGAATCAGTGCTTTGGAATCTGCCGGCGCGAGCACGATCGCGTCGACCTTCGACACGATCATCTGTTCGACGATGCGGATCTGATCGACGGTGTCGATCTCGTCCTTGATGCCGTTCGTGATCAGCTCAAACTCCGCCGCGTGCTCGCGCTGGTAGTCCTTCGCGCCGTTCTCCATGGCCAGGAAAAACTCATTCGCCAAGGACTTCATGACCAGCGCAATCGTCGGCCTCGCCGGGGTGGCGGCGCGGACCACGGAGCACGTCGCGGCGGCAGCACCAAGGCTCGCGACCACATAGGCCGTGATCAAACCCAGGCCGAAGGACCGGTGCCGAGAGATGCGGATCATGCGGAGTCTCCGGAGCGCGGCCTATTTCAACACATTGGAAATCCCCGGTGCTCGGTCTTTCGCCGCCACGGCGCGCGCACGAATGCCGGCCGGCGGGCCGCAGCGGCACGCTCGGCGGGCTTGCTCTCGCGACCTGTGACGGCCTATGGCGGCTAATGACGTATGACGGCCTATGACGGCTAATGACGTATGACGGCCTATGACGGCCTATGACGGCTGGTGGCTGCCGATCGCGGCCTATCCCCTTCCGATGGCTGCCAGTCGCGGCTCGAACTTAGCCTAGCGGCGGCCGCGATAACCGTGCATGAAGTACACCGCGACGATGACGAGAAGAATCAGTCCGATGGGTCCGATTCCCCAACCGGAGCCGAGCCCCCAATACAATCCGCCGCCGCCGCCGAACAGCAGCAACAAGATGATGACGATCAATAAAATATCCATGGATTGATACCTGCTCGCGTGACGCTTGAGTAAGTGGGCGGTAGTTCTGCGCTCGGCTCGTCGGGGCTGCGCCACGGAGCCCTTCGATTCCGAGGGTATCGGCCCTTGGGCAGATGCGTCGGTGCGCTGGCGCACCGCACGGCGGAACGGGCTTGGGGGGGCAGGTGCGCTGGCGCACCGCACGACGCAAGGGGCACGCGTGGGCAGGTGCGTCGGAGCGCCGGCTCGGCGGAAAGCGCACGCGCTGGCATGGCCTTCCAGACGCATTTCGGAGCGGAACACCTCTTTTCGGGTCGGAGGACGCCGACTGGTCAAAAAACGGACAGCTTCATTAAGCGGCTGAATTCCCCCGGCGTTTGCGCGGTCGCCGATCACTTATGCACAGGGTTATCCCCTGTGCCTGGGGATAGTCAAAAAAGCAAGTCCTTGACGTCACCGGGTCGGCGGAGCCGAACACCGTCGTGCGACAAGCAGGCGATCCCGCATTCGCTCTTGGGACCAAGACCGTTTTGCAGCGGCAGGGCCGCACGCACAATGCGAGATCGGTGCGCGCCGATCTCGCGCAGCGGTCAGCGAAATTCGCCTTGTTTTTCGGGACCGACGGCGCGTCGCTCCTCGGCCTTCGATTGAACATAAGCCACTCGAATGGCGCCGCATTCACGGTCAGGCCGCAAGAGTTCTTGGACGCGCGCCGTGCAACGGAGCGTCCGAACAGCGGCGCGCGCGCGTCCCGCAGCTCGTCGACACCGCGTTCGAGCAACCCGACGAGGGCGTTGGAACTGACCACTCCGCAGCTTTTATGCACAGGAGGAAAAACGCCGGATTCTTGCCTCTGATCGGGCGCCAGCCGAACGATTTCTAGTGTGATATACAGTTGTACATAACCATATCACCAAGGGTCCGGTGAAAGCGGTGTCCGCGCACCCCCGCTCGCAGGTGCAGTGGCGCTAGGGGTATTGCCGCGGGTACCGGCTGGCGATTCCCTGCACGACACCCCGGGCGCTTCGCTCGAATGGCTCCAATGGCGCGAACGGCTCGAATGGCTCGAGCGGCTCGAATGGCTCGAATGGCTCGAATGGCTCGAATGGCTCGAATGGCTCGGCCGAGCCTGCAGCGCCGGTCACATGATCGCTTGCATCGTCACTTCCGCGCTTGCGTGATGGGGGCGAGCCCGTCCGGCGTTCCCTCGATCTTGGCGAGATGCGGGAACTGGGCTCCGCGGTCATAGGCGATGTGCAGCGTCGAATACACGCCCGTGTTCGCGACCAGCACGTCGATGGGCTGGTGGGATTGCGCGGCGCTGTCCAAGGCCGCTTCGAGCACGTCGACCGTATAAGCCTGCGCGCCGACGGCGATGATTTCCATGCCTGGGATGAAACCCGCATCGAACGCGGCGCTGCCCCAGATCACGTCGCCGATCACGGCAGGCTCCTTGGGCGCCTCCTTGTTCTTCACGATGAGACCCAGCGAGTCGCTGAAGTCCGTGCTCTGCCGCGCCTTCTCCAGAGCTTTGAAACTCGGGGAAGGCGTGTCGGTGTAGACCAGTGCCCAGCCGGCCCGGCGCAGTCCGCCGAGCGGCGCACCGACCTCGTGGGAATCCAGACGGGAGCGCAGGAATGTCGTCCAGTCGTTCGGCTGCACGGCCTCGAGCGCCGCGACCAGGTCCTCGAAGCGATACGGCACGACGCCGATGCTGCCGTTCTCGATGCCGAAGAACGCGTGGGCGAAGTCATCGAGCGAGCGCGTATTGTGGGACAGTGCACGGATCGTGGTGTCGACGTCCAGCCAGATGAGCTCCCCTTCCGGATAGTAATCGACGAGCCGCCGCGAGCTGCCCCAGACGCGCGGTGCGTAGTAGCCGCGCTGCGCCGAATCGGCCGTGTCCTGCAGCGACCGCCAGGTGCGTCCGGGACGATGGTTCATCTGCGCCGCCGTGAGGGCGAGCTGATCCCGATATTGTTCCGCGCTCCAAAGCCCGGCGCGGGCAGTCAGCACATTGCCGAGGTATTCGGTCAGTCCCTCGTAAACCCAGAGCAGATCGCCCTGCATCGGTGTGCTGTAGTCGGGCGTGGCGAGCCCCGCCGGGCGGCGGAACTTGCCGTTCCACGAATGCACATATTCGTGCGGCAACAGACCCGCACCGTTCAGGAACATCGCGGGATCCGTGAAGAAATCGGCACTGATCCGGTCGTCGCTCGATTGATGATGTTCGAGCCCGAAGTGTCCCGTGTTGTCCGACACGGCGAGCAAGAAGTCATAGTGGGCGTAGTGCTGCGCGCCGAACAGAGCGATCGCCTGCTTGATCAGCGCGACGAAGCGCTGCACCTCGACGGAGGAGACCTCGACGTTCGCCGCTCGATCACCGAACACATTGAGGTGCACGGGTACGGCTGCGCCGGGCGCGAGATCGATACGCCGTACGAACTCACCCGTGAACAGCGGCGAATCCACGAGCGCATCGAAGCTCAGCTTTCCGAAGTGCACGACTCCGTCCTGCTCGGCGACCCGCTCGAGTGCCGTGGCGTATTGCCAGCCGTCCGGCACGGTCACGGCGGGCTCGATCATGATCTGCCGGACGGGATACCCGGCCGGGTAGAATGTAACCTGGTTCCATTCGAGCTCGGCGAGGCGCGGCGTCGCGGACGGGCTCTGGCCGAAGGAGCCGCCCGCCATCGGCGAGAGGAACTGGAAATCGAGGTCGATGCGCGAGGCCCCGGCCGGAACCTCGAGATGCAGGGCGTACATGTCCTCGAGGTCGCGGCGCCAGCCGAGGATCGTCCCGCCGGCGTTGATCTTGAGCGAGGTCAGCGAGTCGATCGTGCCGCTCGGCGAGTGTTCGCCCGGGATCCACTCCGGATAGCGCAGCGTCAGCGGGCCTGCCGTGACCGGAATGGATTCATGCACGGTGAAGATCTTGCGCGCCGACGCGCGCAAATCGACGGCGACGGTCAGCGTGCCCGGGTAGGGGGCATCTTGCAAGACCGGTGTGACCGACGTCGCGGCCGGAGCCTGCGCGGCGTCGGCTGTGCCGGTGCACAGCAGGGCGGCGCCGGCGAGGGCGCCGCAGCCCGCGGCAGCAATCAGCCCGAAAAATTCCGTCAACCCGACACATGCAATCAGCCCGAAAATTTCCGTCAGCCCGACACTCCAATCCCAGCCGTTGCGCCTCTGCATCCCCGATCTCCCTGCGTTGCTATTCGAATTCGCGGCAAAAAAGATTCGAATGATACCCACAAACGAGAGCTGCAGGCACGCCCGGGGCGATCGTGCGCGGGACGCATGCCATCGGGCGGGCGCAGCGTGGGCTATCGGGCGGCCGCAGCGTGGGCCATCGGGCGGGCGCAGCGTGGGCCATCGGGCGGGCACGGTCTTGGGTCATCGTGCGCGCGCGCGGGTCGTCGTCCGGACTCGACGGACCCCATCGCTAGAATCGATTTCGCCTGGAGGCGGACCGGCATAGACTGGGCTGCGACTCAAGAACCGGGTACGTCCAATCATGATCATCGAGTCGGCGCAGATCTCCGTGCATCCGGGCAGCGAGCCCGACTTCGAGGCGGCCTACGCCCGGGCCGCCGTGCACCTCGAGGCGAGCGCGGGCTACCTCGGGCACACCCTGCGCCGCTCGATCGAGGCGCCGAACCGGTACTTGCTGACCGTCGAATGGCGCAGTCTCGAGGACCACACCGTGGGCTTTCGCGGCTCACCGGGCTTTGTGTCTTGGCGAGCGTTGATCGGCCCGTTCTTCGCGGCCCCGCCCGTGGTGGAGCATTTTCGCGATCCATAGCGCAACGTCCCGCGCTGCTCGACGACATCTATCTGATCATCGCGTCGCGCGCGTGAACCTGCGATTCTGCGGGTCGGCGGTGCACGTGTGACGCTGTGATAACGTGGCACTCGCCATGGCGTCATCATCGTATCCATGCTCAAGTTGATCTCGCGGCTGCCACTGCGTGCCCTGTACGCAGTGGCCGCCCTGCTGTACTTTCTTGCGTATTATGTCGTCCGCCATCGTCGGCGCATCATCGACGAGCAGCTCGAGCGGGTATTTCCCAATGACGCGGCTGCGGCGCGGCGCCGTATCCACAAACAGTTCATTCGCAATTTCTGCGACGTCGCCGTGGAGCTGCTGAAATCCGCGACCATGTCCGCACAGGCCATGCGTGACCGCGTCCGGATCGTGAACGTCGAAGTGGCTCGCAGGTACCTGGATCGGGGCAAGTCGGTGCTGCTCGTGACCTCGCACTTGTGCAACTGGGAATGGCTGCTCCATGGCGTTGCGCTGCATCTCGGCTATCCGCTCGATGCCGCCTACAAGCCGCTGCACGACGCCTGGGCCGAGCGGCTCATGCTGGGGCTGCGGTCGCGGTTTGGCGCCCGGCTGGTACCGGCGAAGGAGCTGCTGGCGGACCATTTGCGTCGCCGGGGCATCGTGCGCGCACTCGCGATGAACGCGGACCAGGCGCCGATGTCGAGCGAACAGCGGCACTGGACGCAATTCCTCGGGCAGGATACGGCCTTTTACATCGGGGCCGAACAGATCGCCCGGGCGACGCGGCTGCCGATCATTAATGTTGCAATGCGCCGAGTGCGCCGCGGCCATTATGAGGTCGAGCTCGCCGAACTCTGGGACGGCGCGGAGCCGACCGGGATCGGTGAACTCACCGAACGCTATGTGCGGGCCTGCGAACGCAGCGTCTACGGCAGTCCCGCGGATTGGCTCTGGTCATACCGCCGCTGGCGCCTGAAGCGGCCCCTGTACGGAACCTGAGCATGCCTGAGCCTGGTT
>Ga0116229_10013216_pt1 | contig 11718 bp, 8 predicted proteins | sample S1TSphgellanicum_3_FD_87313 | JGI IMG/M metagenome (GOLD analysis project Ga0116229, IMG submission 87313) | Host-associated microbial communities from peat moss isolated from Minnesota, USA - S1T2_Fc - Sphagnum magellanicum MG | ecosystem: Host-associated > Plants > Peat moss > Unclassified... | reverse complement strand
TGGCAAAATAGATTAGGTTATTTTTCACCTATATCCTAAACCTTATCAATGGGATTGTCATTTGTAGGCAACCCTAATCCTAGACATGCCTACAAAAAATGTGTACCTAACTTACCAAAAGACCATAGTTGACCTATTTTGGTTGCACATGCAACTATGAATATATGCATATCAAATATATATGATAGTATATATCCAAAGGCATATATACGATAATATATATCCACAGAAATCATCCAAAGGTTGGGATGAAGGTGACCATAGTTGCACCATAGTTGCATACACACCCAAAAAGGGGGCAAAAATCCATTGCATTTGCATAAAAAACCTTGCATAGTTACATGTGACCGAAAGTTGCATCCTAGTTGCAAACATGGTGGTTGCATATGACAGAATTTCTAGTAGTGTTAGATGTACACATGATACCTCCTCGGATTGGTACAATTTGTCATGTGTTCAAGATAACACACTCATTTTTTGTTCTTTCATGTACCATTTGTTACAAATCTGCAAAGGTTGGAAATAAAATCCACAAAGGTTTTATTTAACAATCTACTTCACTTCAGTACCATCAACCCCATGAGGAATGGGAAGAAGACTTAGCCAATGATGAAGTTGAATAAACAATACCACAATATGTTGAAACTATACTTCAAACAAAGTATTTGGAGGAGCATGCTTTTACAATTGAAATAGGGTACCAATCAAGGATCAAAGTTGAGTGCAACACTTCACAAATAACAATAATTAATACAAGAATGAAGACAACCACGAATGCTAATGTGTTGAAAACTAGTGAATCTAGGGTTAGGCAAAGACAACAAAACAAAATCTACCTAGAGACAAATATGGAATGGATTTAATCAAAGTGCAGATCAAGAACCTAAACATACACCCAATTGTTATAGTCTTTATAGATAGGAGGGCCATGTTATTGTAGAATGTCATTTTATTGAAAAAGATGTATGGGATGCAATGATCAATCATTTCAAAAACAGAGTATAAATTGAATTAAATTTGGAGGAAAAACAAAACCTAATGATCATGTAGGAAATTGTTGAAAATTTGATACAACCACAAAATTGTAGAAAAACATACCATTTTATAGAAAGTTGTGAAGTATGGAGGACATCATTTGATGTTAAGGTACTTCGACTAATCAAACAACCACATTTTGCTCTAAAGAGAATTAGGATGACTACAACCCATCTTATTTTGAGTGGTGCAAGAATTATAGCCCTCAAATGTTATGGATCTATGCCTAGAGTGTGGAACAAACAAATGGCAAACATTATAGTTGAGCAATACAACAATGCATCATTTCATGATGGAGTAATTGATATAGTTCCATAGTTTCTTATAGTAGTTAACAACGTGATGTATGGTACAACCACATAAACTCCATACCAGAATAGGTTTGTGCCTACTAATATAATGAACACGAATACAACCAAGTTTATAGGATTTCCTAAATCAAGACAAGAACAAAGGCAAGCCTAGTTCCAATTTAAATCACAACAAAAAAAATAAAATAAAAACATGACATTTGTACTTGACAAGAATCTAACAAGATTTTATTGCAAAAATGAAACAAGAACAAAATAAGGTTGTGACAAGAAAACGTACTCAAAACTAGTGTTGAAAAAATTAAAGGTAATTAAGGGTCCTATCTCTATTTATACCCCTTGGGGACCTAACTTGCGAAAATCTCCATGGAACGTTTTGTCCCCATGTGTGGCCCACAATTGGATTGAAAGTGAACTAAGAGTGAACTAAATTAATAATTAACTAAAAATGAATTGACAATTAACTAAGAGTGAATTGAATTGATAGTTAACTAAGAGTAAACAAATAATGAACTAAGAGCGTGATGCTAACAATGATGCTAATGATAATGCTGACAATGATGATGGTGATGATGTTGGAAATGATGCTAACAATGATGTTGGAGATGATGCTAACAATAATGTTGGCGATGATATTAGTGATGTCATTTGTGACATCTAATGAAGAAGGATGTTTAATATCTATAGTGAATTTTAAAATTGCTAAGTAATAGTGGAGAATTTTCCTTTGCACAATTTGGTATATACACTACGGAATTCACATGGTACTAAAATAGTACCAACTAGCTTTGAATTAAAGAAATTTGTAGTAATAGAACTTTATGTAGATGTAGATGTACATTTAACCACATGAATACCATCACATAATATAGTTATCATTAAATCAATACCACCAAATCTAGGAAGCAACCCTCTAGAACCCACATGAGGTGCTACAATAACATTTGTGCAATGTATAATACCCAATTCAAGGACTTACATGAAACTCTTTAACTATCATGAATAGAAGGAAAACTCTAATATGGATGTTTGTGTATGAGTATTCAAGTCGTTATCAAAGCTAACAATGACACAGTAGACAACAAAATAACCAATCTATTTAATTTTAGATTGAAAAAGAGTGGATCAAATTGGTGTAATAACTATATGTGAAATCATCCAAACTATAGATTTGCAAATTTAGGACAAGCTTTATGTTGACAATACCGAACAATGTAGAACAATGAATGAGTGTATTTACAACTCAAGAAGTTGAAATAGGAGTCAACAAAATGAATAGAGGTACATTATGAAAGGTTAGATATAATTGGAAAATAATTTATAAATTCTTGCAACTAATAGTTTTTTAATGATTATGTTTTGATCTAGACTATAATCTTATTTGTACATTGCTATAATAGGGATGAAATGAAACATTTTGCAACAACACAAGGAATTTGCACTAATGTGTGAAGAAGGTATTTTTGTACAAGAAGCACAAAATTCATTATCTATACCACAAACTTCAAGGATAGGGTTTGTATCTATGGGAAATGAAATACTTGCAAAAGCAAATATGTCCTATACAAATTATCATCATACAAACCATAATGTGGGAACAGGCAAAAACAAAAAAGAGGAACCCACTATAGCTGTTGTTGAAACTATTGCACAATGAATATACCTCCAAGACCATTAAACTATGCTTGTCATGTTTGTGGGATATTGGGCCATAAATTAACAAATTGTCTGAATTTTGCAAAATGCAAACCATCTTCAAGGACAAAGGAAGTAAAACCACAAAAAATAAGCCTATAGGTAAGGTAAAAGTTACTAATGCATCAATTAACATGGTTGATGTTCATGTGACCATTCAAAGTAAGGTGATAGAAGAACAAGTGTTCAAAAACCAAAATCCAAAAAAGAACAAAATTGTAGCTAATTAGGAAGCAAAAGAGAAATCGAAGAAATTTATGATAGAAACCATGTAATAGATGTAAGTAATTAATCCATCATTTGACATACCTTCTACTAAACAAAAAAATGGACTACCAGTTGGACTAAGATGCCAAGTTCAACGAAACCTGCAAAACCAATAAAACCTTCTACCTTTCCAAATAAATTATACATGTAGAACATATATTTCAACATATCAATAAATAGATGTTGGAAACCAATTATACATTGAACCTTGGACAATTATTCAAACACCAAACCTTAAAAGGTACATGTGGTAAACATTGAAATCAAATAAACCATGGACTAATATTAAGCCCATCACTAACAAAACAACCATATTTATAATACCTAATATTAAAACAACATAATTGTTATAGATAATCATATGGTTGTTATCCAAGTAAAAATAGGAATAAACATAATTGATGATATACTTTTAGATGGAGGGTCAAAGGTAAATATCATCACAGAACAACTAAGAACTAAATTAAGGCTACCTAAACTTAAAATTGTTCCTTACAATGTGCAAATGGCAAATCAAACAACAACAAAACTAGTAGGATTGATTAGAGATTTGAAAATGCATGTGCATGGTATACCATACATAACTACTTTATAATCCTATAAAACATTATTGTAGATTCTAGTTATTCCATGTTGTTGGGTAAACCATGACTCAAGGATGCCAAAGTGGAACATGATTGGGTAGTAACATGATTATAGATACAACGGAATGATATCATCAGAACTATAGTAATAACGAAACATTTGGATACTAATCTAAAAAGACTAGAAGCCTTATTGTGCAAGGACTATCATAATGGTATCATATATGAAGGAAAAAACATGATGTTTACAAATGCACTTGAGTTATTTTCTATTGGTACAATTAATTTACCCTTAGATGTTGTGAATGCAGTTATAGTAAACATAGTCCAAATTGAAATAATAACAAATATCGCAAGTTTTGTTGTAAATACCATAATTAACCACAAAGATAATTTTAAAACAAATTGTTGATTAAAAAAATTAACATAGTTCTTGAAGATAATGTGTATCTTGAGATCTACTATCATCATAAACTTTGTCATGTATAAATTGATGAAACATCAACTTGGATTAGGTTGGAATCAACTTGCATCACCACAAATAATAAATGATATTTTTCCAAGATTGTTTCATTACTAGAAATTTTGGGTTTTGCAATTGTCATTTGCAACTAAAATTCAGTTGCATGTGACACATGCATCTACAAATTTGTGTAGTTGCATAAAACAAGTTGCACATGACATTCAGTTGCATGTGACACTACATATGCAACATGTATATACAATGTTAATATACATGTTCATACATACATACAAATCCAAATGTAATTGCACATTATGTGTAACTCTCCTTGCAACTACAATGCAACTAATCAAAATATGACATACGTTTAAAAAATAAACAACTAGCTTGTGGACATGTGTCATTATTTAAATTTTTTGTGTTTTCAAAATTAAAAATTCATTGGATTAATCTCAATCATTAAAGTTTCTGCCACTATTATGATGACACATGGCACACCATGGAACGTTCATTGACCATTTGACACGTGTTCATTTTAACACCAATTATATGGTGACATGTGGCAATCAAAGCCCACCTATTTTTAAAATTTTAAATATTAATCAATGAAATTTAAATCATCTGATTTATGGCTAATAAGATGTTGACATGTGGTGCATAGGTAGGTAGGTAATAATTAAACCCTATTAAGTAGGTTTACTTAGGTATGCAAATAGGTTGAAAAGTAGCTAGGCTTAGGTTATATAGGTAGATTTAAAATAATCCAATTTTATTTTTAAGTTTAACCATTTCATAAGGGTCAAATTTTTTTCATTCATTCATCCCCAATGGCACTTAATATTTGGCTACTACATAGCTATTGCTCCTACTTATATACTAAGCCAAATAGAATTTGAAGCCAAAGGATATGGGTAAAAACATTCCATTGTAAACCTCATGAACTAACCTAGTTGCACATTAGATGCAACTATTGTATTAGATTATACCAACCAGGGGAGGGCTCTGTTGCTTTTGGTGTGCAAAACAAACTTGAAGCCCTCCTCTTGGCGCATCTAAAACATTAAGAATTGTTGAAAACATATTAGAAATGAGAAAGTTATGGCCCCCCAAAGTAAAGGGGGTCAAAAACTCCCAAAAAAAAACTATTGAACACTACAAAGGTCGGTTCTTAAACACCCAGAAAGTTCATTTTATGTTGTTTTGTTGTTATTAGAGTTCCAATGTGATTTATAGGACTTCAAGTGGCGCGCGTTCCTATAACATTTTAAATCGTTTAAAATGAATAAGAAATAAGAAAGTTATGAAGTTTAAAAGTAGGGGGGGTCTAAAGAAAAAAAACCAAAATGTTTTGTAAAGCTTATTTTCTTATTTTTCTTCTTGTTAGTTTTTCATTACTCCTTTTCTTTTGCACTTCAAAAATGATTATAGGATATTTTAAATAATTATGATTACTTAATGAAAATATGATTTTAATATCATTATCTAGCTTAAATTAATAATTAGTTTAGGATGTTTGTATAGTTGTAGGTTAATTAATGTAGCCTATTTACATTAATATTTTAACATAAATAATAAATTTTAAATATATAATACCTATTGAGTATATATATATCACTGTAATTATAATAAAATTTTGATTAATAATTATGATTATTTATAATAAAATTTAATATTATCATATATTGATTTTGAAAAAAAATTAAATCAAATTTACATTTTCTGAAAAAAAAATCCAAAATAAAATAAAATAAACATATTTAAACCATGGTTTAATTTAACTTAACTTAATTTAACATAATTTAGCCTAACTTAATTTAACCATTGTTAATTTTAGCCTAATTTAATTCAGCCATACACATTTTAACCTAACTTAAATTACCCATATTTATTTTATCCTAATTTAATTTAGCTTAATTTAATTAGGCATAAATATTATAGCCTAATTTAATTTAGCCATATTTATTTTAACCTAGTTTAATTTAGCTTAATTTACTTTAACCATAATTAATTTGGCCTAATTTAATTTAATTTAGCCATAATCATTTTAGCCTAATAAATTTAACCATGGTTAATTTTATCCTAATTTAATTTAACCATAATTAGTTTAGTTTTGCTTAATTTAGCCACGGTTAATTTAACTTGATTAATTAAGCTTAATTTAAATTAGCCATAATTAGTTTAGCTTGACTTAATTAACCATGGTTATTTTAACCTAGGTTCGTTTAGGCTAGCCTAAGTTAACATGGGGTTAACCTTAGTACTAAAGGTACATAACACTATTATATATAACCTATGTAAATATATTAAGTATAGTAATTTAAGTATGTATAAGTTTAGGTCATTATTTTATGACACATGTCCATGTTGTACACATATAGTTGCATGTTAGTTGCGCACATAAACATATGGCTCAAAAATTATACAATACCAAATTTGTAGTTATAAACATGACCAAGATAGTTGTAAACGACAATTAGTTGCATGCTAGTTGCATAATGACTGGTTGCAAATGACAAGATTTTTAGTAGTGTTTTAAAAGGCTCCAACATGGACATCAATGTAATCTTCACATCCTTTATGATTTTATTTCCCTTGGTATCCAAAATATAAGCCAACTTTTAAAACTCAAAATGCCACTTTGGTGAGTGGCTAAATAGCCATACATGTTCATCATGAACCTCTCTAATCACACAATGGAATTCAAATCCACCAATAATTGGATTGCCAAGTTAGTCCTGTGAACAACATAATGCACACCTATGGAAAAAGGGTGCCCAAGAATCCTTGATTTGTTTGGTCATTTTTTTTTCCCACCTTGAAACACATTCACTACATTTATTCCAAAGCTTAAAAGCTTTTTGGACATATCCTCCCTTGTCAGCTTCCCACCCTTCAACAATGCATTCATAATTACTTTAATGTGGTTAGAACTAATCCATCAACAACACTTTTAGCAGATATCAAAATAGGTACCACAATCCAATAATCAATCACATCTACATGCACACAAATTGAAAACCCATTGCAAATGGTTATAACCTTGTCACAAAAACATGCTATGAATTGGATAGATTGTATTGTTTAAGCAAAAAAAATTGGACTTGGATGTACTTGAATTTAGCTAAGAAATGATCATATATATCATACTAGTGGGCAAACCCATCCATGGGTGGTACCACTAAGAACCTTTTCAACAAAATCCAAGGAAAGGTGGACCCAATTTAATTCAATTAAAGAAACATAATTTTTTTTATTGTCTTTTTTTATTGTTGATTTGCACCACATTGGCTTTGTGTTCCCCACCTATGTACACATTATGGAAAAATTGTAGACATTTACATAAGTTACACAAGTAAAAAAAAATGTTTTTGAAATTATTGACCTCTTATTGTTATATATTAAATTGAACCATCATTAAAAAAAATATTTATCAATTATATAGTCACTAATGTGTGTGGCCCAAATTGTTGATTGAAACCAAAAAATGAAAAACAATACAAATTTGTAAACAATGTAAATGACCCTTCAAAACCTCCAAGTCCTAACCTTCAAAAATTGCTGATTTTTTTTTTATTGTTTCAATTCATTATCTATTAATCAAATTTTAAAAGGACTATTTTAGGCCCTCCTAAAAATTAAAAACATAAAGAAGAGTGAAAAAATTATTTTTGTGTTTTTGAACAAAAAACCATGAAATTTATTTTTATGGAACTTTTTCTTTGACCACTCATTTGGAATTTTTTTTTTTAAAAATTTGGTAAACCCAATTGAAGTTTCAAATTTTACACAACTTGGGTAATCTTTTGACATAAAATTTGAAGTGAAAAATCTTCTTTAAGTGAGCCCTATGTTGTCCTAAAGTTGAATGGGTCTAAGAAATTTGGGGTGTGACATTTCGAATGGTACCACCCTAGGATGGGTTTGCTCCAGGGCATGGTAGTATTGTTTTAAGAGCCCTAAGCTAATGAATAGTGCATGCATAGACTCGTACTTTAACAAAGGATGACCATGTGCAAAAACATGAAACGAGGTTTTCATTTTAACAATTTTTCAATTCCCTTCACCTATATGCTATATGTCACATGGATGAGAATTGACTTAAGACCTTTCAAAACATATAACTTCATATTTTTTAGGTGTGCACAATCCTTTGCAATGTATTCTCCACCTTTCTTCACCACAAGTTCAAGCAAATCTCATATGATAACCTTATGATTCTAGTGTTTAATTAAAATGTCCCAATTGCAACAATCTTCTCCTTGTTTTCAATCATTTGACACTTTAAACCTTTAATCCATGGCAACCTTGTTGCCCATTTCACTTGAAACTTTCATGTGTTATCATAAGATTTTTTCAACCTTTTCCCATCCTTCTTTGTTTTTTTTTAAGGCAAGGCAAACTCTAATTCAAACAACTCAACGTTACAATATTTACTAGAGGCCTGATCAAAATGTGAATATAACAACCCCAAAATTTGTTTTAGTCTATGGATTCATGAAAGATTTGAAGCAAGTCAAACTTGGCAACATGTGTTTCAAGATTCTCTTCAAGACCATCAAACATGGAATTAAGCATTTTGTTTTGTACAATTTTAATCTCAAGAAGACAACTGGTAGAATTAGGAGATGAAGGAGACCTTGCTCCTTTAAAAAGAGATTCAAACCATTAAACAACATGTAAGACCAAGGAAACATGGTGGAATAAAAAAACAAGGACATTGTAAGTTTTGAGTTTTTGGAATAGTTGAAATACTAGAAGATTGATGACAACACAAGCTTCAAAGGTAAGAAAGATGGTTGAAATACATAGCAACTAAAGTAGCTAAGAACTAAAAAGTTTGCAACTACAATGTGCACAACTTTTTGACAAACGGCTTCACCATGGTTGGTAACGAACACAAAATAAAATAAAACACTAGTGCAATTCTTGAATCACAAGAACCTTTTCAGTTTGGGATTGTAAAAACAAAGGAAAAGAGAATAACTCTCAATTTGGGACTATAGAAAGACAAGAGAAAGAGAATAACTCGAGCAACATAGGACTATAGAAACATGAGGATTTAAAGAGAAGAATAACCTTTTGGATTTGGGACTATAGAAACACAAGGACGGGAAAGAAGAGTTGTGAACTTTGATCTAACTTGAGAAGAAAAAAGATTTGAGATCTCCTATGTCAAACTCAATAGAAATGGGATACAAAATTCTTAGAACCATAAGCTCCAACAACAATGGTGGGATTTATAAATTCCTGGTTTTGAAAAAACTTGGGAAAAAAGATTTAGGAACTGAGAGGGACATACCTTCTACTATGTGAATGCCATCTTCATCAATGATTGAAATCACCTCCACCATGTGATTACCAATTATCTACCTTTCCCATATCTTCAAAGTTTAAATGGCCATTTTAACATGTTCAAAGCCATATTGCAAACGGTAAGTACATTTTCTAAACAACAAAAGCATCTGAACTATCCTTGAAGACTTGAACTTGTGAATGTTCATTTTAACTTAAGAGTTGCAAAAAGATGATAAATTTCTGCCCCCTAAAACATATTGGCAATAAGGATTGAGTGAGGTTGGATTATGGCATTCCCAACTACATTCCTCAAGTTCAGTTGACAAAAAATTAGCACTTGCATGTTCAACAATAACAATGGAAGCTTAGAGTTGTTGCAAAACAATTCCAAAGGGGAGCTTGATGAATTGTTGGCAGTGATGGATTTAGGGTTTCAAGAACAACATGGCAATGAGATGATCCCTTTGCTATTTATAATGCACATCCTCTTAAGGGCATGGATGGATGTCATGGGTGTGGTATGCAGCCTTTGTTTCCTCCAACCCTTCATGGGGGAACAAAGTTCCAAACGCCTTTTTTATTGGTTGGGCCTCCCCAAAGAAGTTTGAAAATATGCACCAATTGGCAAAAAAAACAAAGGTTTAGGGTATTGCAAACTTTTTCCCCCAAAAAATTCTAATGTCTGGAACAAAGTAATTAATTTCATCCACCATCTTTTGACCAAATAACTCCCCAACATGGATGTCATGTCACCTTGGCCAATAATAGGGACGTTAATGGCATCCATTTGCTACATCAAATGTCGTAGAGGATTGTCTTTAGCTCTAGAGCTTCCAGTTGCAGTAGTGATACAGCAGGAGCAAAGCTTTCTCGCAGCATCAGGAGTCACACTATTATCCAGTTCCAAGAAGCAAGCTTATAGGCTGCACTCAGTTGAGTGGATCCTTGGAGGGTTATGCCAGTAAGTTGCTGCAGCTGTCTACTAATAACTTGCACAGCTGACTGTTTGAAAGATAAATGACAATGCAAATCTTGCAAGATCTCAGTTTTTTATGATACAAACATCTCAAAGTGTGAAGTTGCTAGTCCTGTTGGCTTCCTACAGCAATAGGAGAACCAAAGGAATTTGATGATGTTTACTATGTTGTTTAGTGGAATACCAACTACCAACTATCACAAGAAGCAAATATGAGGACTATTATTAAGGTGGACAAGCTTGAGGCTGAGTGACACATAATGAAGTCTATAGATTTGCCATTCCCTCTAACTGAGATGAAGCCCACAAGGGCCCTTCTCACACTCTCCCTGGTGGACATATAATACCCCAGCTTTGAATGGGGCCAAATCCACTTATCTTAACATCTTTGACTAAAATGCCTCAAAAGTCCAGGCTCACCTTGCCCATTACTGGGAAAAGGCAAGAGCCACATGTGTGTGCACCTCCAAAAACCATCAGCTACTAGCAACTGTGAACTGGAGAGTAACTTCAACATACCAGAGCTCCAACATGACCTGCAACTTGGAAGTTCACAATTTCTCACATTCCCACACACCTTCCTAGCCCTCCTTGCGGGCTCTTGGAATAGTAACTTAACTGTAAATGGAGTTCCCACAGTTTTGAAACCAAGCTCTCAAAGTTCACATGTTCCTTAAAGGACCCACCTAGGCTACAATGGGCAGATAATCCCCAGAATGGTTTGAGCATGGTTCTTTCTCATCTTTTGGGTTGGCTGGTAGTAAATGCATCTTGCAGCCATGAGCTTGCTCATTATGGGGTACAAAGGTTTTTCAAGTCCACATCTTTTGCAAACCAATCTGGGATCAGCTTTGCTGCATGTGGGTATAAGTCCTTATATGAATTTCTGATGGTGACCTCTGCCACCCCTGCGACCCCTGATATATCTGTCACCACCAACAATAAAGTTAATTAACAACAGCATACCAAATGAAAAGTACCATGGGTTCTAGATTTGGAGTTTTATGGGGAATAGATGTCAAGAACAAGCAATTTCTGACTTGGAGCTCAATTTGATGATCTGACTCTAAAAGAAAAAACTAATGACTTGCA
>Ga0116229_10013214_pt1 | contig 11719 bp, 8 predicted proteins | sample S1TSphgellanicum_3_FD_87313 | JGI IMG/M metagenome (GOLD analysis project Ga0116229, IMG submission 87313) | Host-associated microbial communities from peat moss isolated from Minnesota, USA - S1T2_Fc - Sphagnum magellanicum MG | ecosystem: Host-associated > Plants > Peat moss > Unclassified... | reverse complement strand
TTGGCATCCTCGACCCGTTCGGCGACGGTTTCGACGCCCTTACGCTTCGCGGCTTCCACCAAACCCTTCACCCGCTGCTGCTGCAATTGATTGGTGGACAAGCCCTGCATCAACGAGCCGTCGACTTTGATGAAATTCATGCCGATATCGGTGAGTAGTTTCAACGGGTCGCGACCCGTGCCGAAATGCTCCAGCGCGAACCTGAAGCCGAGCTTGCGCAGGTTCTCGGCAAATTCCGTGGTGGGCCGGACATACTGGGTGGCCAGCTCCTCGGTGACCTGGACGCACAGCCGCTTCGGTTCGATCTTCAGCGATTTCAATTGCGTCTCGAGCCAGGTCAGGACGGTCTTGTCCAAGATCGTGTCGCGCGAGACGCGTACGAAAATGCACGAGGCCTTCCGATTGGCGGCGAACGACATCGAGGCGCCGATGACCCAGCGATCGATGTTCTTCATCAGATCATTGCGTTCCGCCGCGGCGATGAATTCGGCCGGCAGCACTTCGTTGCCCTGTTCGTCCAGCATGCGCACGAGTACGTCGAACATGCCCTTGTCCTCGCCGAGCAGGCTCGCGATCGGTTGTTGCACCAGGCGGAAGCGGTTCTCCATCAACGCGCTCTTGATGTGCTTTACCCAGATCTTGTCGTAGGCCTGGACACGGGTGTCGGTGTCGGATTTGTCCACGGCATGCACTTGATTTCCGCCGAGTTCGCGCCCGCGCCGGGTCGCCTTGATGGCGTCGGTGATCGCGGCGTTGATGTCGGGAGCCGTGGGCGGCAGCAATCCCAATCCCACCGTTACGGTGGCGGACAGCGTCTTGTCCTCGATGGAAAACGTGTGCTCGCCGACCCGCTTGACGACGTTTTCAGCCCACATCTCCATGTCGCGCGCGGTGCCGCGCTCCAACAGGATCAAAAATCCGTTGCCGCCGAAGCGGCCGCAGACATCGGTCGACGTGATCTGCACTCGCAGCAGGTCGGCGAGCTGCGCCATGAAATCCTCGCTCGCCAACATGCCGATCGAATGCTGGATGTCCGCAAAGCGATCCGGTTTGATGTGCGCGAATTGGCGCACGCCGCCCTTGATGGAGACGTCGCAGCGTTCACGGATCGCCGCGATCAGATAACGCTGCTGTAGGAACCTCGTCGACGCATCGTTCTTGACGGCTTCGGCCAGGCGCGCCTCCAAATCGAGCTTCGTGCGGTGTCGCGCCGGAATGCTGATGCGGGTCGCCGGTTCGTTCTCGTAATCCGCCTTGGTCAGCGTGAGCTCGAGCGCCATGCTGGAGCCGTCCGACAGCAGCGCCTGCACCTTCAGGCCGTGGTTCGTCCACTTGCCCTGTAAACAAGCCACCAACGCGCCCTTCAAGGCAGGATGGGTCTCCTGCTCGAACAGGTCCATGAGAGGGGTTCCGGTCAGGGCATCGCTGCCGGAATACCCGAACAGTTCCAGCCATGCACCGTTGGCATCGACGATGATGCCTTCCTGCACGTGGGTGATTGCGTCAGCCGAACCTTCCAGGAAATTTTGCAGTTGCTCTCGATATTCGCGCGCGGATGACAGCGTCGTCGACAATGCGCGTTCCAGGCGAAAGGCGCGCAGCTCACGGGTCGCGACCGATTGCAGGCGGCCCCGGTTGGCGAGGGTGACCACGTCCTGGGCGCCCAGCTTCATGGCGTCCGCAATGGTCGCCTCGTCGATGGATTCACGGGCCACCAGCACCGGCATCTCCGGTGCGCTGGTCTGCTTCACCTTCATGATCGAACCCAAATCGATGTCGAGTTCCTCGATGAAAACGACGAGCATTTCCGGATTCAGCTGTGTGAGGGCATCCCCTAGATCCCGCGCGTCGGTGAGCCAGGTGCAGTGGACCGGATGCCCCGCCTTGCGCAGCGTGCTATTGATCGCCTCGACGTGGTCTTGCGACCTCGACATGACGATCAACGGAACGGCACCCTGGTCTGACACTGGTTAAGGTCCTCGCAAAACAACGGCCGACATAATCGATCCCAAAGTGTAACACCCGCTCGGCGGCGAATCTGGGACCGGCGTCTTGGCGTGGCAGCCTCGCAGCCTTCTTTTCGGCCGAATTGGCCTCGAGCCCGGGTTGCGGCTATCATACGCGCCCTTCACCCCGAGGCCTTCGATGGCGAACTACAGCACGAACGAATTCAAAGCCGGTCTTAAGATTCTGATCGATGGCGATCCGTATGCGATCGTCGAGAACGAGATGGTCAAGCCCGGCAAGGGTCAGGCATTCAATCGCGTCCGCGTACGCAACCTCAAGACCGGCCGTACCATCGAGCGGACGTGGAAATCCGGCGATACCGTCGAGGCCGCCGACGTGGTCGACACCGACATGCAATACCTGTATCGGGACGGCGACTTCTTCAATTTCATGGTGCCCGACACGTTCGAGCAATTGACGGCATCCAAGGAGGCCGTGGGTGACGGTGCGCAATGGCTCAAGGACGGCACGATGTGCGCGGTGACCTTGTGGAACGGGGTACCGCTGCAAGTCGTGCCGCCGGCCCACATGGAGTTGAAAGTGATCGAGACCGATCCGGGCGTTCGGGGCGACACGGCCACCGGTGGCTCGAAGCCTGCCAAGCTCGAGACCGGGGCCATGGTGAGGGTGCCGCTGTTCATCAACGAAGGCGAGATTTTGCGCATCGATACCCGCACGGGCGAGTATTTGTCGCGCGGCAAGAGCTGAGCGCAGCGGCGCCGGCCGATCCGGGGGGTCAGGCGTTGTCGATGCAGAAGGCCATGCCTTCCGACAGGCGGCTTGCGGCCAGCGCGACGGCCACGAGCCGATCGAAGCCCAGCGCCACTCCGGCGCAATCCGGGATGCCGGCGCCGAGCGCCGCGAGCAGGTGCTCGTCGAGCGGGGGTTCGACTTGCGCGCGTGCGCGGCGCAGGCGAAGATCTTGTTGGAAGCGCGAACGCTGTTCTGCTGCGCTCGCCAATTCATGGAAGCCGTTCGCCACTTCGATGCCATCCAAATAGAGCTCAAAGCGAGCCGCCACGGGCGGCAAGCCGGGTTTGAGCCGCGCCAGCGATGCCTGCGACGCGGGATAATCGCACACGAAGCACGGCCGATCCCGGCCGAGCTGGGGCCCCACCGCTAGCCCCATCAATAGGTCGAGCCAGCCGTCGCGGTCGAGTGCGGCATGGCAAGTGATACCCCGATCCGTGGCGGCGCGCGCCAGCGCCGCATCGCTGTCCGCGTGAGGGTCCACGCCGGCGTGGCGGCGCATCGCATCGGCGTAGGTCAGCCGTTCCGCGGGCAACAAGGCGCGATGGGGTGCGAGCAAGGTCGCGACCAGGGTTTCGACCTCGGTCATCAATGAGGCGTCGTCGAATCCCAGCCGGTACCACTCGATCAGTGTGAACTCGGGATTGTGCCAGCGACCGCGTTCTTCATCTCGAAACACCTTGCACACCTGGTAGATGTCACCACTGCCCGCGGCCAGCAGCCGTTTCATCGCGTATTCGGGCGACGTGCTCAAGTAATACGAACCCGGCAGGCCGGCAATGCGGGTTGTCAGCGATTCGATCTGAGGATCGGTAACGGCGCCGGCGCTCAAGATCGGCGTTTCCACCTCTAGAACGTGGCGTGCCGCGAAGAATTCGCGCAGGCGCGCGAGCATCGCGGCGCGGTGGCGCAGTGCATGGAGCGGCGCCGTGGGCCGCCAAGCCGCGTCGGCGGCGCCCGTGGCGTCCGCGCCCTCGGTGTCCGGGCGCCTGGCGTTCGTGGCGTATGACGGGCTGCTCACGCGCTCGCGCCGATGGGCTCGCCCAAGCGCACCCGCGACCCGGCGTGAAGCGAGGGAAGCCACTCGACCCGCCGCGGCTCGAACAACAGGATCACGGTGGATCCCATATTGAACCGGCCGAGTTCGGCGCCTTTTTCGAGCGTCAGCGCCGGGCACGCGATGCGCGTTACGGTGCGCCTTGCTGCCGGCGTGATGTCGCCGGCCCAGACCGTGGCCATGCTGCCGACATTGAGTGCACCCACCATGACCAGCGCGAACCGCCCGAATGCGGTATCGAACAAAGTCAGCACCCGTTCATTGCGCGCAAACAGCCGCGGCACGAGCCGCGCGGTCACGCCGTTGACGCTGAACAAGCGTCCCGGTACGAACACGGTGTCGAGCAGCGTGCCGCGCACGGCCATGTGAATGCGGTGATAATTGAACGGCGCCAAATAGATGGTGGCGAAAGCACCGCCCTCGAAACCCTTGGCCCACGATTGACCGGCGAGCAAGTCATCCAACGTATAATCGCGGCCCTTGGCCTGCAGCAGCCGGTTGCCGAGAATCACGCCGCATTCGCTCACCGCACCGTCGACGGGGCTCGCGATCGTATGCGACCTCGAGTCGATCGGACGCGCATCGGGGCGCAGCATTCGCGTGAAGAATTCGTTGAAACTTGCATATCGATACGGATCAGGTTCGGCCGCGTCGCTCATGTCGACCGCAAACATTTTCAGGAAACCGCGCGTCAACGCATTCTTGAACCACGGCGTGCGGACGCGGGTCGCGGCGAGAACCAGCCGCGACAATCCGTGTTGTGGCAGAACGTATTGCAGGGAGACGAACAAGCGTCCGAACAGAGCGCTCATACCGGCGCAGCCACGATGCGTTTAAAGTCCGCTTCGAGCGCAGCCACGGTCAACGGACCGGTGAGAATGGCGACGAGTTTGCCGGCTGGGTTCAGCACGAAGATCTCCGCCGAATGATCGACAGTGTAGGTGCCGTCGGCCTGGGTCGTCAGGATGACACCCACACCCAGCTTGGCGGCGACGGCTTCGGCCGCCGGTTGATCGATTCCGGTGATGCCGATGAACTCTGGATCGAAGTAGGGCACGTATTTCGCCAGCTGTTCCGGCGTATCCCGCTTCGCGTCCACCGACATGAAGACCACCTGCGGGCGCACCGGCGCCGCCTCCGCGCGCAGGCGTTGCTCGAACGCGGCGAGAGTCGACAACGTCGTGGGACAAAAGTCCGGGCAGTGGGTATAGCCGAAAAATAGGATGGTCCAGTGGCCGAGCAGATTGCCGGAGCCAAAAGGCCGCCCATGTTGATCGATCAGGCTAAACTCCGCGAGTTGTCGATTGGGGGAGACGTAGGTGCCGGTGAGGAGTTCCACCGGCGGTACGGCGGGCTGCCTCAGAAACAGCGCCGACGTGACGCCCGCGATCCCGGCGATGCAGATGAAGACGATGCTGAACCATTTGAATCGAGGTGTCATGCGTGGATTATCCCATACGGCGGCTGTGGCCGTGGGCGCTGAAGCGGCGGGCGCTGAAACGGTTGGCGCAGCCATCGCGAGGTGTGCCCGGGCGCTGCGCCGGGGCCGTGTGCATTTCGGCCATGGCACCGATAACGCCCGCGATGAGGCGGCCGAACTGGTCTTCTACGTCGCGGGCCTCGATCATGCCGCGGGCAGCCAAGTCTATGACCGCGTGTTGACCCCGCGCCGGCGTGCGCGCATCGAGGCACTGCTGCGGCGGCGAATCGAGGAGCGCATCCCGCTGGCTTACCTCACGTCGCGAGCGTTTTTCGCGGGCCTCGAACTCTATGTCGACGAACGCGTGCTGGTGCCGCGATCGCCTGTGGCGGAGCTCATACAGCGGCGCTTCGCGCCATGGGCCGCGCGGCGTGCGGTACGGCGCATACTCGATGTCGGCACGGGATCAGGCGCCATCGCGTTGGCTTGCGCCAAGGCGTTTCCGCGCGCACACGTGGACGCGGTCGACATCTCACCCGAGGCGCTCACGGTTTGCCGCCGCAACATCCGCCGGCTGGGTCTGGCAGGGCAGGTGAGGGCGTTGCGCTCGGATCATTTCGCTGCCGTCCAAGGCCACCGATACGATATCATCGTGAGTAACCCGCCCTACGTCGGCCGCGCCGAGATGCGCAGACTGCCGCGCGAGTATGCTCATGAACCGAGGCTCGGACTCGCCTCCGGGGCCGACGGCCTGGATTCGGTACGGGCCATCCTCTCGGCGGCGCGCCAGCACCTGGAAGATGACGGTATCTTGGTCGTTGAAGTGGGAAACACCGAGCGGGTGTTGTTGCGCACCTTTCCCAAACTGCCGTTCATCTGGCCGGAAATCGAGATGGGCGGGGGCGGAGTATTCATATTGCGAGCAGAGGATCTAACGCGTGGCGGGTAACACCTTCGGCCGAGTGTTTACGGTGACGAGTTTCGGTGAAAGTCATGGACCAGCTCTGGGCTGTGTCGTCGACGGCTGCCCGCCCGGCCTCGAACTGACCGAGGCCGATCTGCAAGCCGACGTCGAGCGGCGCCGGTCGGGCACGTCGAAATTCACGAGCCAGCGCCGCGAACCGGACGCGGTACGCATATTGTCCGGCGTTTTCGAGGGGAAGACCACGGGCACGCCGATCGGGCTATTGGTGGAGAACACGGACCAGCGCTCGCGCGACTACGAAAAGATCAAGGATCGCTTTCGCCCGGGACATGCCGATTATACCTACCAACAAAAATACGGTTTTCGCGACTATCGTGGCGGCGGCCGTTCGTCGGCTCGCGAAACCGTCATGCGGGTTGCCGCCGGCGCCATTGCACGCAAGTTCCTGCGTGAACGGTTGAACATCCGGATCACCGGTTACCTGGCCCAGATGGGCGCGCTCGTGCTGGAACCGAAATCGCCTTCATCCGCGTACGAGAATCCGTTCTTCTGTCCCGATCCCGGCCGGGTCAAGGAACTAGAGGACTACATCTGGTCGTTGCGGGAAGCCGGAGACTCCATTGGCGCGCGCGTTACCATCGTTGCGGCGGGAGTGCCGCCGGGCCTCGGCGAACCGGTGTTCGAACGCCTCGATGCGGATCTCGCGGGCGCGATGATGGGCATCAATGCCGTGAAGGGCGTGGAGGTGGGTTCGGGCTTCGCGTCGGTCGCGCAGCGCGGCTCCGAACATCGCGACGAACTCACGCCCTCGGGATTCAAGAGCAATCATGCCGGGGGTATTCTCGGCGGGATCTCGTCGGGTCAGGACATCGTGGTCAGCATTGCGTTGAAGCCGACCTCGAGCATTACGATTCCGGGAGTCACCATCGATCTGCACGGCAATGCCGTCGACGTCTCGACCACCGGCCGGCACGATCCATGTGTCGGCATTCGTGCCACGCCCATCGCCGAAGCCATGATGGCCCTGGTGTTGATGGATCACTATCTGCGGTTTCGCGGACAGTGCGCGGACGTCGCCGCCGGGACGCCCGTGATCACCGCCGTTCCCGGATCGCAAGCATGATGGCCGGCCGCTCGCCGCCGCGCATTGCCGTCGTCGGCGTGTCGAGCCTCATCGGCGCGGCCGTCATCGAAGAATTGCGTTCGAGAAAGGTCGCGCATGCGCAGTTGCACACGCTCGACGACGAGCGCGATCTGGGCAAACCGATTGCCGACGAGGAGGGCGAGGGGCGCGCCAAGACGCCGCCGGCGACCGATGCTGCCGCATTCGATTTTACGAATGCCGACGTGGTGTTCTTCTGCGGCCGCACGGTGCTCGCGGAGCGCTATGCGCAAGCGGCCGCTGCGCATGCCTGGGTGATCGACAGCTCGGCGCTGTTCCGTCAGCGCGGTGACGTGCCGCTGGTGGTGGCCGACGTCAATCCTCGAGCGCTGGCCGGTCGCATGGCCGACGGGCATGGTTTGATTGCGCTGCCCGGCAGTGCCAGCGTCGCCCTGGCCACGGCGCTCGCGCCGCTGCACGCGCTGGCGGGCTTGCGGCGGGCGGAGGTCGCGACCTACCAAGCCGTATCCGGCAGCGGCCGCGCCGCCATGGATGAACTCGCCGGAGAGACCGTCGCGATGTTGAGCGGCAAAAAGGCGCGCGGCCGGGCGTTCGGCCGCCAAATCGCGTTCAACGTGATACCGCAGGTGGACACCCTGGAGGCCGATGGGGTGACGAAGGAGGAGCGGCGCCTCTGGGAAGAAACCCGTCGCGTGCTCGAATTGCCCCAACTCGCGATCAATGCAACGGCGGTGCGGGTACCCGTTTTCTTCGGGCACAGCCTTGCCGTGCACGCGACCTTCGAGCGACCCGTGACCGTGGCTGACGCACTGTCGGCGTTGCGCTCGGCCGGTGGGATCAGCGTGTTGGGTGCGGAGTCGAGCGCCGAGTTGCCAACGCCGGCCACATTGGCGACGGCGCCGGACCGTGTCTATGTGGGTCGCGTCAGAGCCGATCCGACGCGGAATCAATCGATGAATTTCTGGGTCGTCGCTGATAATGTTCGGAAATGTGCGGCGCATAACGCAGTTTCGGTGGCGCAGATTTTGGTAAATAGTGCTCTGTAAGATATAGTTATCGGGTTATGTCAAAGGATTATGTAAAAGGCAAGTGAGCACGCTTTCTAGAGCGCCTGATCGCTAAAATCGACTTCATCCGCTTGCCCACCGGAATTCTGGGAGAGAAAATGTCAGTGTCGATGCCTCGCGTAATGCTGATGGCGTGCCTGCTATGTTTAAGCGCGTTGGGCCCGTCCGTTTCTCGGGCATTGGGGCTCGGTGAAATTCATTTGAACTCGGCGCTGAACGAGCCGATGAATGCCGACATCGATCTCATCGCTGCCGCTCCAGACGAATTGACGGCGTTGCGCGCTACGCTCGCGAGCCGCGAGGCGTTCACGCGCTACGGTATCGACAAGCCGGCGTTTCTGTCGAGTTTCACTTTCAAGGTCGGCAAGGGCAAGGACGGACGCGACGCGCTACTGGTCCGCTCGACCGATGCCATTCCCGAACCCTTCGTCACCTTCTTGGTCGAGGTCAATTGGTCACGGGGCCGTTTGATGCGCGAGTACACCGTGCTGCTCGACCCCCCCGTATACACGCCGGGCGAGCCGGCGAGTGCCGCCGCGCCCATTGCCGCGCCACTCGCGAGCGCACCATCGGCTTCCGCATCGGCGGGCACCTCACCGACGAGTGCGACGCCGCCCGTGCGCCGCGCCGCGCCGCCTAGCGTCCCGCCTGCCGAGGCGCAACCTTCGACCGCGACGACGCCGGCTCCCGCGACGGGGAGCTACGCCGACTCGAACGGAGTGCGGGTGGGCCAGGGCGATACGCTATCGCGCATCGTCCGGAATCTGCATCCGGATGCGTCTCCGGCCGCCGCCGACCAGATGATGATCGCGATGTATCGATCGAACCCCGATGCATTCGGGGGGAACATCAACATCTTGCGTCGGGGTGCCATCCTGCGTGTCCCCAATGCCGATCAAGTTGCCGCGTTGAACCAAAGAGAGGCTGTGGGCGAAGTCCATCGACAGATCGAGGCCTGGCGCAGCAGCGAGGGCGCGGCTGCAGGGCGCTTGCGCTTGGTGACGCCGGTGTCGGGCGGCACTGCGACCGGCAGCGGCCGCGCCGATGCCGGTAATCCGAATCCGAACTCCGCTGAGACTCAGGCGCTCAAGGAACGCGTCAAGGAACTCGAGGCGCAACTCGCCGAGTCCAAGCGGCTGATCGAAATCCGCAGCGGTGAACTTAGCGCCCTACAGCACAAGGTGGCCGCGCAACCTGCGCCGCCCGCGGCTGCCCCGCCGGTCGCTGCGCCTCCGGCTGTTCCGTCCCAGCCGTCGGCCCCCGTCTCCAAAGCCACACCTCCGGTCACGCCGCCGCCGGCCGTGGTCCCTACGCCCGTGCCCGTCACACCCGAGGCGCCCGCAGCGGCGAAACCCGTCGCACCGACGCCGGTGGCGCCCGCGCCCAAAAAACCGGCGGCACCTGCCGACACCGGGTCTTGGATAGATTGGGTAACCGAGAATTGGTGGGCACCGGTGGCGCTCCTGGCGGCGCTGGTCGCCGGCATCGTGCTCGCCGCGATCAGGCGCCGCCGCGCGGAGAGCGATGGCCTCGGCGCTTTGGCCGAAGCGACCGACGAGGAGTCGCGCGATCCAACGGCCAAGCTGAAAGCGCTGCGCCGCGGCAACGAGTCGTTCGTGGTGGAGGAGTCGGGTGAACACCCAACGCCGGACTTCACCCCCGAAACGGGTCACTTCGACCCGACCGAGGTGAGTGCGCCCGAGGATACGCTGTCGAGCGAGAATGCGGTCAACCTCGATCAGGGCGATCCGTTGGCCGAGGCTGACTTTCACATGGCCTACGGTCTGTATGACCAGGCCGCCGACCTGGTGCGGATTGCCCTCGAACGCGAGCCCGAGCGCCGCGACCTGCGGTTGAAATTGCTCGAGATTTATTTCGTCTGGGGCAACAAGGACGCGTTCCTGCAAACGGCGAAGGGACTCGAGGCGACGCGCGACCGGGCGCCGGCCGGGGAATGGGACAAGATCGTCATCATGGGCAAGCAAATCTGCCCGGACGAACCCATGTTCGGCGCGGCTGCCGGCAGTGGTCGCGGGGCGGGTGCCCTGGTCGATCTGAACCTCGAGGGCGGCGAGAACCGCGTCGACATCGATTTGTTCGGCGATCCCGAGGGTGAACGCAGTTCACTGGATCATGCTTTCGAGAAAGAGAGCGATCACACCTCGACGACCAGCGAGTCGCCAGGATTACGGTCCGGCGCCGATCTCGATTTTACGCTGGATGCGCCCGAGCGCGGCGCCGATGACTCGCCGACGCGGGAGATGCCGCCGCGCGATGAACCCACCGTCGAGTCGGAGCTGATGAACTTCGGCCACGGCAATTTCCTCGATGGCGATGTCGATGCGCCGACCGCGGAGACGCCGCATCTGCGCGGCGGCGATAAACACGATTTCCTCGCGTCCAAGCTGCCGAACAAGGCCGACCAGACGGCCGAGGTATCGATCGACGATCTCGGCCTCGATCTGGACTCGCTCGAAACCACCGGTACGCCATCCATCAGCATCCCCAGCCTGGCGGCCACCGATCATCCGCCTGATGCGCCGACCATGATGGCGGGGCTCGATGAGCGATCGCGCCGCATGATGGCCGATGCCGAAAAGAGCGCGCGTGATCGTGATTTGACCGAACTTGAACGCGACCTCGAGTCTTCTTTCATCGCGGATCTCGATACGAGCCACGATGACATGAAGACGGCGATCTTGAAGCCGGAGTTGGCGCCGACCGTGTTGATGCCGCGTGACGTCGATCAGAATGCGACGTCGAGATTCACGGCGCTCGATGAGACCGAGGTCGCAAGTGACAACGACAGCGAGTCCACGTCGAAATTGCGCGGGCTCAACCCCGACAACATCGATCTCGATCTGGATCGACTGGCCTCGGCGCTCGGCGCAGGCGACACGGTCGATCAGCCGCGAGCCGCCGAGGATCTATTCTCGAGCGAGGTGTTCGAGGGAACCCAACGCAACAAATTGGTGGACCTCGACGTCGGTGAAGCGCTGGTCAGTTCCGACTCGCCGACCAACAAGCTTCAAGCGCAGACCGGCAAGTTGAAGCCGGTCGATCTCGGCCTGCCGGAAATCGAACCGGTAACCATGAGTGAAGTGGGCACCAAGCTCGATCTCGCGCGCGCCTACATGGATATGGGTGATCCGGAGGGCGCGCGCAGCATTCTCGAGGAAGTCGTGCAGGAGGGATCCGCGAGTCAGAAACAGGAAGCGTCGCGACTCATAGAATCGCTGCCGGGCTGACGTGGAGGGGCTGGGCAGCGGCGCTCCGCGCGGCGCCGTGCGCAGCGGCGCACCCCGTCGCGTCGCGGCGGTGATCGAGTACGATGGGACGGACTTCGCGGGCTGGCAATCGCAGATCCATT
>Ga0116229_10013212_pt1 | contig 11720 bp, 10 predicted proteins | sample S1TSphgellanicum_3_FD_87313 | JGI IMG/M metagenome (GOLD analysis project Ga0116229, IMG submission 87313) | Host-associated microbial communities from peat moss isolated from Minnesota, USA - S1T2_Fc - Sphagnum magellanicum MG | ecosystem: Host-associated > Plants > Peat moss > Unclassified... | reverse complement strand
GGGTTCGGGAAGGCCTGATCCGCCGACACTCTGCCATACAACGGTACAATGCGCGGTGGATGCAGCCCATAAGCTGCTGCCAACGATGCCGCTGTTCGCTGGCGGCAAATCGTTCGGCGGGCGTATGACTTCACAGGCGCAAGCACTCACACCGATCCCCTACGTGCGCGGACTGTGCTTTCCGGTGTTCATGCCGCCGCCTTCACCGCACTGATCCGTGCCTCGCGCAGGCGGTGTGCCTGGCTCGGCGGCGCGGCTGAAGGCGAGGACTCGTTCCCGCTGACGGACGGTGAGCACCTCACCGTGGATAGGATGTTCTTCGCGGCGTTGACGTCCCGGTCATGAGTGCCACCGCACTCCCCGCACACCCATGTCCTCACATCGAGCATGTCCAAACCCTTGGGACCCGTGAGGGCCCCGCAGTTGCTGCACGCTCGCGTGGTGTTTCGTTCGCTCACGATGATGACGCATCTACCTGCATCTCTGGCTTTATAAGATAGCTGCACTTTCAGCAGTCCCCAGCCTGAGTCCAAGACGGCTTTGGCCATCTTGGTCTTGACCAGGCGGGTGCTGCTGACATCGCCGACGACGATCGTTTGATATCGATTCACGAGATTTCTAGAGAATTTGTGCAAAGCGTCCCGACGGCGCCGTGCCGCGCGCCGGTGCAGGCGCTTCGCCTGGCGTTTGTGTCCCCGGCGCTGCGCCTGAGCAATCTTCTGCTCGATATTCCGGTAGAACAGACCCGCTTCGAGCTTCTCCCCATCGCTGGTTGCCACCGTGTGTTTGAGACCCAGGTCCAACCCGACGGCGTCCTTCTCCGCCGACGAGTGAACCACCGGATAGGCTATCGGCAGACACAGGAACCAATCCCCCACCGAGTCTTGGCTGAAACACCCAGATTTCCAGGTCACCCCGTCCAAGAGGTCTCGCTCGAAGACGCGGAACGTCTTGCCGGAGAACCGTAGTGATTTGCCTTTGCGCTTCAGTTGCACGGCCTTGAACGGAAGCCAACCCAAAGCACGATTCGAGCCGAAACTCTTGCGCCAGCGCAATTTCGTCTTCTTCGCCTGTTTGCGCCGGGTGGCGTATTCGGCATTGACGCGCTGAATGGTGTCGGAGCCGATTCGCTCAAAACATTTCGATGCCCCGGCCGTCAGCTTGTCCAGATCGAACGCCGTCAACCAGCGGGAAGCACCGACAAACGGCCGTGCGGCCCTTGCGCTCGTCTCATTGGCGAAGTTCCAGACTTGATTGACTTCAATGGCGGCCGCATTGAGCCAACCGTAAGCTTCCGACTTTACCTTCAAGCGCAGGGTTCGAATACAATCCGCCGCCTCAGCCTCAATGAAGGTTTCGCCCTGCATTTTCCAAAGGTACGTCGCATTCCATGCGGTTCCCACCAGCATATCCGCCGGAAACAGACGGAAATGCGGGAACGAGCGCGGCATTGACCAGCATCACTTTGCAACTGGCGAGCTCTGCTTCACTTCGTTACGCAACCGCCGCCGCTGGGTCGCGTCGTCCGTGACGCTTCGTTGATATTTCGGGAAAAATCCATGAGATCTCGCGGGGTTGGCCTACGCTCATGATGAGGCTCTTGGCCGTGTGGCCATTGTTCGTCGTGTGCCTGGCGGGCTGCGTCGATCGCCGGCCCGCTACGGTCGTTTACGACGCCGCCACGTCCCGGGAAGTCATCGATCAACTGCTGCCGCACAATCTGGCAGATCGCAGCGGCTGGGGGGCGGATATTGATGCCGCATTTTCCGCTCAGGCGTTGCCACCAACGCGGGAGAACGTCTGTGCCGTACTGGCGGTCATCGAGCAAGAATCGGGTTTCCAAGTGAATCCCATCATTCCCGGATTACCGGCGATCGCCCGCCGCGAAATCGACCGGCGCGCGGCCGATGCGGGAGTTCCGCGAGTGCTCGTCGACGCTGCGCTGGATTTGCCGTCCTCGAGCGGCCGAAGCTTCAGCGAGCGGATCAACGCAGCCAGAACGGAGAAAGACCTGAGCGACATTTTCGAGGACTTCACCAGTTTGGTGCCGATGGGCAAAACGCTCTTCGCGGACCGCAATCCGATCAGAACTCGCGGTCCGATGCAGGTGAATGTTGCCTTTGTCGCGCAGTATGCGGCGGCCAGGCCCTATCCCTATCACATCAAGACCACGCTTGCCGACGAGGCTTTCACACGACGTGGCAGCGTGTATTTCGGGATCGCGCATTTGTTGGCCTATCCCGCCAATTATGATGGTCACTACGAATTTCGATTCGCCGACTACAATGCCGGGCAGTATGCGAGCCGCAACGCGGCATTCCAGAGCGCGTTGAGCACGCTCTCGGGCATCGCACTCGCGCCCGACGGCACGCTCATCCCGCGCATAGGGGACGCCGGCACCGTGGGAAACACCGAACGCGCGGCCCGCGCGATCGCAGCGCGGCTCGACATCACGGACGATGCCATCCACCGCGCTCTGGAAGAGGGCAAGAGCGAGGATTTCGAGCACACTTCGCTCTATCGGCGAGTGTTTTCTTTAGCAGAACAATCCGCACGTCATGCTTTGCCGAGAGCCCTCATACCCCGCATCAAACTATGGAGCCCGAAGATCACGCGGCCCTTGACCACAGCCTGGTATGCCGCGCGCGTTGATGCGCGCTTCGAACGCTGCCTCAACCGTTAACTGGGCGTAAAGTCATCAGGCGCTCGGTTCGATCGCATACGCTTGAATACACTGGGCCGCTCCTCAAGGCGCGTGATTTCGTCGATACTACTCAACCCGAAATGGCCGCGAGCGAGACTCGCCGAGGAACTGCAATGCCGCATGCAATTCGATTCTACAAACCCGGCGGACCCGAGGTCATGGTCTGGGAAGAAATCCATGTGGGGCCGCCCGGTCCTGGCGAGGTTCGCATGCGCCACACCGCCGTGGGTCTCAATTTCATCGACGTCTATCACCGCACAGGTTTATATCCGCTGCCGCTGCCGAGCGGCCTGGGTGGCGAAGGGGTGGGTGTCGTCGAGGAGATCGGCGCGGGGGTCACGGATCTGAAGCCCGGTGATCGCGTTGCTTATGGCAGCGCTCCCGTGGGTGCGTATGCGCAAATGCGGCTCATTCCCGCCGATCGGCTGTTCAAGCTGCCAAAAGGCATCGACGACCAGACTGCCGCGGCGATGATGCTCAAGGGACTGACCGTGCAATACCTGATTCGCCAGACCTTTCGTGTCAAGAAGGGCGACACGATACTGCTGCATGCGGCCGCCGGCGGCGTCGGCACGATTCTCTCACAGTGGGCGAAACATCTGGGCGCGACGGTCATTGGCACCGTCGGCAGCGACGAGAAGGCGGAACTGGCGCGGGCCAACGGCTGCGACCATGTGATCGTCTACACGCGGGAAGACTTCGTGAAACGAGTCGAAGACATCACGGGCGGGCGAAAAGTGCCGGTCGTCTATGACTCCGTCGGTAAGGACACATTCATGAAGTCGCTGGACTGCTGTGCGCCACTCGGGCTGGTCGCATTGTTCGGGCAATCGTCCGGACCAGTGGAACCGCTCAATCTCGGCGTGTTGGCGTCGAAGGGCTCGCTGTATGTAACTCGGCCGACGCTCAATACGTACGGCGCAAAGCGCGAGCATCTGGCGGCGATGGCGCAGGAATTGTTCGACGTGGTGGAGTCCGGCGCAGTGAAGATCACCGTCAACCAAACCTATCCGCTCAGGGATGCCGCGAGGGCGCACGCCGACCTCGCGGCGCGCAAGACGACGGGGTCAACGGTGTTCACAGTTTGACCGCCGAATTGGAATCGCTACCCCCCAACGCGTTTGCTACGGTAGTTCCCACCGTCGCGCAATGACGCCAGGAATATTCAGATATGGTCGACCGCAGAACCGTGATAATTGGCGCAGCCGCATTGGCCACCGTCAGAACTGCTGAGACCGCGACGCCTGACCCGCCGGACGCTCAGACGAAGATGCCCACCGAACGCGTGCTGGGCATCGGCGGATTATTCTTCAGGAGCCACGACCCCGAAAAGCTGGCGCAGTGGTATCAACTCCATCTTGGAATAGACCCGGTACCCACCGAGTACGGTCATCCCGGTTGGCAACAGGCTGCAGGCCCCACGGTATTCGCCCCCTTTCCCGCCGAAACGGGTTATTTCGGATCGAAACAGCAGGCGTGGATGGTGAACTTTCGAGTCCGAAGTCTCGATGCCATGATCTTGCAGCTGCAAAAGTCCAACATCGAAGTGAAGGTAGATCCCGAAAAATATCCGAACGGTCGATTCGCCAGGCTGCACGATCCAGAAGGGAATCCGATCGAGCTGTGGGAGCCGGTAAGCCCTGAATAAGCATTTGCCGCGAACTTGCTGCACCCGACCAATGCCGCATGGATCACCATGCGGCATCAGCACCGGGTCGGCATTCAGCGAACCGCCGCGAGCCGGGTGACGGCTTCGCCGCCTGTTTTGCCCTCAGCGAAGGCGGTCAGTGCCGGAGAGTTGACCGCGTCCACCGCCTCGGCAATCGCATGTGCCGCACACGCTTGGGCTCGGCTCAGTCGCGCGAGTTCGCGCGTGTCGGCAACGCCGCACACGAGGTCCGCGGCACCGCGGATGCGCTGGTAGAGCACTTTGGCGCCGGCGGCGGTGTTGACGTTGAGGTCCGCGTATTTTACGCGGACTTGCGGGACATCGGCTGCATAGGCACCGGCGGTGAGGGCGGCAAACAGCGCGACGGCAGCGACGATTCGGATCGGGTTCTGGGTGTGGATGTTCATGTCGGTGTCCTCGAATGGATAGATTGGTCTTCGAGGCAGATGCTGCGCCGGTGGCCGCGACAATTCTGTCATGGGGCCGACACAAGAATACTCAGTGTGCTGCGTCGAGTTTCTTCGTGCTCATCCAATGGATCACTGTGCTCCCCGCAGTAGCTCGGTGTATTCCGTCGTCTCCGAAATGGTGTTGTGCCCGGCATCGGGAACCACGATCAACGTGGTCATTCCCCCCGAAATAGATCACAGCGCTTCCGCCCGGTTCCGTACGGCAGGACACCACCACGCGCTCACCCTCGATCGTGAGTGAAAATGTGGTATCGGCGCCCGCAGAAAATGTTCGCTGCGGTGAGTAGATCAGCGACCGCTGCATCGCGAACAGGACAGCGCAGCATCCGAGGTACATCACCGCGGCAATGGCAAGGATGATCAATATCGAGCGGACCGCGGTAATCACGTGAGGTGAGGCGTGGCCTGGCGTGACGTGCAGATTTAGTACTCTTGGCGCCGTCAGTCGCGCTTCAGTCGATCATTCATCATGCACGCGTAATCCGCCAACGGCATCAAGCCTATAGCCTGACGATTGGCGTCGATGTCGGCAAGGTTCACGCTGCCCTTGGGCTGGAATTTTCCTGAAAACCAGTCAAATTGCGTACCAAATCGCTGCGGCTTGCCCGCGGCCAATAGAACCCGGTCGGTGAGCTTCGCGAGGTCGTCGGCGGGGAGCTCACCCGCCGCCTGGCGTTGTGCAAGGATGGGCTGAACGCTCATCTGAAATGCTGGGTCAGCGTCCGCGTGCTGTACGAGCAGCCACGTCCAATGCACGCCGTTTTCGCCGACCTGCGCAACGGTGGGAATACCATTCTCGTTCACCAGTTTCTTGAGCCACGCGAGATTTTCCTCATCCATGTGCAGCACCGAGTTGCGGGCTTCGAGATCCTGAGGGTTGTTGAGGAGTCGTTTACGCGCGTGCTGGTCCGCTTCGACCCGTCGCTCGAGTTCGGCCCGCAATTCGGGCGCACTGAAGCTGCGTGCCGCGTCGCGCGCCGTGAGCGCGGCCGCTAGCTGGTCTCGATGTGCCTCCTTCCAAGCGTCAGCCCCGGGGCACGGCGCATCGGCCGCGCGACTTGCGGCGACCGTGATCAGCATCAGCCCGGCAGCCATCCAAATCACGGGCCGCGCCCATCGTGTCCAGCATCGGTTCATACTTCAGCGACTGCTGGTCGCGGCCGCAAGCCGACCGTAGCGTTTCAAAATCGCGCGCAGCTCATCATGCGGCAGTCCGAAAAAGCGCAGCCCATCCGCCCCGGTCATGGTGGTCGCCGCGATCATCGCATTGACGATGGCCTCTTCGGTCGCCTGAACGGTACCCTCGAACAGAGCATCGATTTGCGTGCTCGCAACCGGCGTGATCGGCGACGGTGCGGTTTGGTCCGGGTCGTTGGCCGTCCCGGCGGTCGAGAATGTCACGATCAAATCGCCCGATCCGTTGCCCGAATAGGAACCGAGCCGCGCCAATCCCATCGCCGCGCGTTTCGCCAAACGGTTGAGCTCAACGGGCATGAGCGGCGCGTCGGTGCCGACCACGATGATGATGGAGCCCGCATCGGACGGCGGATCGCCGACGGTCGATGCACCGGCGCATTTCGGCACCTTGCCGGCGGGAGAGAGCACAGGGTCGTAACAGGGCAACCAGCGCGCCGCGAGTTCCGCGCCCACCGGGGCACCCGCGATTCTGAGCACCTTGCGATCGCCGGTATTGCACTGGACCAACACGCCGACAGTATAAGGTCGGCCGCCGACAGTCACGCTGCGCGACGCCGTCCCGATGCCGCCCTTGAACCCGAAGCACCGCATGCCCGTGCCACCGCCGATATTGCCCTCGACGACGGGGCCGCTCCTCGCGGCCTCGATGGCCGCAATCGCGGTCTCGGGCTGAACATGAAACCCGCCAAGGTCGTTGAGTCCCCCGTCCCAGGTTTCCGCGACCACAGGGTAAGTAGCTTCCCCAAAGCGATGTTGGGACCACGCTTGAATGCCAGCATAGACCTGACCGATCGCATTGGTGTTGCTGATGCCGATGGGTCCCTGGACGACGCCGAAGTCCTCGAGATAAGCCCGGCCCGTCATCTCCCCATTGCCGTTCAAATCGAAGAACCCACCATTCACAGGATGCGGGTTGGCGGCGCCGCGTGGAAAAACGATGGTCACGCCGGTTCTGACGGGTCCGACGCCGACTTTGAGGACACCCTCACCGCTGATGAGCGACACCTGACCGACCTCTACTCCCGATACGTCGGTGATCGCGTCCAACGGACCGGGCACCCCCTCGAACGGCACGCCAATTCCCCGCGCGCGTTCGGCAGCCGCACCGTGCGCAACGGCCATTGCCGCCATCGCGGCCCATGCGATTAAATATTCCCGCCAGATCCTCATCTTGGTTTCCCTTTTGGCCGGTTCGCGCACGTAGCGTGCGAGCCGAGCTAAAGTACACGCTTGAAAACCAATTCACACCCGGAGCCGCCATGACCGACGACAGTGCCTATATCCCACCCAAGATCTGGACCTGGGCCAAGGGCAGCGGGGGAAGTTTCGCCAACATCAACCGACCGATCGCGGGCCCGACTCACGACAAGGAGCTGCCGGTGGGCAGACACCCGCTGCAGCTGTACTCGCTCGCCACGCCCAATGGCGTCAAGGTGACCGTGCTGCTCGAGGAGCTGTTGGCGCTCGGGCACAGCGGTGCCGAATACGATGCCTGGCTCATCAACATCCGCGACGGTGACCAGTTCGGCTCGGGCTTCGTCGCCGTCAACCCCAACTCCAAGATCCCGGCACTCGTGGATCGCAGCGGCCCCACGCCCATCCGCATCTTCGAATCCGGTGCCATCCTGATCCATTTGGCCGAGAAATTCGGCGCTTTCCTACCCACCGAACCCGTCGCACGCGCGCAATGCCTGTCGTGGCTGATGTGGCAAATGGGCGCGGCGCCCTACCTAGGTGGCGGGTTCGGCCATTTCTACACGTACGCGCCGATCAAGATCGAATACGCGATCGACCGATTCGCGATGGAGGTGAAGCGCCAATTGGACGTGCTCGACCGGCGTCTGGCCGAGAGCGAATATCTGGCCGGGACCGAGTACACCATCGCCGACATCGCCGTCTGGCCGTGGTATGGCAATCTCGTGAAGGGCCAAGCGTACGACGCGGGCGAGTTTCTGCAAGTGGCCGAGTACAAGAATCTCATACGCTGGACCGACGCGATCGCCGCACGGCCCGCCGTCCAGCGCGGGCGCATGGTCAATCGCATGACCGGCGATCCGAAGGAACAGTTACGCGAACGGCACGAGGCCACCGACTTCGATACCAAGACCTGGGACAAAATCGGCATTTAAGTTCGTCGCGCGGCCGCAGCCCTTCCCGGGGGCAGCGCCCGTCCGGCCCCCCCGCGACCCCGCATCACCCCTCGCTGCCGAGCTCGGTCGCGGTCACCTGCGCGCGGTCGAAGCGACGACGACCGGTGCGCGTGATGCGAAAGCGCGTCGGACAGTGCGGGTCCGGGCACGCCACCTCCGCATCCGTCGACATCCAATCGTTCGGGTCCGTCACGCGTTGCTTCGCCGGCAACAGCGGCAACAGCGCGGCCAGCGAATAAATGGAAAAACCTTGCCCCGGCGGCAGCTTGAGCATTTCCCCGTGCAATTCAAAGTAATCCCCGATGCTGGCACCGCAATAGATCGGCACGCCCGGAGGGCCCACCACCTCGACCCGCAGATCGTAGAGTTCGAACTGCAACGCGCCCGAGGCTGACTTTTCCGGCATGGCATTCCCAATGAGTGATCCGCCAATCTATAATCGATCGTCGATGCGGGCAAGCGCTGCCCTGCGGCACGCTGCGATCGCAAGGAGGGGACTGCCGATGAGCGCCGAGGACGAGGCTGACGCCACCATTGATGAGTTCACGCCCGAGCAGCAAGCGCGTATCCGCGAACACATCCGCGCCCGCGGTCTGACGTTCGAGGTATTCCTACCCGAATCCATCGCCAACTGGCTGCGCCAAAAAATCAGCGACGGTGTCTACGCGAACGCGGGTGAAGCGGCGTTCGCCGCCTTCCAGGATCTGCAAGTGCTCGACCGGCACCCCGACGTGCGCAAGGCGCTCATCAGCGCCATGATTCAAGAAGCCCAAGACGATCCCGGACGCAGCGTTTCGCTCGACGAGATCCGCCGCGAGCGCGAGGCGCGGCTGCGCGAATACGCCAATACTGAACCACCGCCGCGCAAGTGACCTGCCGCACGTAGCACCGCGCAGGCGCCCGCGCCGCGCGCGGCCAGCCACGGGTCACGCAGTGCAACAATTTGGAACGTTCACCTATCTCACAGCGAAACGTTTTGTTTCGCTTCTATGGTGGGGATTATGGTTGAACACGTGCCCACGGAAGACGAGCGATCTGCAACTCGGAAGCTCGATCAGCTGCACGCGGCCCTGGGACTGCACGTGTCCGTGGCCCTGACCGACCGGGACGGCATCATCACTTATGCCAACGACAAGTTCTGCGAGCTGTCGGCTTACCGCCGCGACGAGTTGATTGGCCGGACCCACGCCATCTTGCGGTCGGGGGTCCACCCGCCGGAGTTTTTCGAACAGATCAGGGCGAGCTTCCTCGCCGGCCAAGTCTGGCGGGGCGAGGTTTGCCATCGGAAAAAAACCGGCGAGCTGTTTTGGGTTGAAGTCTCCGTCGTACCTTACCGCGACGCCGCGGGTGCCATCGCCGAGGTGGTGAACATTGCCACGGAAATCACCCAACACAAGAGCATTCAGGAACAGCTGGCCGCGCAGGTGCAGAAGCTGCGCGCGACCGAGGATCGCTTGACCGAGATTGCCGACAACATTCCGGCCATGATCGCTTACTGGGACAAAGACGGCGTGTGCCGCTTTACCAATCGGGGGCATTTCGCGCACTTGGGTTCCGCGCCGCAGCGCGTAGTCGGCATGTCCTATCTCGATCTGTTCGCATCCGATGCGCTCAAGGTACGGCGCGAACGGGTGGCCGAGGCGCTCAAGGGCATTCGCCAGGTTTTCGATCAATCCACCGTCGCCGAGGACGGCAGCGTCAAGCATTGGCATTCAGAGTACCTGCCCAAACGTACCGCTGACGGGTTCGATGGCTTCTACGCGGTGGTCGTCGACGTCACCCAACGCAAGAACGATGAAAGCCTGCTCGCGCAGCAGGAAGCCCGCTTGTCCGCCATCAGCCGCATGGGCGAAATCGGCGGATGGGAAGTGGCGCAGGGTGCGCAGACCATGTTCTTGTCGGACATGACATACCAAATTCTCGAGCGTCCGCACGGCGAACTACCGCCGCTCGAGGCGATGGCTGAGCACTATCCGCCGACGGCCCGCGCCGATTTGCTGCAGGCCATGAACGCCGCCTTCGAACAGGGCAAGTCCTTCGACATGATCGTGCCCATGGTGACCGCCAAGGGCCGCGAACGCATGGTGCGCTTGATCGGCGAGCCGCAGGTGCAGGACGGCCGCTGTACCCACCTCGTCGGCGCGATCCAAGACGTGACCGAAGCGCATCGCTCGGAGGAAGCCATGCGCATCGCCAAGGAAGCCGCCGAGGCCGCCAACCGCGCGAAGAGCGACTTCCTCGCCAATATGAGCCACGAGATCCGCACGCCGCTGAATGGCGTCATCGGCATGACCGGGTTGCTTCTCGATATGGAACTCGGCGCGCAGCAGCGCGAGTACGTCGAAGTCGCGAAGTCGAGCGGCGAATCCCTGCTGTCGATCATCAACGACGTCCTAGACTTCTCGAAGATCGAGGCCGGACACGTCGACCTGGAATCGATCGATTTCAACCTCCCATGGCTGATCGAAGAGGCCGTCGACATGGTGAGCCAGCGTGCGGCCGAGAAGCGGCTGGAATTGCTGCTCGAGATCGATATGGCGGTGCCACGGCACGTGCGCGGCGACCCCACCCGCATACGCCAGATCCTGCTGAACCTCTTGAGCAATGCCATCAAGTTCACGGCCAAGGGCAGCGTCTCGCTGGCCGTGAACACCCTGACCGAGACCGCGGGAGCGTGGACCATCGGCTTTGCCGTCACGGACACGGGCATGGGCATCCCCGCCGATCGCGTCGAGACGTTGTTCGCGCCGTTCATTCAAGCCGACACGTCGACCACGCGGCGCTTTGGCGGCACGGGACTTGGGCTGTCCATCTCCAAGCGTTTGGCGGAACTCATGGGCGGCATCATCGATGTGCAAAGCGTCGAGGGGGCCGGCTCGACGTTCATGTTCACCGTGAACGTCGCACGCAGTGATGTCGTGCCGATGAGTGCGATCGACAATCGATTGGCAGGGCTGCGCGTGCTGGTCGCCATCGAGCGGCCCGAGCTGGCGCGCGCACTCGAGCGGCAATTGCAGCCCGAAGGCTGCGAGCTGACCTTCGTCGCCAGTGCCGAGGCGGCGCTCGCAGCCCATCGCCGCCTGTTGGCGCTGGATCTGGGACCGTCCGCACTCGTGGTGGAACATCCGCTCAGCGATCATCCCGCATCATGGCTCGCGGCCGAGGTTCGCGCCTGCGCGGCGCCGCCGCCATCGGTCATCGTGCTCACGTCCTTGTCGACGAAATTGCCGGAGGCGGAACGGCGCTACGTCGACCGCATATTGGCAAAACCCGTCAGAACCTCGGCGCTGCTCGGCGCATTGGCGGATCTCACGCGGCCCATACGATCCGTGCAGACGGTGGACAACGCGGCGGCGCCGCTGCCCTTGGCCGGCATGCGCGTGCTGCTGGCCGAGGACAACCCCGTGAACCAAAAGCTCGCCGTGCGGCTGCTGCAGAAGATGGGAGCCGACGTACAGGTCGCAGCCACCGGTCTCGAGGCGTTGCGGGCACTGCGCGAAGCGGATTTCGACGCGGTGCTGATGGATTGC
>Ga0116229_10013211_pt1 | contig 11721 bp, 8 predicted proteins | sample S1TSphgellanicum_3_FD_87313 | JGI IMG/M metagenome (GOLD analysis project Ga0116229, IMG submission 87313) | Host-associated microbial communities from peat moss isolated from Minnesota, USA - S1T2_Fc - Sphagnum magellanicum MG | ecosystem: Host-associated > Plants > Peat moss > Unclassified... | reverse complement strand
CCAAAGTAATAAAAAAATCTTATTTTGAAGTCCCGTCATTTGAAATAAACAATACCCCCCCCTCCCCCTCCCCCCCCCCCCTTTACAACTTACCGTCCTACTTTCGCCTCATTTTTTTTTCATGCAAATCTTTTCTACTTCCTTTTGGTCTTGCCTCACAATAAATGTCAAAAGTGAAAACTGATTTCAAAGTTGCATGAGCAAACACCAAAATTCAAACATCGACACCCCATTTTAAAAAAATTATTGAGCAGCAATATTTGCATTTATACCTCTACATCATTTCATGACAAACAATAAATTTTTCCCAAATTTACCAAGTCTATACACCTTTCCTGCAAAATTCATCTACTAACATTTCAATTTTCCAATGTTTTGGTTACTTTCATTATTTTGACCATTTGTATAGGAAAAGCGGTTATCAACATGAAGACACCTATTGATTTTCAAATATCTATCTTTCATCATAATTGATATTTGGTAACCACTATGACATTTTAGATTTTTTTTGTAAATGCAATGAATAGGAACATCAAAATTCAAAATATTTTTATATGATTAAAATTTCAAAGTTTATACAAATGGTCAATTTATTCAACAAAAGATTCTCTTAAAAACCTTCTTTTATGTAATTTATATATATTTCCAAAATATAATAACTTTAGAAAAACTAAGGTGTGATGTTCCTAACGATACCACCCAATCATACTTTCATAATTAGTTATGTTTTTTTATTAATGATCTATTCCTACTTGTTATGTAAAATGTCAATTTCATTCTTGTGCTAATGGGTTTCATGGCACTCACCCTTATTTCACCAAACCCAACCCAATTGCCACATAATCCTAAGACATTTCCACTCCTTCCCAAAGCTCCTCAAGGAGCCAACTAGCCAAATCAACTTGTCCTTTAACTTTTCACCTACTTCATTCTTAGCTTTTTCTTTAATAATCAGTCTTGCAATTTTTGCTAGCTTTTTCTTACAATGATTCATGCATGTACATATTTTCTTGGGTTTGATTCAATGTTTCTTTTATTTGAAATCTTTTGCCAAATCCCTACCAATCATAAGCAGCTACTATCCTTGAGTTTTTTAAAATTTAAAATGTGTCAAATTTACTTAATTGTGATTTGGGCAACTCAAGATTTGCATAGGTGGCCATCCAAGGATGACAAATGTTGCCACCAAATGGTACTTCCTTTCAAAAGGTGTTTCACTTTAGGTTTAGGGTTCATCATTTTTTTATTAAAATTAGTTTTAAGGTTTTGCCAAATTTTCAACATTGTGATGGGCCAAAGAGCCTTCATTTTATTGTCTCCACCACTCCTTTCATCATAATTTTAATGTGTTTCAACAAGTTATCAGCACAATGATTAAATCCATAATGAGGGAGACTCAAGAGCTTATAAGTTGTACAAACACCATCCCTCACATTGAAAACCTTGAATGTTAAAACTTATAATTTAATTTATAACTATTTAAGTTTTTAGAATTGGGAAGTTGAAAGTTAGAAGTTGGATCTTGTTAAAACTCAAGAGGTTAGAGTCAACCATTGTTAATTGGCAATTGGGATTGTGCTATTAAAATTTGATCTTTTTGAGCTTTCCATTAAAAGAGGTAATAATTGATCATTAATGGTTACAATGTAAATACAAAGACCCTGATAACATTGAAAAATTGTATTTGCCATCAATATGCACCACATTCAAAAATCCAAAGTCTTTTTCTTTACATTCTTTCAAATCTCACTCTTTGTTTTTTGTTTGTATTTATAGGTAAAAGGTCACAAATTTCTTGCACTTACTACTTGTCATAGCTCCTTGGCTTGTTATGGTTTTTCATGCTTGTAGCACTATAAGAAAACTTGATTTTTCAAAAGGTCAAACTTGACTAAAATGTTCACATTGACCAAAGGGGATGGTTGTTTCGACTAAAAACTTGGGGCATGAAAAACACAAGTCACTTTGATTAAAACATTTGACTAAAATGACATTTTTCATCATATGACAAATCAAACATTTAGTCAAAAAGCCTAGAGGTTTATCAAGATGACCAAGGTTTAATTAAATTGACCATATTCAATGGTCATTGTGATTTGACACTTAATCAAATCAACCATACTAATTTGGCTATTTAACCAACAAGTTTATTTTGCTTAGGGTACATACCAAATTTAAGTTCATAATTAGTGGGCCCTAGGTTATACATATTACACCTAATAGGTACTTAAACGTAGTACATTAATTAGTTGATATTTAATAATTTATATTTAACATTCAATAATTTACGATTAATATTTGATAAAATTAATTAGTCATCAAATAAATGTTAATTAATAACCAATAACTAATTTATCCATCAACTTGTTAATTGATTAATTATTAATATCGAAATATCAATTTTATCTAATTTTTGGCTAATACTTGATAGTAATTTATAATAATTAATAGGAATCAATATATAATTGTTAATAATTATTGATTATTGAATATTTTAAAATAAGTTTTTAGTTCATATTAATTCATTATATATATATTTAATTATTAATTCATAATAAATTATAAATAATCAGTAATTTTTAATATATTATAATTATTTAATTTTTAATATTTAATACTGAACATTTAAGAAATATTCAATAAATCAGCCATTTATATTGAATGATTATTAATTAATAGTAAATAATAATTATTTAATATTTAATATTTAATCATTCATAGGAAATAATCAATTATTAATGATTGATATTATTTATTTATTTATAATTGATAATAATTAATCAATCATTGCTAATTATTTTTATTAATTATTTTGTAATTGAGTTAATAGCATGTAGTAGCCTATTAGGCATAGGTACCTACATGTTATCTAGGTAAATACTTGGTACATGTTAAATAAATAATACAAAAATATTGAAGTTCATTGATGAATGCTATAATATGTACATCAAAACAAAAAAACATTAATCAAGTTTAGTACAATATGATGACAAAAGATTTTGACTTTTGAAATGTTAGTCTAATGGTAAAGACTTGGCTCTTGAAAGTGGAAGTGAAGAGTTCAAGTTCTCACACATACAACATTGGCCACGAAGGCTACCTCAATTTTATGTGGCTTACATAGCTAGCCTAGGTCACCTAAGCAAGTAGGTCTAAGGTTGGCCACCTTGCCTAGAGGGCTTAGGTTAAATAGGGTAGGTAGGTAATTTATTTTATTTTATTTTGTACATTAATTATTAAGTAACGTAGGTAAATTAGGTAATTTAGGTAGCTAAATTTATTAATTAATAAAGTTCACAAATAAATATGACTATAATTATATACAATATAATTATTATTTTAAAATTAAATCATATATAATTGTTGTCAAAATATTGTTGACATGTCGAAAATGATTTATCCAAGATGGCACCTTTGTCAAATCAGACAAGGGCCATTTGGAATACCTTGTGACCAATTTCCCAATTAAAAAAACCTTGTTTTCTTGTAGTGTAGTTTATTGCCAATGGGATGTGTAATGTGTTTATTAGTTCTTCACACCATTGTTGTTTATCATTTGGAATGACAATGATTAGTTCATTTTCAAGCATTTGGTAAGCATCAAAGTTTAACCCTATTTTTTGTTGATTTTCTTGCACATGATTGAATTTAACGTTTACGATTTAACAAACGTTATGCAACAAGCCTTTTTTTGTCAATTTTCTTACGCATGAGCATGTTTAAGGTTTAGTGGAAGTTGTATGTCACATCCGATTGCACTTGTCATTTGTGTGTGCAACCTTGTCATGTGTTTTTGCACTTACAACTTGTTTATCACTTGGGGTTGCAACTTGTGTGTTACACCCACAACTTATGCTCTTGTAATTTGTACATTTGTAGTCTATCACTTATCCATGTAATTTGTGCATTTGTAGCCTATTGATTACACTTGCAACTTGTGTTGTTGTAGCTTGTGCATGTTTAACCTATCAAACATGATAACCTATAACCCTAGCTTGTACATTTATAGCCTATCACCTATGCCCACAACTTGTGCTCTTGCAACTTGTGCATTTGTAGCCTATCACTTATGCTCACAACTTGTTGTGCACCTATAATTTATTATTTATTTGTAGCTTGAATGAGTTCACTTGTCCATGGCACCCATAGAAATTCCTATGGATTTCAAGGACATGTTTTTATTTTTACCGATTGTGTTCTTATGGTTTTCACCCTTCGTGCTAGTTCAAGCAATAGCCATGAATCCAACTATATGATTATTGAACCAACCTAAGCAAAAGTTGACATAGAGGCAAGTAAGAAATGGAGGAAGGTTTATGAAATGAATTGTCAATTCCAATACACTTGGGCTACTCAATTGCCTTTGGCAAAATTTGTTGTGGGTGTTGATGGGGGGTTATCAACTAAAATGAAAAAACTTCATAGTGATTGAAGGTGTGTTTAAAAACTTCTTATGTTGAAATTAGATTAATTATGGAAACATGATGGTCAAAGGCAGGCTTTTATTGTAATTGCAACTATGGTTGTGGGAGAGTACTACATTTTGAAAACAAATCAACATGTGTTCAACAAGCATTTGCATGTGGTAAAAAGGGGAAATAGTTTGTTGTACAATAGGTAGTTACAAATGTTATGGTAAAAAGAAAAAAAAAAAACATCCAATTTTCATTAATTTTCCATTGGCTTTTTCAAAGTAGGCCCATGATTGAATAGGAGCAAATGCAATTTCTCTTTGTCATTTTCAAAGTGCCTAACTAGTTGTCCAAGAATTATAATGATTGTATAGGTTGGGAGATTATTGAAAACATACATAATGTGGTTTTGAATGGCAATAATTTTATTTTTTTGGCTCCAAGCTTTCTTTCAATTTCAACAAATGAAATGACAATAATTGATATTTGGAGTTGGATTTCAATCCACTACTATATGGTGGCAAGTTGGAGATGGGTGCCTATTTATGCTCACACTTGAATATTTCATTGAAAGTGGGATTGCTATTAACATCAAAGCTCTAATTGTTGATCCTTTAACCGGTGTCCATTTTACAATTACTCATGATGGCTTTGAAGCAATTATTAAAACTATAAAAGCCCAATACACTATTGCATATGCTTTGATGATCATTAAATTGGAATGTAGGTTTTTAGATCATGAGCTAATGGATACACTTCAAATTCTTTACCCACAATATATTAGTTGTAACTAGATTATGAGTCAACCTTTCCAATTCATTTAAGCATGATCAAATTGCATTATTGTACATCTAGTTCATGGCGTTTTGAAGCCACTTTCAAATGGGACCTTAGATTTGTAGACTTGCATTTTCAACATGACTATGAAGACATAGGTTTATAAGAATATGAAAAAGCTTAGAAATTTAAACCCGATCATTAAATTGTGGTGCTAGCTTGTCATAAACAATTTGTTAGTTGTTCATATCTTTGAATTCATGAAACTTGTTAAATTGACCATTATCTAAGTCATTGGTAATGTCAAAGATGAAAGGACATTCTCCACTTTGGCATTTATGAAATCCAAGTTGTGGAATCAATTGACAAGGCATTTGAACATGTTGTATGCATGTTCAAATAAGATTTTTTCATAGAAGGTTATTTCTTTTTTCAAGTTATTATTATAGATTGGAATGATGGAGACAAGGTCGAAGTAGGAGTTTTTGCATAATTAGTGATATTTTAATTGTAGTTTGGTTTTTGTATATTGTTGTTTGCAACTATTTGTGATGTTGTAAGTGGTAAGTTGTTGAGTGTGTTCATATAATGCAAGTTTAAAGTTTTTGTTGTGCAATGACATGCAAGTTTTTTCCAATGTATTATATTTCATGCACATGGGAGGCTATCATGCCATGTTTTTACAAGTTACAACATTTGTTTCACAATTTTTGTTCATCAATTTTGTTGGCAAATGTAGGTTGGATGTAAGGATACAAGTTCATCATGTAACTATAGGAGTTGGTTACAATTCCCATGGGCCACAATCATGTTTTGAAATGTGAAGTTTGATAATATGTTTTTACTAACTTGTTAAATGTTATATGTACATTTTGTTGCAATGGGCAAGGTCCTAATGACTAAGGTTCAAATTTCTCACAAAATGTTCACTATTAGAACTTAGTAGTTAGTTTGCTTTACTTGAAAATGTCACAAGTAGACTAATTGCATAACAAACTTGTATGTTAGAAGCTTAGAAATTGAACACCTCTACATGCTTAGAAATTGCTTGTGTACATTAAGATGTGCAAGTAGGAGCCACAAGTTATTTCTACATTTCAAACCCTTTACCAAATTTTCATTTCTATTATTGCATTTTAGCCACATATGTCACATTATTTTTTTGGGAACTATCCATACAAGCACTATGTTCACACATGCCCTTGCCACTTGTGCTACAAATTAAAACTATAAAAAAAAAACCTTAGTTTGATTCACTGAAGGTTCAAGGTCACAAAATGGGTTTTCTCATATTAATACTCATGGAGAGGTGTTGTAGCATTTGTAGGTTGCTAGTTATAATCAAGGTATTGCAAATTAACATTAGAATGTTGGATGCCTATATGCATTCCCTACTAAGAATTGAAGGTCAAATTAGGTTCCTCCTAGTTGGGTAAATTAAAAAAAAATGCAAACAACAAAGGTACATCAAAATAATCTACCTATTTTCTTCGTTTGGGAATATGGCAAATTGAGTTCATCTCATTTGAACTTGACCCGATGGTATTAATGTATGTGATAATAAATAATTCGTTTTCTAGAAAACAAAATCCACACAAAGACCATTCTACAATGTTAAATTGGTAATATAATATAATATCATTGGTTAAAGGGCAAAAAAATCCATGTATCAAAATTAATAAAGTCCATATCAGTAAGAGCCCAAGTAAAGATTCCAAAAATATATAATTGTGATTTTTTAAATTAAAATAGTTATATGGACTTATAAAAATATGGTTTAATTCTAATTTTTTAGAAATCCCTAATTAGAATTTGGTTATGATTTTGGAGAAATGAAATCACTTAAAATTTATTGTTTCATGGTACATCACATATTGAGTCACTATAAATAATTTGAAATGAAAATTAATGTGAATCACTCAATAATCTACCATTTCAATTAGGATATAACTATTCCATTTTTAAAAATTTGAAAGTCCATGATTAAAAGTGGGTATTTTTTTTCAATAAATAATTATATGTATGATTTCATAATCAAGTTGTTAATCTAAAATGAAGTCCCTATTGCCAAAATGAAAATTATGAGTTCTGTTAAAAGACATTGAAACAAGATTGACATTACAAAAACCAAAAAAAGTCATAAAAGTGAGCCACTCATTCATCCCAATTACAACCCTCTTTTGATAAATAGTTAAATATGTCCATGAAGCCCTTGATTCATTACTTTGCTAAAGCCTTCTGAGTCCCCTTCACAATGTCTCTCCTTCCATCCTAGTAGCCAGGCAATGAATTGCGCCACCAATGCCGAGAACTTTTCAACGGCTTCTGAAAGTTGGATTCCTGTTGCAACGGAATGCAACATAGGTAATTTTCACTGAGCATACCTAGAATCACACACAACTACTCTTCCCATGGTTTCTACTCTTTGATTTCCCAATGGTGTATAATTTCTACACTTGTTGTAAATTGCAAGAGATGAGGTGGTGAAGGGCCAAGAAAGGTCCACATTGTCTAGGCTAAAATGTAAAGCTTTATCTCTATTAATGTAGATATGTCCAAACAATCTACAACTTGCCCTACTTTTCATCAATCCTAAAATTATAGCCAACCATTTTTATGTAGGGTTCACAAGAAAATTGTAGAACACAAAACTTTCCTATTTACACTATGGTGTGGTCACCCTAGTTTTTCATGAATTTAATATTAAGTATTTCATTAGGAAATTATTGTGCACACATCATGTGGTCTCCCTAGTTAGAATTAATTCCTAGGCTTTTACTGCTTCCTAAGTGATAGATTCCTCACCAGTCACAACCATGAACCCATGGATTAGATTCACCCCTTCCGACTTACTCACCTACGCCCCTCCCCTATAAGTGCAGCTTATGCTAAAACTTATCATTGTGTGATTGGTTGATTCTTATCTTTGTGTAGACCCCCACCCCTTGAGAGGCTCATTACAGGCCCTTTTTTTTCCCATTCAATAACCTTAACTTGACATGAAATTCTCTAGTCAGTATGCCATTTGAAACCTACTACAACACCCTATACGACCAAACTAATTTTATTTTTTTTTTAAATTACGGTTTTGCTTGCTAGATCAATCCAAAATTCCAGAAAAAGACGTTTTGAAGAACATTCAAATTGTGGCCGAACCTGATAACTTAAAATGAAAGAGCACAAGGATAAAAAGGGAGGCGAGTGGAAAGGTCCAAAGTGAAATCCCATTCACACACGTGGTGCCGATATTTGACTTTACTTAGGGCAGGCATCAGTTAAGTTTCAAAAAAATAAAATAAAATTGACATTGCAAATTTTACATAATGTTCTCTTTTCTTGCAGAGGAGGTTTTATCTGTAGACCCTGATATTTCGTAATTTTGGGCAACCGTGGTCTTTTGGGTATTGAAATTACAAATTACCTGCCTAAAAAGTTCTGGAAGGGTCTATAGATAAACCTTTCTCACACAGAAAGGAACTGAATTTATTTTACCCATTTAAATTTTGTCCCCCCCTTTTCAGACGGTCCAAGATCTCACACAGGGGTGTCATAAGGTAAAATCCAATCTTACACCTTCTGGGCTGACCTAAAATTTGACTAAAATAAACATATCATTTCTTTACAACTGACTTTCAAATAAAAAAGAAACTGAATTTTTTAGTATTCCATACCTACATCAGTGGAGTTTTTTTTTTTTGGGCGAAATTTGGCCAAATTTCGACCTGAAAAATATGATTTCAACTTATACAAAGGATTTCCCATGAAAAAATCAGCCCAAATTCGCCAGATTTTTATGATAAGTTCCAGTAGGTAGCCAAGAATATAAAAGGATCCTGTTTTTTTCAACTTTCATATTTAGTCTATAGCCAAATCTGGCTAAATCATCTTATGGATGATCACCACTTCAGCTACAGCAGAAAATTGAAAAGAAAAAACCTGCCCTACACAGGATGGCCAGGTGAAATGCAATCTTTAGCATTAGGGGCTGACCTAATTGACATTCTGTTTTCTAAAATGCCCTGTATCGTGGTTTTGGGGTGATACCCACTAGGTATCACTGGAAAAAAAATCATCAATTTTCATGTTGTGTAATGCCCTCAGTCGAGCTGCAGACATTACCAAAGTCAGGCCCAGCTTGGCTCTGGATCGCACAGGCCCTTGTTGTGGTAATGCCCATAGCCTCAGGCATTACCCTACACATATTCCCCTTTCTTTCTCAGGGGAAAGTTAAGCCTAACCCCCTTACAACCAGGAAGGCCATGACATGACAGCCCGGCATTCAGCTGTTTATTTGCTGGCTATATATAGCCAAAAAGCTATATTTAAAATTAAAATTTCTAAAATCAAGTGTTTTTTTGAGATTTTTTAACAGCCAAATTTGACCAAAATTTAAGAAAAACCTCCAGAGGTTCAAGTGTATAGCCAGAAATATAAAAATAATGTCTAAATTTTTTTACTTCTATACTCAACTTGTAGCCAAATGTGGCTAAATCTTCCTTTGGATCATGGCCACTTTGTCTAGATCACAAAATTGGCTTTTAAAAACCCCAAAAAAAAAAAAAACACTGCCGGAACTTTAACTGTACGGGATGACTGACTTTCCCATCAATTGCTAAACCATTTCGAAACGTGTATGTCAGTCCGACAGTCCGAACAACGCGAACGAGTCGGGACTCGGAACGCGGGCAGAGAAAGCGAACGCGGCGAGCGGCGAGGCCCCCGACTGGCCTACGCTGCGCAGGACAAGAATTCTTCCTCAAGACTAAATGGAGATCTAGCAACCGAGGCAATCAATGAAGAAGACGCGGTCTACTGCTACAGCAATCCAATTCAAATAAGAAATTTGGCGTGTGGAGGGGGTGTCGGTTGTCTAACGTCGTTTGCTTTCTTTCGTTCGTAAGTCCTGGTAGCTTCATACGCGTCGGTCCTCCCCGTACCTGTGCACTCGTGATTATTGTGATGTTGCAGTTAATTGCACTCGTTGCTCTCTCCATATATAAAATGGTAGCCTGAAGATTGTTGCTATCGAAGAACATTTTTCATGAGCCTGATGCAGGTTTGATCAATCGCGATCCTTTTCTTCAGAGAGAACTGCAAGAACAGAAATTGCTCTTCTAGATCGTCGTGTTTCTTAGTTAACCCCATTTGTGTTCGGAGATTTGATCGATTGGAGGAAATTTGAAAATCATTTTCATATTTAAAAGCTTATTTCTTGGGTTTTGACGGGGAGAATTGGTAGCGGAGCTCGGCACAAGAAAGTTTGCTCTACTTTAGCTCCTTCTGCCTGAAGAGACTCATTGATCAGATCGGTTTCTTTTAGTGTCTGCTGATTAAGTCTAGAGCTGGGAGCTGAACTAGCAGCCATGGAGTTCCGTTGGGTGGAAGTGACAATTATTTCCGCGCAGGATTTGAAGGATGTGAAGACAATTGGGAAGATGAGCCCGTACGCCGTGGCGTGGATCTACCCAGACGCGAAAGTCCCGACGCCTGTGCACCCAAAAGGAGGCGTGAACCCCACGTGGAATGCAAACATCACGCTCAAGTGCGACGAGCGGCGGATCGAACAAGGGAATGCGGTCATGACTATCGATATTTACAACCACGGCACAGTTGGCAACAAGCAGATTGGTTCCGTCGCTGTTCCGCTCTCACAGGGTCTGCCAAGCTTTTCAGCAGCCAAAGGGAAGGACCAGACGAAGACGGTCGAGAGTGAAGCAAAGCTTATGTCCTATCAGGTCTGTAATCGATCACACCAGTCTAGCAATGCAGACACATTGCATGAATTGCAGGCGATTCAATTCCCGTCATGATTTTGCACTGTCTTCCTGACACAATGGTGCGGACATACGTAGCCTGTGTGTTCTTCTGATTCTTATTGCTAACTTCCAAGGAAATTGATGATGATGATGCAGGTTCGGCTACCATCCGGGACCGCCAAAGGCGTGTTGAATGTTTCATGGAGGATTGGAGATTTGGTGATTCCAACAGCGGCTGCATCGAAACCTGCAGTAGTTACATCCAACAAGACCACATATGCAGATGCATCAGTAGCAGGATATCCACCACCAACAACAGCACCAGAAGCAGCAGCATCAGCACCAGTATACAGCCAACAATACCAACAAGCAGCAGCATCAGCACCAGTATACAACCAACAAGCTGCAGGCATAAGTCAATATCCTAATTATCCACCACAATGTGTCCCTGCAGCAGGGCAAGCAGCCATTCCACAATACTTGCCACCACCACCTCCTCCTCCTGTATATTATGTGCAGCCAACAACTCCTGTCTATTATCCACCACCAACTTATGTTCAGCCAGCACCTGCACAAGCACCTATGAGAAGTAGTGGGTTAGGGTTTGGAGGAGGGTTGCTCGGTGGTGCTCTTGGAGGACTCATTCTTGGAGAAGCTTTAGGTGGAGGTTTTGGAGGTGGCTGTGGAGGGGGTTGTGGAGGTGGTTGTGGTGGCTTCTAAAATCATTGCTAAATTACCTTCTTAGTAATCATGTCCAGCACCTTCATGAAAGTAGT
>Ga0116229_10013208_pt1 | contig 11723 bp, 10 predicted proteins | sample S1TSphgellanicum_3_FD_87313 | JGI IMG/M metagenome (GOLD analysis project Ga0116229, IMG submission 87313) | Host-associated microbial communities from peat moss isolated from Minnesota, USA - S1T2_Fc - Sphagnum magellanicum MG | ecosystem: Host-associated > Plants > Peat moss > Unclassified... | reverse complement strand
TGTGATGTCAAAATTATAGCAAATTTTGCCCCAAAATTTGCAAAATTGGTTGAAATTACACTAGGAAAACACATTTTTTGAAACTTTCCCAGATTTTTTTGTTGAAAAAAAAAGCAAAAGTTTGCTCAAAACAAAAACACTGATTGGAGACGCAAACTTATCATTCTGACAAAAAGAACAAAGTTCACTAGATACAAAATGTTAAGGTAAAGCTCCAAGGTGGGGATAGTACCGAAGTAAAGGGGCTAGGAAGAGGCTATGGTTTGGCACCAAACTTTGGGAGCGTCTATGGAATACAAAAAGAGCCATACTTTCACTATACCTTTGTCGCAAGAAATATTCCATTAACCCAGGGTAGATTCTTTTATTTGGAGTATGTAATTGCAAAGCCCTTACCATGGGGTTTTTTTTTTTGAGCAAAGGGTTTCAATTCTGAGCATGGGATTTTTTATTCCTAGCACAAGGTTTGGACCTGTGTTGGGTGATTCTCGAATGATCACCCAGTTTTCAACTAGGCTTTTATTCAAACTGGTTGGCATCATTGCATGTGCAAACCAGAGTGAGAACTGGTCTCAGACATTTTATTATTATTATTTGAAAATCAGATAGATTCTTTCATAGAACTTACATTCAGTTCACAAGGTCATATGGTAAATTAGGGTTCTTAAATATTAGCCTTTAGCTAGGGAGGCGGAGGGGCTGTTTAGGGTTAGGTTTAGGGGAACAACTATAAAAAGAGCATGAGCTCTTTTTTTTCTCAACTTTGTTTGTTGTTTTTGTTTGTTATTTTTTTTTCACGTTTTTTTTTTGTTTTTCTCACTTCGTTTGTGTTTTGTGCTTATGCACATTAGTGTTGTGGTTTGGTGTTAATGTTGTTATTTTTCACGTTGTTGCTATTGCTTCATGTTGATGTTGTTGTTTTGTGTTGGTCCTATCATTTCACGTTGGTGTTATTCCTTCATGAGTTGGTGTTGCTACTTTGTGTTGGTGTTATTATTTCGCGCGTTGGTTGTTAACGCGTTTTCAAGTCCCAAGTTAGCCCCAAGTTGGGGCTAAGTCACTCAAATTGCAGAATTTATGGGACTCGGGGCACGTTCCCAACTTCCAGCACTAAAGGGGGGTGAGAGGGGCGTGCTGAAAGCTTCAAAATAGACTAAAAAGAGAGACAAGCTTACTCAATTATACGGTCCTGCATCCAAATCCAACCAACAAGTTGGTTAAAACTCATTCTGCACCTTTTTGGTGTTGGGACAAGCCACGGGCGAACTTGGACTCACTTGATTCACCACAGCCCGGACTTGAAGGAAACCACCACCTTCCCCCATATAGTATTCTCTGCAACTCTCCACCGCACTTGCATCCAAATGGCTCTTTTTCCCAAGACTCCCAAAATGGAGTCCCGAAATTGTCCTGGTTTGGATTCTTGGGACTTTGGGCGTTCATAATTTCTCACCCCGAACTCAAATCGGGACGAGGTCTAAACCAAAGTTGTAGCTCTCCTCGAAAGCTTTCCAACGGTGTGTTGCACTTCACCTACACGCACCAGAATTAGGTCGATTCCTGACTTTTAGTGGTCGAAAGTCAAACTGCCAGTTTGACTCCCGGCCCTTCTTTTGACCATAACTTGTGTTGCAGATGTCCAAATGGCCCATGCGAGGCCATTTCGAACATTTACACTTCAAGACCTTTGGAACGATATAAAGAACGCATCAATGCGAGGTGTTTTGACCCTTGCAATCGTGCCCTCAATTTTTGGGAGTCCCGGAGGACTCCCAAGTCCCATTTTTGGGAGTGTGAATGGCGACCTCACAACTCCCTCAAAGTGGGGTTATGACAATTATGTTGTTTTGCACATTGGTGTTATTATTTCATGTTGGTGGTGGTGCTACTTTGTGTTGGTGTTATTATTTCATGCGTTAGTTGTGATGTTTTACACATTAGTGTTATTATTTCATGTTGGCGTTATTATTTTTCACATTGGTATTATTGTTTTGTGGTGGTGGTGGTGCTTCATGTTGATGGTGTTGCTTCGCGCATTGGTGTTGTTTCTTCACATTGATGTTGCTACTTTATGTTGGTGCTATTGCTTTGTAACTCTCAAGTACCTTTTGGTCTAAACCTTATTGTTTTTATTTTTGAATTGGTGTTGTCGCTTCACATTGGTGTTGTTTTTGTTTCCCTAGTTAATTTGGTATTTCCCCCCGTCCTACCCTATGCAAGTTAAAGCTTGGAACATTAAATTAATCCACAAACTTGAGGTGAGATTTATTTTTTTTTCTAATTTTTTTTTGTTTTTTTTGTTTTTTGGTCTTCTTTGCAAGATTTTCCTATATTTTTATGCTCCTCTACATTTCATTCCAAAATTCTTACAATTTGTATATTGTTTTGAAAATGTTTAGGAAATAAATCCAACCTTGTAAATGTTTGTAAATGTTGGTTTTGATCAATCATAACATTGTTTAGTTTTTTTTGCTACTCATCAAGGCAATAATTTGTAACTTCAAACTAAAATGAAATAGTCTTTTGAATGAACATACATTGTGATATATTTATGAACGAAGTAAGAGTGGAAGATGAACCTTTGCAAGAACTTGAAGAAAATGCAAATGTATAAGAAGAAGGAATCAAAAATCTAGAAAAAAAAAAGAGAAAATGAAAAAAAATTTGAAAAAGGTGGATGCACAAAGATTATTTTGAAAACCACAACAAAAATGCATTATGTTGGGTGTTTTTCTATGTTAATGATAACAAAGAAGTTGATTTAATAGCTCCTCAAATCATGCATTATATTTTATTACAATAGTCCAATTTTGAATTTAAATCCAAAAACTCAAGCAAAAGAGGATTAATCATATATTATAACACAACTAATAGAGTTCCTGCATTGAGAAAACATGTAAATGTGGACCATTCTAATATTTTAAAATAATTTGAAGAAAAAATGAACAATCTTTTGAAAAAAGATTAAAGACAACCTTAAAAAAAAACTCAAATATGGCTTTTGATTTTATATCTAATTTTTTTACTACAAAGGAACCTTTCAAGAAAAATGATTTGCAAGAAAAATAATTTTTGGAAGATCTAGAACTTTTAATTGTCAAAAATCATCTTCTTTTGTAGTTTGTGAAAAGTATTTGGTTGGAAAAATTTAGTATGCATTTGTGTTCAAAACTTTTTTTTTTCCAAAAAACAATTTTTTCATGAATGACTACCCGGTTTAATGGAAAAAACTAAAGAATTACATGTTTTGCCAACTTTAATAAAATGTCATTCTACAACTACAAACTTTGATTTGTGAATGTCAAAAGGTGGACCTAATATCTTTGCATCGGTGATCATCTTTTGAAAGGATGATTAATAGCTAAAGTATATTACCCTTGGCCTTTTTAAGGCATCTAATACTCATGGACAAACCTTGGCCATAAATTTGATAGAATTGTGGACTTTCATGAATAAAAGAGGAAAATTGTTACTTATGTTAAGGATGAAGGATTTTACTTAAACACTATGATTACATCCCTAAAATCAATTGTAAATTGTAATGTGTTGGGTTTGAAAAAAAGTTTTCAAGAAACTTGCTTTGATTATGCATTTTCCAAAGTGTGTCCATATGCAACAACAAATGAATTTTTTTATAAAGGATTAAGATATTTATCTATCAAAGCTACCCAAAGAGATTTGCAAAAGTGCATAACTTGGCCAAAAAAATGAAGAATGGGTAGGCAAGAATGGGAAAACATGTGTCAATAGGTCTTCCCCCAAGGAAATTGAATATTCCAATGAAAACAAGGTAACTTTATATTTTTACTAGATTTTTTTTTAATTACATTTTCCTTTGAATTTTTGCCATGCAAAGTTTAGCATTTTCTTTTTGTTTTTGTACATTTGTTAATAAAGTTATAATTTTCCAAAAAGCTTTGTAATTAAAAAAGGTATTATACTCTATTATAACAAGCATAATTCTATGAGAATGAATGCAAAAATACTACCTGCATTAATAGGCACACATATGAAATTGTTGTTGATTTGTGTGGCCCTATTGAATCTACTTGTATTGTGAACCAATATAGGGGTCATTGGTTGTTAAGTGATGCATTAAACTTTGTGATATTCATGAATCCAAAATTCAAAAATGAAATTGATTTTGCAACCTTTGACAACTTAATGGAGGAAGATGCAAATGTTGTTCCTAAGTTATCATATTTGGTTTCCAACATAAAAAGGAAGTTGTTGGGGTTTTGGATTGTTTTCTTTCCTTCTTAATGAAATATGATTTTTTTTTTCCCATATATGTTTTTTTTGATGTTGGACCCTAGGTTTAAAACCCTTCATCTTGTGTTTTCACTTATTGGTCGTGAGCAAAAAAAAGCCATTATTGAAAAATATGATAAAAAATCTTTGTTTTTTATGTTTTTTAAATGTCATTATTATTTGCATCCTTTGGTTAAATTTGAAAGGGGTGTTGTTGATCAAAGAGTTGAAAAGGACAACAATTTGGATATCTTTGAAATGACAACTAGCACAATTGAACCAACAATGGAATTAGTCAATAGAGAACTTTTGATTTTTAAGCGTTATCAAATGGATGTCAAAGACATTAAATGTCCACTTTAACGTTGAGAAAAACATGAAAGCATGTTTCTAATAATTGATTCCTATGTTAAACAAATCTTAGAGATAGTTGGTTCTCAAATTGAAATAGAAAAAGTCTTTTCCTTGACTGAAATCTTTACTGGTTTAAGAAGATGTCATTTATATTCATAAAATTTGGACAAATTGATTTTTGTCAATGAAAATTGACCCAATGATCTTAAGATAGGTTGTAAAGCCCCATCTAACTTAGTAGAATGAATTGGGATTGTTGCAGACATAGAGGAGTTAGAAGAGTTTGAAAAAGCTTTTGAAAGGGATGAAGTTATGAAGTTTTAAGTTTTGAATTAAAAAAATTGTTACAACTTACAAGTTTTCATCTATTTTCAATGATCTTTAAGCTATAAAAATAATAATTTTTAATTGACAAAGTAAGTATTATTAATTTATTATTAATAAAATAATAATAATAATTAGTAATTAAAATAATTAATTAATAATTATTTTATTATTTATTAATTAGTAAAATAATAAATTAAATTCTAATTAGTGAAAATTTTAATAACTGAGTTGTGAAAATTGGATGTGAAATTCGACTATTATTGCATATGCAAGTACTACCCTCTGAAAACTGGGTGAGTTTGGGAAATTAAAATTTTTTGATTCCCTGATCAGTTCTCACCAGCCCAAATATATATATATATATATATATATGAGAACCTACCATAACACAATGTAAAAACTGGAACTTGGTTCTCACAAAAAATTGAAAAGCACCCAACACTGGTTTGGACCCATGCAAATTCGACACAGGGTATACAAGCATGGGCTCAATGGCCCCTCCGAGCTATCATTCCATATTAACTCTCAAAACATCTATATGAGTCCTATATTCTATATTTCACAGTCTGCCTATTTCGCAGAGAACTTTGCTAGGGAACAACTGGAAATGGAATCAATCACAAACTGATTTCTTTACTTCTTGCAGAAGGCAATGGCTTATATGGAACCAAAACCAGGAATTTCAAATTTTGGAAAATCTATAAAGCAAAATACCCAAACCCAAATAAACCCAATTTTTCATTATATGGGCTGCCTCCCAAATTCTGATTTCTTTATTTTGTGCAATGGGCTATTTTGATTACCCCCTCACACAAAAAAAACAGGAACTTAGGAGTCTCCCCAAAATAGCAGTTTCTTTGTAATAGTAGATCCTCTTTGGCTCACCTACATATAGGTGAGAAGGGGAAAACTAATTTGGGCAAAGGATATGGGATAAAGTGAGGTGTTTTTGGAAGGATCCTTGAGGAACACATTGGGAACCTTGAGAAAATATGAGGACATGCTGGTAACATGATGGAAACACAAGAATTAAAAAAAAATCATCCTCCTCCCTCCCCTCAAGGAAAAGAAAAAAAGGCCTCTTGGGTGTACGTTCAATTGTCTCATTGCCTGCAGGCATATTCTATTCATAGACATGGTTGGCACCATTTTTTAACCTCAGGTAATACCCCTTCTACAAAGCACAACATACCTATTTGCTTCATTGAGAGCCAATGACATTTGCCATCATCACTTCAATTCTTTCATTATAAAATTAGAACACAATGTCCAATTGGGAAGAAACAATGTCGTTAAGTTTTGATTGTATGATCTTCACAGAAAGAACCATACAAACATCCCTCTAAGTGCAGACACACACACAACAAAGGCTTTTTAGCAGAATCCCAGAACACCAAAAACCAAAGAAGGAACTGTATTGAAGGGTGGGGGTTGAGTGGAGTCCATGGGGAGGCGACTAACTGAGTCCCTAATCCATGATTTCCATGCCAATAAAAAGGTTGTTCCTGCAGTTTATTGGCCTTGCCTACCAAGGCAAGGATATTGTATTTAGATTCATTATAGAGTATAGTAGCTTAAGGGATTTTGGCCCCTAGGTAATAATAATAGGTCTATTTTTATATGAGGATTCTTGAAATATGATATTTTGGCTTGTGGTGAAACTTGAGATTAGTTATAGAGTTATAATATGTTGAAGAATTTGGTATCTTTTAGATTTTTGCATGGTGAAATATTTGAGTATCCATAATTCTTCTTTTTGCCTTTAAGACACTTTTTACTGTAAATGGCAAGGCCACAGTGTGACACACCCCTTCTTATGCTGCATCACATGTTAAAATGAAAGTAATTATCAAACCTGTCACATAACTATTTAATCGGTCAGTTTTAAATTTTCAGTTTTTTTTTACCTGCCCTTTTGAGAATTATTTAATACTGAACACCAGTGACAGGTACTACATCTGTATGGGGGGATACAAACCAGTTTTGGGTGTACGTAAGCAAGAAAGGGTTTTGCTGACTAAAAAAAAAAGTTTCACCCCACAGTACATTCCATCTAGGATAAACATGTCACATATGTCTGGAAAGTTGAAAACCCTTCAGAACTTCCAGAGTTCATATTCATGTATCCAATACTGCATAGTTGCAACATTTTCCAGGGGTGATGGTTAACTGGTATAGCCCATTTTGGAGACCCTTGGACCTCCAAAAAGGTCCTGAGTTCAAACACAGTGGAATGCAAGTGAAACTCCTACCTGACCCTTTGCCAATGAGCTTGACTTGAGGGTGGCAATGGTTTGTCAGGTTGTGTCTGCTGTTGTGCTTCAAAAGAACAAAGATGAAAATGCAGAGGTTTCCATGGTAGAGAGAATTCAAAGAATAGTAGTTTGCAAGTGTATTATGAACATGATTCGTGAAAAATTTGAGGATCCCAATTCCTTTTAGATGTAACATTTAGATATTAAGGAAAGTAATTTGATTCATGTTTTGTTTGTTTGTTTTGTTTGTCACGTTTGAGATCTCCCAAACCACAGCAACCCCGCTGTGTTCTTGCTACCATCGGAAAGCCCTCAATGACTATAGGGTTGCACTGAGGTGGTTTGGCAATGTTCAGACCCACAATGCAAGAGTTATTGAATGTTGAACAATTTTCTCAAAGAAAATTCAACAAAATCAATACTAAATATCTTATGAAAAATGAGTCAAGCTCTTGGAATTGTTAGAAAGCCCTTGATGAGTGGGATTTCTTGGAGGTGATTTTGTAATTTTTAGACCTAAGGTGAAGGAGATATTGAATTTTGAGTAATTTTCATTGCTGAGAATTAATCTTAGCCTTTTTTCTTTTTCTTCAAAATTGAGGTCATTTTCACACTTTGGCCAGTGTCACACTAGTTCATTTAAGTTTAAATTTCAAAAGATAATTGACAAATGATGTAACAAGCAGCTAGTTAGGTACCGTCTTTGCCCTAGTGCATAATTTTTTGTTGCATGTGAACATTACTTGATTTTGAAAGAGAACTGGTTCTGTATGAGAACTGAGCATTCCTTCCAATTCAGCAAGAGTTCCAAGAGGAAATATTCCTGAAAATGTGTGACCAAATGAACTTTGCATTGGTTCCATACTAGTCTCTCCCCAACAAAATATAAGCATACAAAACTCTCAATTTTTCACATAACATGAACTAACCATTTGGATGGCCAGGCCTCCCTAAAGTATCATGAACTTCAAAATAGAACATGAACTACAAGCGGACAATTGGGTTGAGTTGGGTTGAATGCATAATTGTGTCAGAATGGAAATTGGAAGCAAATGCTCATAGATTAAATCTTTTAGATGTGGGAATGGAATTTTTTTCATTTCAGCTGTCATCAATTTGCTGATTGTTGACATTGAAATCAAAATAAATTGAATTCGATCTGCTTTGCAAGGTAACAACAACTATGAACCTTCAGTTGTGGAGTGTTTAAATCTAGAAAACCCTTTCCATCAGCTTGTGAAGCAATTGGTCCAAATGGAACTCTTCATGTACTAAGCTCCTTATGGCTGAATAGAAAACTAACAGATCCTCCAGATATGGCACAAACATTTTTAACTCCTCTTATGACTTGAAAAGAATTAGTGGTGCTGCAAAGCTTGGGTCAAGTTGAGTTCACAGTTTTTGCTTAGGGGATGAACCTGCAAAAGCTGGGGTGAGTATACCAACTGTGGTGATAAAAGTTTTAGTGACTGATTTTGTTGCTGCTTGCTGGAGCTTTTGTTGAAACATTTGTCAGTATCACTCTTGCTGCATCAACACCTGCACCCCACAAGTCCAGGATAGACATGAGGCAGCTAACAAGAAGCCCAAGGACTTACCTTCCACCAGGAATTTCAATTGAATTTGTGGCATCACTTGCATGTGGTACAAAGGAATTTACTCCTCTCTTGAGAAATTATCTTGAGAAATGTTGGAGGTTTTAAGATAAAGACTCACACTCATCAAAGTAAGAAGATTGGAAGAAACTTAATACACAAAAGAGGAACAAGTGACAAGAATAGATTACTTGCTTGGCACCCTGCTATTTGGCCTTGAGCAATCAGTCTTCAACTCTGGATTGAAATTTACAATCTGCTGTTGAATTGTTGTTGTTGTTGTTATTGTTGCATCAGCGAACTAACCTTAGATGTCAAGGAACCCCAAGATAGTGTGAGCTGAGAAGCTAAAAACCCTAATAGGTTAAAAACCCATCAGCGAACTAAGCCAGGGTAACAATATTATAGGGGGCATTTTCACCTCATCCAAGCAAACCCATAAACACAAAAAAGATCATATTTCAGCATTTTCAATCTTGGAGCAAAATCTGAAGAAAACAAACAACAAACCTGTTGTGCATGGAACACTTGGAATTAGGCAACCTGGTCCTTCTGCTGCCACCATTACCACTGCTACAATAGTTGTTTGTGTTGCAATTTCTGTTCACAAAACCACCAAACAACACTATTAACAATAATTCTAGAAGGGACCCATGCAAATTGAATAACAAACAAACACTAGAAATTGAGACTAAGACCTTGACAATCTTGCAATATATAACACTTCGTATGTTGCTTTAAAATAGCCATGTTGTGGGAGAGTATATTAGCTGTAGTTGCTTATAATGTCCCCGCCACATCATCCCCAATGTTGTTCCTGGAACAGCAATATCCTCAAACTTCCCATTATGTTCCTAATCTCTACACAACAATTAACAAAATCAAATTCTGAGGTGGGGCTACAAAGCTTTACTTGTTTTGTGAATTTCTGTTTTTGCTGAAGGCAATGTTGCACCTGTTGTGTCTGCAATAGCTACTGTCACTGTTCCTGCTGCTCAGGAATCAAGCGATGCTGCGGACAAATCTTGCCTTAACTGCTGCTGCTGCTGCCACGACCTTGTTGTGTGGTCCTGTAACCCCTTTTTGCTCTAATGGGTTTGTTGTTACAAGTTTGCTGAAAACTGTTTGACTCTGTCCAGTGGATCATCTCCTCCACCAAGTTGTAAAGTATTTCTCACATTTGGTTGCAGTATGTTCACCATCCCAATTTGCTACAAAAAAACAACAAAGTTATTTGGCATTGCGTAACTGAAGTTTCAAGCTCAGAGGTGGTGTTCTACATATCACTCAGGCTGCCAACCTTACATGCACAAAGTAAAAATCATGAACATAAAGAACCTACCCAATTTTGTTAAAAAGTGCTTAGCTTACTTCTCCGTTAGGAATTAGTACTACTAGATAGCAGTGTGGCAGGTTGTGTCTGTAGCTATTGCTGAGCTTGTTTCTATAGCTTCATTGGGAGAGAATTTCCAATGAGCTTGTTACTGTAGCTATTGCTGAGCTTGTTTCTCTTGCTGCATTGGGAGAGAATTTCCAATTACTGTTGTAGGACTGGCCCCCCTTGGTGATGGTTTGATGTAGGCCAACCATTCTGCATCTGTGAAGACCATGAGTCAACGTTTTCCATAGACATCAGACGAATTGAAAAATGACAATGGGGAATTCTTCGAATACTTGTTATGTTGGTAGACCAACATTCTGATGATTTGATAATAGCCACTAATCTAAAGAAACAAATCAATGAAATATGTAACCAAAAGTCTGTAGACGAGGAACCTTCATGTGACACCATCTGAGAGCCATAACCACAAACCTTGTCAGCCTACTCTGCCCACAATTCAAGCTCAGCTGCTGAACATTCCTAACCTATAACCTAACTCTGAAACCAAGGTAACTACCACATGTGACATTGCCTTTCATGTCTGCTATACACGCTTTTCAATTAGTCTATCTGACATGAAGCAATGAATGCAAAATTTTAAAAACAACAGTCAATAACACCATGTGATGCATACCTTTCCAGACTCCATGTTTTTACTGTGGTTGCTCACTTGCAATTGGCAGTGTAGTGCTGCAACTGTGCCTGATAAGTCTGCTAAATAGATCTGCCTATAACTTCACCAATCCAACCATGTAACCTTGCACCAATCAATACAAGATGACCAGTGCCTTGTCTCACTTGTGAGATTGAGGACCAGGACATGCTGTGAAGCTGAAAGCCTTAGCATAAAAAGTGGGGGGAAGTCACAAACGTTACTCCACTGTAAGAACTTAGAACCTTGAAGGAAGACACCACCAGCCTGACTGCTTTTCACAAAGCACATCGTTGCAAAACATGAGCAAGATAATTAGATCTGTAGAGATTGAACTCTCTGTACACAAAACAACTTATTTTATTGCCTAACTTGGAGATGAATGACCATGTTACTGTATATTTGTAGCTTGCAAATCCAATTTGTAATCCTGCAAAACCCAGAACCCTGTACATTAAATTCTTGACCAATGTAACTGAAATTTGAGACATGTCAAATTTCTGAGTGTAATTTGCCTTGCAATTGTACAACATGGACCATACTTTCAGAGTAGGACCCATCTTGCTCAAGCAAGCAAAGAAATCTTTGGCATAGAATGTTGGATAAATTGTTGTATAGTTCAACCCAACATACCAACATAATTCCTCTTGGATTGCTCTGACCATGCCAATTGCCTCTGGTTCTTTGCTTCACTTTCTAGGTCAATTTTAAGACACCACTTGCAAACTTCTAGTACCCATACTTGTGTACATGGAGTCTCTTCAAAGAGATTTTCAAAGGGTTTAATGATTCAAGAAGCTAGACATGTTGATGCAGCATACATTAAAGAAAAATAGGAATGAGTTTTTGGCGCAAACCTGTAACTTGTGGGTGGAAGAGGTTCAAATTTGGCTCTCCACAATTGACCT
>Ga0116229_10013207_pt1 | contig 11724 bp, 11 predicted proteins | sample S1TSphgellanicum_3_FD_87313 | JGI IMG/M metagenome (GOLD analysis project Ga0116229, IMG submission 87313) | Host-associated microbial communities from peat moss isolated from Minnesota, USA - S1T2_Fc - Sphagnum magellanicum MG | ecosystem: Host-associated > Plants > Peat moss > Unclassified... | reverse complement strand
GGTGGCCCCGACTACTTTCAGATCCGCCGGAACAACCGTCTCCCCCGCTGCTTCAACTCATGCTACCAGACGACAATCCGCGAGCTGGACATTCTGGAAAGCGCAAAAGAAATCATCCGAGCATAGTTCGAAATCGCATCGAGTTTGCCCGACGCTGGAGGGCCTCTTGCCTGAGCACGCGAGGCTATCCTTGGTTGAAGCTTTGCAGCCTCTTCCTCCCCTTCAGGACCCAGATGTCCTACGACCTTCTTAGGGCCGGCCTCCAACGTAGCTCGTCCTTGTTTGATTGAAAAAGGTCGTAGGTTTCGAGGTTGTCTAGGGCCTTTGTAGTTCAGGTCTCCCATACTGGTCCTTGCCTTAGGCATTTTGACTTCAAAGTTGTTATAGTGTGAACCTTGAAAACTAAATAAATAAATAAAGGTAGAAACACAAGAGAAAACATGGAAAAAGGCCCAAAAAAGAGGGAAAGAAAAAAAAGAAAAAAAAAGGGAAACATAAAGGCCTAATTAATCCTAGCTGAATATAAACATTAACTAACATATTTTTGTGCAAATGGTTATAGCCATAACCAGTTCCCAGAATTTATATGTACATATGAAAATTTTAAAATTCAATTGGAAATGTTGTTTGTAAAATTCAATCTTGATACATTATCATCTTTAGTTTTGTTTTAAAGCAGCTTTCAAAAAAATGTGCACAATATTGTCTAACTAGTAATGTTATTCTTTTACTATTATTTACTCAGGTTGTATATCTTGCAGTTCATTGTATTTTGCCAGAGACTTTGATCATTCTTTTCAATTAAACGCTTGGTGTTGATCAAGATAGTTGTGAAATGAATAAACTGATGTCTCCCCCAAAGATTTATGGAAGGGATGGTTAAGGATTTGATCATTTGATTCTTCTTGCCAAATTTTTTAATAACATTGTAACTAGGTATGTGGATCCAGATCCAGATCCAGATCAGGTTCTAAGATCTGGACCCGGCGGTTCAACTTCAAACAAGAACCGCCCTTCGACCCAGCCCAATCCAAAAGGATTCTTCAAGAACTGAACCCAAACCTGGCCTGACAAAACACACTTCCAGCAAGACCTGGCCTTGGATCCAACCCGCGGGTTTTACTGATTTTTGGCCAGGTCTGGGTCATAGGTCTAATAATAGAGGCTACGGTCCTACTATACCTAGGTTTAGAGATTAGGGTTGCTGCTTATTCTTTGAACTTGAACCCCTTCTCCTCAAGCAAAACTGTAGGTGGCTTGTGATTTTTTAAGCTTTTCTTTTTTGCTAGGTTTGGTTGATGAAACGAGGATTACAATGCACAATAGAAGTTCATGTTTCCAAACAACAAAACTATGTGAAAATATTTTTTATGATTTTTACACATAAGATGCTTTTGATGTTTCTCACCAAACAACTTTGATAGTCTAGAAGGAACTATGCCAAGTGGAGAATGAGTAGAGGGGTGATTTAACTTGTCAAGTGGGAGTCCGAGGTCTGTAAGTGGATCAGAAAAAAAAAGGTGGGCCCTCAATATTGTTGCTATTTTGATTTTCTATGCTATTGTTCTAATCAATCCAACATTTTTCTTTTTGTTTTGTTCATTCAAACCTTTTATTGGGGACCATTATACCACCTATAGAAAAAAAAATGGTGATGAGAACTTGTTGCAAAAGACATGTTCCATTGGTACAGGCATCATGGCCCCTCTAAACAATCCTTATGCATGAGGATTGTTTTTGGTCACCATTCATTATCCCCCATACTACCCTTTCAAGGCCCTAAAGGAATGTATTTCTGTCATTTGTGTTCAAAGTTTAGACTTCAGACTTCAAACCATAATACAAGCTTGAAGTTTGCTTATAATGGATTTTTGACAATTACCTTGATCCTTGCTTGTGATGAAGTTTGTTTGCATTTTACTTGTTGGATATGAGATTATGCATGTGAGCTGCATGGTTGGATAAAATTATTAAGTGTTTTGTTGCTTCTCCTAAATGTGGGTTGATTGCATAATGGTGAAATGACACCCAAATCCCTAAATGAGCTTTGATGCATAGATGTTGTATCTAAGCCAATTTTTCACCTTTTTGGTGCATCTATAATGTGCTAAAAAACTGTGTGAAAATGTTAAGAAGATGGAAATGTATTTCAATGTGTATAATGAAAACATTGTTATATACATACATTTTGAAATCTCAAAATGTAGCAAGTTTAGAACCTTCCTGCCAAGGAGTTGACTGATTCAAACAATAGAGGAGACACAATGTATGCTACCAATTTGTAAACTCATGTGGTTGCATTACAAAGGAAAAAAATTATTCCAATTGGTACACATTCAATTCATAGTGTGACATAGGGCATTCTTCCATGATTCAATTTTGTTGTTTACTTGTGGCAGAATGCTAGTGATATTTTTGTTGCAAAGTTACAAGCAATAATCACATGGAAAAAAATATTTGGGAGGAATGGCAGAGACATAACCAATTATTAGGTAACATATAGTGGTAAACCAAATCTCACTTGGAATTTGTTGAATATTTTTTTACTTTTGTGTGTGGAGTGAAAAGTCTCCATAATCTTTTACTCCTAATTGTTATTCCATATGTGAAGCTTTTGATCTAGTTTAGTTTTGTATAGGCACGATTGAAGGCAATGGCAACATCCACTTGGAACTATCTTACATTGAAGATGAAATTGGCGCCTTATCAACCAGCCGTGGTACTATTGGTATTAGCTCAAATGTTGCATCAAATCCAAATGATGACACATGGCAAACATTGCCTCCCCAACTTTAACAAAATATGAAAGATTGATCTACCAACAGCATGAATGTTATATATTGGGCATTGTTTTGTGATTAATGACGGAAGTAAGGTCAATTTGAATGTGGGACAAAATATGCATTGCATTGTGTGCCATTCTGATGGCACCAAACCCATTTCATCATAGCTCAAGTGGGAAGGTTGGAGTAATCACCTATGACACATCTAATGGGGTTACTTCATTAAAGAAGCATGTAAGCAACCATCACCTTCAAAAGTTGAAGAAGTGGATTGTTGACGTAGAGGCAAACAAGAACCTTGAAGGTGTGGGCCAAGCATGTAAGAAAAGGACACGCCCAAGCCCTTCTTCCATCACAATTTTTTTTGGTTCTACAAAACCTTACCATAAGAATGACCCTTCTCAACGGGCATTCTTGGAAGAACTAGCATTTTACATAGCAAAAAGTCATCACTATCTTTCAACAATTGAAGATGCATGGTTGAAGTAGTTGGTGTTGTGGCAATGTGGGAAGGTTGTTTTCCCATCTAAACACCAATTAGTCAATGAATTGTTGCTTGCCTTCGTTACCAAAACTATGGAAAATTTTGTGAACCCGATACTTAGTAATTGCATTACTTACCATGTATGAGGTGGTTCACTAACTTTTCACACCTGAACTTACCTCTAAACTGGATGTGGGGGTTTTGAAAAAATAAAAATCTATTAACCCCAAAATCCTCATTCCAAAAAAATGAATTCGAATTTGAAATTGATGGGTCTTAATTTTCAAGCATACTCCTTACAACTAAAACAAACAATTTTGAAATTTCAAAAACAAAATCTAAAATTGAACCCGACGGTTCTACTAAAACCTAAAAATTAACCAACACTAGTTTAAATCCATTGGTGTGCAAGGGAAAGCTTCATTTGTGCCTTGCTATTATGCTTAACTTGGGTATCCAAGTATGTTGGTTGGCTACTATGTGGTTATATAGGTATCCCAAGGTGGCACCATTTTTTTCAAATGATGATTATAATTGACTAAGTACATATTATTAACTCTAGAATAATGGTCGAATGAAGTAGTTTTTGTTCATAACCTAGTGGTCAAACCTAAATAATTATTTTTGGTTGAAGTGGTAACATTTTATTTTTTTTGTACTAATTAAGTATAGGAGGTTATAAGATGTGAAATAAACTCAAACGACTAATGACAAAGACTTAAATGCGGTAATGTCTATGGCTATTAAAGAATATGAAATATAAGTGTTAAAATTTACCATTGTACAAAAAAAAGACCAACATGACTTGGAGTCATTAGACCAATTAATGAAACAAAAAATTTACATCCAAGGCAACTTGCCATTTAATTGAATGAAAACAAAGGTTAAGGTGAACTAGACAAATGTGAAATTCTACCAAGTTAGGCTCATTAAAGTTTTTTGCATTGTGGTACATTATAGGTATCAAATCAAGAACTTGACTATGCATTAGCAGCTTGTAATTTTTAATAGCTTCACCTAGAAACATAAAGATTCACATAAGATATATTCTTGAACCCCATAGCGTCACTCATGATCATTTGAATTATATATGGTTGTGTAGAAAGGAAATGTGTCCAAGGTATAAAATGTTTGACCATACATCTGAACAACCAAGTCTAGGTGAGTCATCAATTGATTCCGCAACTTTAATTTCATAAAAACAAGGCTGGAGAATGTACATTCATCTTCCACATTGCCTAACACCATCATTATGCAAAGTTTAACAAATATTGTTTTGAACATTAATGGTTTAAAATGTTACTAGACCCAAGCGTCTCCCACAAGCATGTGGTTGGGTTATAGTCAAAAAGATGCAATATTGTAACTTGGCAATGGTTTTGCATTGTGAGCTTGAAAAATGTAAATTGTTGATCAAGAAGAGTAGGGTTTACTAGTGGTCCATCAAATGTATTGGAACTTCCAAATATTTTGGGGTGCCCAAAATGCACTTGCATGATGGCCATGTGCCCAGGAAATGTTATTTCTGCCTCAAAAATAGACTAGTATTAAAAGTAAATTACCCTAGGCACATTTAGCAACTTTTGCATGGGAAAACGTTTTTCCAATTTTGTTATGAAACTAATAACAACTAAAGCACATTATTGTTTGATAGAATCTCCAACTTTAGCCCATATTTCCCTAAACACCATGCCCACAATCCTAGTGGTTGTATTGGTGTTGTGAAATATATAAAATTTACTTCCAAAATAAAGGGTAATGTAATCAATTAGGGTTTCAACTTGTGTTCACTAGGTTAAACACAAAGTTTCATTGGCATGTTCAATAAAATCATTAAAGAAAGACAGATGAGATGATGTAAACCTCTAATCAAGATCATAGTACATGGTTTCTAGATTTGCTTCAGCCAATTTAATAGCAAAACAATCACATATAAAAGTTGTACACCCCTATGTAAACTTTGAAACACCAAGCACTATTTCTAACAAGGGAAGAATGCATGTGAGACCTAACAAAGTCTCCACATTATGTATAACGATTCATAGTTAACTTTTGTAGTGTTGATGGTTAAAACATCTTGAACCATCTTCACAACAACTATTTTATAACTCATTCAAAACTCTTTTTGATGGTGAAAGCATTAAGATCCATTGAGTCTTAATATTTTTTAAGAACTTGTTACCCTTGCAGTCTAGTAATTTAGCAAGCTTGATAACCTCAAGATGACACTTAGGGCTATGAATAAAATAATTGTAAATGGAAGAAATCAAAGATTCAATTTTTTTTACCAAACTTCTCAAGATTTGGACAACAAGATTAATAAAATGTGCCATGCAATGCACACCAATCACAAATGGAGCATGATTATGCATCAACTAAATGGTCACACCAAATTTTAGCCCTTGAAAAATAACTCATGTTTGCTCCAAAATAAACCAATTTTTTTACTATATATATTTCACTATAGCCTCCATAATTAATAAAACTTCGCACAATCAAAGGAGTTAGGTTGTCAAAAGAAGCTCCATTTACCACCCATTGTAAATGCGTGGGTGCAAGTTAAGGTGGACCATTTTTTTGGTGTCACATTGCAAGTTTTTGTAGAGTGTCATGCATTAACATGCCATAAAATCATCATTATGCCAAATTTTCCACTGAATTAAGATTTTCAACTCGAATAAGAAGACATCCACATAAAAGAATATAACATGTATTCTTCAAATATAAATTATTAGACTTTTGAAGTTGAAAAATATGGAATGGTCCTTTGTCTGTGGCTTACTACAAATACATTTTTGTTTATAATTTTTTTTTAAGTCATTTTATAGGGATTCAATACATGATATATTAAAAAAAAGGTGACAGGTGTAAAAAAATTGTTAGAAACAATCTAACCTGAAAGAAGATATGGACTTTTAAATGTTTTAAAATGGACTTTATTTTCAAAAGTTCATATCATATTCATTTTTTGAAGGATTTCAATTTTTTTCTCTTTAACATGCGTGTTAAAGAGTTATGTAGTTGGGCTTCTACTCACATAATCTTTATTATCTCATTAACCACATTTAATCCCCCACTTACATAATGATATCATAGTAGACTACAATTTTAACATTACCGAATGGACTTTTTATGGACTATTTATCTGCCAAAATTGGTCCACCTTACCTTGCAACCACCCAAGTTCAACAACATTGGGATCCACTTCCACAAATATATCACATAGACATGCATAAACAACCAACTCTAATTGTCAATGGTTATGACTTCATCACAACTCAATGAAATAAATTTCGCTTTTGCACACATTCTTTGATGCTTTGTTAAACAATGTTGTGCATTGCTTTCACCAAGGTCCATCTTGTAGAATTAGACCAATGCTTATGAAGGCATTTTTCAAGTTTCAAAAACTAGAATAAAACCTTGAAGCTTTCAAAATTTGTCATAAGGTGGCCTTGTTACAACAAATGCCATATTGCAACAAACTGAACATGCTTTTCTTTTCTACCTTCCCTTGGTTAGCCATTTGAACAACAATTGTGTCACAACCTATTTATGTAAACAACTTTTCATTTTTCACATGCTAGTTAGTAGGACAAGAAAAAAATTGGCCACTAGCAACACCATGTCTAACTTTGGTGCACTTGCATAAATTACAATGTTTCATTAAAGAATCAAGTTTTGGCACCAAGAATTTTTCTCTCCTCTTAATTTGTGAATAGACAAGTTACCATGAACCATCTTCATTTTTTCATATTTTGGACAAACAAGCTTTAACCATGAAAATCTTGCAACCCAACATTCTTAGTAAACCTAATTGATTTCCCATTAGCCTTCCTTTTCTTTTTTGGTTGAATAACAATAGGTCCATTAAGAATTTCAACAATATTTATAGTTGCAAGTTCAGCAACCATGAAACATTTTCCCTTGAAGGATAGAGATGTTATAGATGTTACAATTGTAGAAAGAGGTTCAAAAGTGTTTGGTGGCAAACTAGCAAAGGAGGTATTTAATGCAAAAGGATTCCCATTTCTTGAAGTAAAGGGACATGTAACATCTCTTGATGTAAGGTTATTAAAACTAGGATTGCAACTAAAAATAAAATAAAATGATGAAATTTGAAGCCCACATGAAGTTTCAAGGGTGCCATAGCTAAGAAAAATGAAAAATCACAACAAAAAAAATCAGAAAGTAAGTGTGCAAGCTAAAACCAAAGTTATAGCAAGTGATCTAGAAAACAAAAACATGCAACACAAAAAGAAATTTCACATGAAACATTATGTTCTGATAAAATTTAAATAAAATTAAAGTCATGACTCAAAAAATGCATGCAAATTTGATTGCTTGCAAACAAAATAGAACAATTGATAATGCAACATGAGAAAAATGAAGTTTCATTTATTAGTCACAAATTCACACAGCACAATAAAAGTTTTGTTGTGTCATTTTTTAAAATGGAAAACCACATCTAACTTTGGCTAGATTGTACATTTAGTTGGCATTTGATAGCTAGGAATTGATTTGTTAAAAGCAAAGACAAACAAAGCTGAAAAAATTCATTGATAAAATCTTTAAAAAATGCAAAATGAAAACCAAACGAAAGTTATACCTTGTGTTATTTCTCCCTGGTTTGTTTTTTTCAATTAGTTGCATATTTTGCCATTCCCAAACACCTTCCTTCAAAACACCTTTCAAGAACCCCATAAACAAAACTAGTTGGTCCCTTTTGGGACCTGGAGTGGAGGTAGGCCTAACACCCAATTGTAAGAAGGGTATTCATATTTTTCCTCTTTTAATTGTTGGGTCATTTTTAAATTTTTTTTTCTACCAAGTAAATTGGATGGGCAATGCATGGTCATAGCCAAGAAAGAACAAAACAAATTTTTTTTTCAATTTTTAAAAAATTGATGTTCAATAAATATAATAAACAATGCCAAGTGGGTGAAGGACATCTCAATTCATATTTTTATGAAAAATCAAAATTCTATAAGGTGTGTAATGACTCTAAAAGTAATGTTTGTTTTAATATTGTGATTGGTTTTGGAAATTGAAACACCAAAATCCAATTAACATTCATTGGAATTTGGATTGTCTATTATTGATTTTATTAATTAGATGTGGGTACATTTCATATTAATTCTTAAAAAATCTAAACTTTGAAACAATCGTGAGCAAATAAAAGTTCAAATGAATTTTTAAAATATCTATATAAATGAAGAAAGGTTGTTTGTTTGTTTTGTTCCAATGGTTCATGAAACCAAGGTCATAATGACACAAAAAAAGTTATTAAATTTGCCATTTAGCCAGTCAATTGAGAATTTTGTAAGAAACAACATTTTAAATTTTTAAAAATTATAACTCAACCTAGGATTTGAACCTAGAAAAATATGCCCAATTTGTGCATTGAATAGAAAGTAGGTTCAGGTAAGCTACTTGTAACAACACTACAAACAAATTTCCCAAGTTTTTGTGTTTGTGTAGCCTTGTGAAATTGGATGAAACATTTAGGGTTTGGTGGTCATGGGTTGGTATTACACTATAAGGATTGTTTTGGTGTTTGATGTTTTTTTAATTATCACTTCGAGCCGCACCAAAACATGAAGAATTCCTTGTTTGTTTTTGGATTTCAGTTTTTTCAATGTCCAAAAGAATTGGTCAAACATTGGGCATGGAAAGTCACACCTTTGTATTGGGGAAATCCCAAACAACAAGCATTAAATCTTGGCAGGCATTAAACATGAATAGCCCATTCCCATTCATTTCTGAATTTTTTAAAAAAAAATTACCTTTCACATTGAAAGACTGACAACAATTTCAAATGAATTTGTTGTAGTGCTCTTGTAAACCTTTGGACGGGTTGCTTGTAAAGCAAGCAAGCTCAAAAACATTGAAATTTCATCCTTTGTCAAAGACTTGTTACTCTTCTTCATCACCCCACTGTGAGAGAAATCACAAATAAATCTCACCACCTACTATACTTATGGTAGCAAGAAAAAAACAAACCAAAACCTTCCATTTGTAATTATGATAGCAAGAAAAAAATGAGCCCACCCCGACCACCTATTGTACTTATGACAACACAAAAAAATGAATAGCTATTGAATTCCTTTTATTGTCAATGTAATTAATGACTGTCACAATAATTCAAGGGTTGTGAAAAGAAAGTTGCAAAAAAAATTTTTTTATTGTGAAGGTGCTTGTGGCCACAAGGTTGTGAAAGGAAGGCAACAAGAAAATAAATTTATTGTGAAAGTGCTTGTGATCAAGACGTAAATAAATCCCACCACCTACTGTACTTATGGCAGCAAGATAAAAAAAACCCAAACCTTCCATTATTGTAATTATGATAGCAAGAAAAAAACGAACCCACCCTGACCACCTATTGTATGTATACTTATGACAACACAAAAAAAAGAATAACTATTGAATTCCTTTTATTGTCAATGTAATTAATGATTGTCACAATAATTCAAGGGTTGTGAAAGGAAGGTAACAAGACAAAAAAAAATTATTATGAAGGTGGTTGTGATCAAAACGCAAATAAATCCCACCACCTATTGTACTTATGGCAGTAAGAAAAAAACAAACCCACACCTTCCATTATTGGAAATATGATAACAAGAAAAAAACGAGCCCACCCCAACCACCTACTTTACTTATGCAAATAAATCCCACCACATAGTGTACTTATGGCAACAAGAAAAAAACAAACCCAAACCTTCCATTATTATAATTATGGTAGCAAGAAAAAATCGAGCCCATCTCAACCACCTACTATATTTACCACAAAAAAAAAAAAAAATAGCTATTGAATTCTTTCTATTGTCAATTTAATTAATGACTGTCACAATAATTCAAGGGCTGTGAAAGAAAGATAGCAAGAAAAAAAAATTATTGTGAAAATGCTTGTGGCCACATGCCTGTGAAAGGAAGGCAACAAGAAAAATAATTTATTCTGAATGTGCTTGTGATCACGTGGCGCACTGAAATTTCAAATTGCGTTTTGAGCTCTCAGACCTACCTCCATTAAGATAATCAATGCAAAAATCAAATTGCAACAACAAATGTAAGAATAGAAACTTCAAAGTTGAAACGAAAAGGTCACATTAAAAATAAACCAAACAAAATCAAAGCCCTATGTTTGGGTTTGGGCTTATACCTTGAAAAAAAAACAACAACAAAAATTTGTTGCAGTGTTTTTCCAATGCAAATTACAACTACTTCCTTTTCCAAAGTTAACATTCAAGTAGATTTTTAATTTAATGGACCTGTCACCCCATACATAGAATCCATGTTGTTATATTGGTAATGCTCTCTTATACATAACTCACATTACTTTTAATGATCAACCATTGAAAGTTTGGAATATTGTTGGTGATGGTAGCAAGTTGAAACATGGTGTAGTTGTGATAGAGAGATGACGAGAGACAAGGTTTGGCAATTCGACGAGTAAACAAGTTAGTGGAAACATCATTTTGCATCCACCATTGATCAAGCAGATGGCTACCAAGGTCTTTTAAAACATGCATTCTTGACAACATAAACTTGATTTAACCATTCAAATTTCCTTTGTTGTATTTGCACAACCATTTTTTTTGTTGCCATGGGGCAAAAATTTGCCTCAAAAAAAAACACTAGTGCTAACAACTTGTTAGTTAGTTTTGTTGTTGTGTTCAAAAAGGAAATATAAAATAAAATAGACATAATCAAGACCATGAAAAAATAATGATGGAAAAAAAAAAGAATAAATGTGAACATGTGTTATAAAACTAACTAGTTTGGAATATTGTTGGTGATGGAAGCAAGTTGAAACATGGTGCAGTTGTGATAGAGAGATGACAAGGGACAAGGTTTGGCAATCCAACGAGTAAACAAGTTAGTGGAAACATCATTTTGCATCCACCATTGATCAAGCAGATGGCTACCAAGATCTTTTAAAACATGCATTCTTGACAACATAAACTTGATTTAACCATTCAAATTTCCTTTGTTGTATTTGCACAACCATTTTTTTTGTTGCCATGGTGCAAAAATTTGCCACAAAAAAAAACACTAGTGCTAACAACTTGTTAGTTAGTTTTGTTGTTGTGTTCGAAAAGGAAAAATAAAATAAAATAGACATAATTAAGACCATGAAAAAATAATGATGGAAAAAAAAATGAAAAATGTGAACCTATGTTATAAAACTAACTAGTTAGTATGTGAGTGAAACAATTCAACATGCAACACATGTAATCAACATTTTTAAAAAAAATTAACAAATAAGCAAGGAAAATATATGTACATTGGATATGAAAGTAAAATTCTCATATTTTTCACATACACTTGCCATTATATATTCGAATACATACCTATGGATCTAAAAAATATGATTTGTGCCACATTCTTATTTGTGTTTGTATTTATTATGGAAATAAAAATATCTTAAATGTTTCAAATATAGAATGGAAGGGTGTC
>Ga0116229_10013205_pt1 | contig 11724 bp, 10 predicted proteins | sample S1TSphgellanicum_3_FD_87313 | JGI IMG/M metagenome (GOLD analysis project Ga0116229, IMG submission 87313) | Host-associated microbial communities from peat moss isolated from Minnesota, USA - S1T2_Fc - Sphagnum magellanicum MG | ecosystem: Host-associated > Plants > Peat moss > Unclassified... | reverse complement strand
GTGCTGTTCGATAGCTGGGTCCATCCGCTGATGATGGGGCTGGAAGAGCACCTGATCACCATGTTCCGCGAGGATTTCGAGTTCCGCGCCGATGCTGCCCCTTCACATCTCGGCAGCTCTGCGCAGCGGGCCCTGCCGGCGGAATTGATCGAAGCGGCCACGCCGCAACCGGCAGGCGCCGCCAGCTGGGCCGGCGAGGCGGAAAAGGAACTCGGCAAGATACCGTTTTTCGTGCGCGGCAAGGTTCGCCGCAATACAGAAAAATTTGCCCAGGAGCGTGGTGTTTCCACCATCACCCTGGACACGCTTTATGACGCAAAGGCGCATTATGCACGGTGATTTTGGATCTGTCGCAGTGACCGGCGCCACCCCCCTGCGGGTGGTGATCGTGACGATGGATAGCCATTTGTCCAACGCTGTGGCGCGCGCTGAACAGACGCTGCGGCGTGAAGTGCCGGCTTTGCAACTGGTGGTGCACGCCGCCGATGAATGGGGTGGCGATCCGGAAGCCCTATTGGCGTGCCAGGACGATATTGCGCGTGGCGACATTGTGATTGCCACCATGTTGTTTCTGGAAGACCATGTGCGTGCAGTGCAGCCGGCTCTGGCGGCACGGCGTGCGCACTGCGATGCCATGCTGTGCTGCATGTCGGCCGGTGAGATCACCCGGCTGACCAAGCTTGGCAAGTTCGACATGTCGCAGGAAGCCACCGGCGCCTTGGCGCTGCTGAAACGGCTGCGCGGCAAGCCCGCCGGTAAGGCTGGTGCCGAGGCTTCCAGCGGCCAGTCGCAGATGAAGATGCTGAAGCGCCTGCCGAAGCTGATGCGCTTTATTCCCGGCACCGCGCAGGATGTGCGGGTGTATTTCCTGGCGCTGCAATATTGGCTTGCCGGCTCGGAAGATAATCTGACCAACCTGGTGCGCATGCTGGTCGATCGCTATGCCGCAGGGGCGCGAACGCCTTTGTTCGGGCTGAAGAAAGTAGAGGCGCCGGTCGAATATCCCGATATTGGGCTGTATCATCCCCGCGTGGCCGGGCGGGTTTTTGAGCGGGTCGAGTCGCTGCCGTTCTCTGGCCGTGCCGGGACGGTGGGGGTGCTGCTGCTGCGCTCCTATCTGCTCTCTGGCAATGCCGCGCATTATGATGGGGCGATTGCGGCATTGGAGGCGCGTGGGCTGCGGGTGATACCGGCCTTCGCCAGCGGGCTGGATCAGCGGCCGGCAATCCAGAAATTTTTCATCCGCGATGGCGTGGCGATCGTGGATGCGGTGGTCTCGCTCACCGGTTTTTCGCTTGTCGGCGGCCCTGCCTATAACGATCGGACTGCCGCGGAGACCCAGTTGATGGCGCTGGATGTGCCCTACATCACCGCGCATCCGGTGGAATTCCAAACCCTCGCCCAATGGCAGGCCGATCCGCGCGGCTTGCAGCCGGTGGAAACCACCATCATGGTGGCCATCCCCGAGCTGGATGGCGGTATTCTGCCGATGACGTTTGGTGGCCGCTGCGGCCGGTCGGAAACCCAGGCGCCCTGCGCCGGTTGCGATGGAACATCCTGCGGGCGCAACATGGTCTCTCATCCCGAGCGCGCCGGCATGCTGGCCGCGCGCGTCGCAGCCATGGTGGCCTTGCGCCGCACCGAACGCGCCGCGCGCAAAATTGCCGTGGTCTTGTTTAACTTTCCGCCAAATGCGGGGGCGATCGGCACCGCCGCCTATCTCGCTGTGTTTGCCTCCTTGTTCAACACGCTGCGCGCGATGCATGATGCCGGGTACAGCGTGGATATGCCGCAGAGCGTGGATGCGCTGCGCTCGTCGATCATCGAAGGCAATGCGGCCCTGCATGGTACGGACGCCAATGTCGCGGCGCGCATCAGCGTGGATGACCATGTCCGGTCGCAAAACTGGCTTGGCGAGATCGAGCAGCAATGGGGCCCGGCGCCTGGCCGCGCGCAGAGCGACGGGCGCGGCATTTTCGTGCTCGGCAAGCAGTTCGGCAATGTGTTCGTCGGCCTGCAACCAGCCTTTGGCTATGAGGGCGACCCGATGCGCCTGTTGTTCGAGCGCAATTTTGCCCCCACCCACGCCTTTGCCGGGTTCTATCGCTGGATACGCGACGCGTTCGCCGCCCATGCGGTCCTGCATTTCGGCACCCATGGCGCGCTGGAATTCATGCCAGGCAAGCAGGCTGGGCTTTCCGAAGCCTGCTGGCCAGACCGGCTGATATCGGATCTGCCGAACTTCAATTTCTACGCGTCCAACAATCCGTCCGAGGGGATGATCGCCAAGAGGCGGGCAGGGGCCACGCTGATCAGCTACCTTACCCCGCCGGTGGCCACTGCCGGGCTATATCGTGGCTTGCAGGACCTGAAGGCGTCGCTGGATCGCTGGCGTGGTCTGGAACCGGATGCCGATGCCGAGCAATGCGCGATGTTCGCCACACTGGTCCAGGCACAGGCCGCAGCCGTCGATCTCGCACAGGCAGAGCCGGACTGGGGCGATGCCGCGCCCGACGCGATCGAGAAGCTGAGTGCCGCGCTGATCGAACTGGAATATACGCTGATCCCGCATGGCCTGCATGTGATCGGCGAGCCGCCGAACGCGGAAGCGCGCGCCGGCATGCTGGATGCGGCCAATATTTTCGATCAGCCACGGCGCGACAAGATGGATGCCTTGCTCGCCGAAGATGCCGAACTGCCGGCGCTGATCCACGCCTTGGATGGTGGCTATGTCCGGCCCGCCCCAGGCGGCGATCTGCTGCGTACCACCGATGTGCTGCCGACCGGCCGCAATCTGCATGGCTTCGATCCCTTCCGTCTGCCAAGCACGTTTGCGATGCAGGATGGCGGCCGCCAGGCGGCGCGGCTGCTCGCCCGCCATGCCGAAGATGGCAAAGCCTATCCCGAAACCGTGGCGATGGTGTTGTGGGGCACCGATAATCTGAAAACCGAAGGCGGCCCGATTGCACAGGCGCTTTGGCTGATGGGCGCGGCACCCCGCTTCGACTCATATGGCCGCCTCTGTGGTGCGCAACTGGTGACGCTGGCCGAGCTCGGCCGTCCGCGTGTGGACGTGATCCTGACCCTTTCCGGCATTTTCCGCGATCTGCTGCCGCTACAGACGAAATTGCTGGCCGAAGCGGCCTATCTGGCAGCCATCGCCGATGAGCCGCTGGCGCAAAACCACATACGCAAACACGCCACCGCCTTCATCGCCCAGCATGGCGGCGATATGGCGCAGGCATCTTTGCGCGTGTTCGGCAATGCCGATGGCGCCTATGGCTCGAACGTGAACCAGATGGTCGGCAGCGGCGTGTGGAACGACGAGGACGAATTGGCCGATGCCTATGTCAACCGCAAGGGTTTTGCCTATGGTGTGAATGGCCGGCCGGAAAAGCAGAACGCCGTGCTGAGCCATGTGCTCTCCAGTGTCGATATCACCTATCAGAATCTCGACTCGATCGAGCTTGGCGTCACCACCGTCGACCATTATTTCGACACGCTGGGCGGCATCACCCGCGCGGTGCGGCGTGCCCGCGGTGGCACCCCCGCCTCGGTCTATATCGGCGATCAGACTCGCGGCGATGGCGCGGTGCGCACGCTGTCGGAGCAAGTGTCGCTGGAGACCAGAACGCGCGCCTTGAACCCGAAATGGTATGAGGCTTTGCTCAAGCACGGCTATGAAGGCGTGCGTGAAATCGACTGCCATGTCACCAATACGCTGGGCTGGTCCGCCACCACCGGAGAAGTTTCTCCCTGGGTATATCAGAGGCTTGCGGAAACCTACGTGCTGGATGAAGATATGCGGGACCGGCTGGCGACTCTGAACCCGAAATCATCGGTGAAGATCGTCAACCGGCTGATCGAGGCGAGCGATCGCAAATACTGGTCGCCCGATCCGGCAACGCTCGATGCGCTGCGCCGGGCCGGCGAGGAACTGGAAGATCGCCTCGAAGGCGTGGGCGTGGAGATGGCAGCATGAGCACCGAGACACTCGATCGCCCGAAGACCAATTTGTTGCCGAAAAGGGGCGACGGGGAGGGCAGCGTTCAGGTGCAGCTCGACCCGAACCTGAAGATCGGCAACGCGAAAGTGTTTGCCGTCTATGGCAAGGGCGGCATCGGCAAGAGCACCACCTCCTCCAACCTCTCCGTGGCGTTCAGCAAGCTCGGCAAGCGCGTGTTGCAGATCGGCTGCGATCCGAAACACGATTCCACTTTTACGCTCACCAAGCAGCTTCAGCCCACCGTGATCGATGTGCTGGAGACGGTGAATTTTCACTCCGAAGAGCTGCGGGTGGAAGACTTCGTTTTCCAGGGCTATAACGGGGTGATGTGCGTGGAGGCCGGCGGGCCGCCGGCAGGCACTGGTTGCGGCGGCTATGTGGTTGGGCAAACCGTGAAGCTGTTGAAGGAACATCATCTGCTGGAAGAAACCGATGTGGTGATCTTCGATGTGCTGGGTGACGTTGTCTGTGGCGGCTTCGCCGCACCCTTGCAGCATGCCGATCGTGCCCTGATCGTGGCCGCCAATGATTTCGACAGCATTTTTGCGATGAACCGGATTGTCGCCGCCATCAAGGCAAAGGCGAAAAACTACAATGTGCGGCTCGGTGGTGTGGTGTGCAACCGCTCCGCCGCCACCGACCAGGTGGATCGCTATAACGCCGCCACCGGCCTGTCCACGCTCGCCCACTTCCCCGACCTCGATGTGATCCGTCGCTCCAGGCTGAAAAAATCCACCTTGTTCGAAATGGAAAGCTCGCCCGAACTGGAGCGGGTGAAACTGGAATATCTCCGGCTGGCAGCGCAACTTTGGGCAGGCACCAAGCCGCTCGATGGGTCGCCGCTGAAAGATCGGGATATTTTCGACCTGCTGGGATATGAGTAGATGAGCACTGCCACCTACCTCGTTCGGCGCGGCGAACTGAAAACCTATTTCGACCGCACCGCCGCCGATGCCTGGGCACGCCTGACGTCCGACGTCCCGGTCAGCGGCATACGCGCCACCGTCCGTGCCGGGCGCGACCGGATGCGCGCGACACTTCTGGATTGTCTGCCGAAATCGCTCGATGGCGCCCGCGTTCTGGACGCCGGCTGCGGTACCGGCGCACTTTCCGTGGAGGCGGCGCGCCGTGGCGCGCATGTCACCGCCATCGATCTCTCGCCAACCCTGGTAAATCTGGCACGCGAACGCCTGCCTGACCATCTCGGCAAAGGCCGCATCGATTTTTCGGTCGGCGACATGATGGATCCCGGCCTCGGCAAATTCGATTACGTCGTGGCGATGGATTCGCTGATTCACTATCGCGCGCCGGACATGGCAAAGGTGATTGCCGCCTTTGCCGAGCGCACGAGATCGGCAGTGATTTTCACCTTCGCGCCGCGCACCCCGATGCTGAGCGTGATGCATGCCGCCGGCCGGTTGTTTCCGCGCGGCGACCGCGCGCCCGCCATCGAACCGGTCGGTGCCAAATCCATCGCCCGCCGGCTGATGGCAGATCCTGCGCTGGCAAGCTGGGCGCTGGGCAGAAATAGCCGTGTCAGCAGCGGATTTTACAAATCCCATGCGCTTGAGCTGGTACGCGCCAATGAGCGGTAGTGCCATTCTGCCGGTGCGTCGGCTCAACGCGAAGCTGGCTTCGAAATGGAGCAAGGTCGGTATCGGCTTCATGCCGTTTGCCGATGCGGCCACCGCGGAAATGCCGCTCTCCCGGCTGCTGCGGCTCTCGCTGTTCCAGGTCACGGTAGGGATGGCGGCGGTTCTGCTGATCGGCACGCTCAATCGCGTGATGATCGTGGAACTGGCCGTTCCTGCCTGGCTGGTTGCGGTAATGGTATCGCTGCCTCTGGTTTTCGCGCCGTTCCGTGCGGTGATCGGCTTCCGGTCGGACCAGCATAAATCGGTGCTCGGCTGGAAGCGCGTGCCCTATCTGTGGCTGGGCACAATGACTCAATTCGGCGGCCTGGCGATCATGCCGTTTGCGCTGATCATCTTGTCCGGTGATAGCAACGGCCCTCTGATCATCGGCAAGCTTGCCGCCGCATTGGCGTTTCTGCTCGTCGGCGCCGGGCTGCACACCACGCAAACGGTCGGGCTGGCCTTGGCCACCGATCTGTCGCCCGCCGAAAAACATCCGAAAGTCGTTGCCCTGCTCTGCATGATGCTGCTGATCGGCATGGTGGCGAGCGCCCTGCTGTTCGGTGCGCTGCTCGCGCATTTCTCGGAGATCAGGCTGATCCAGGTGATCCAGGGTTCTGCCGTGGTCACCGTGGCACTCAACGGCATCGCGCTATGGAAGCAGGAACCGCGCTGTCCCGCCGCCACCGCGCACGATATTGAACGCCCGAGTTTCGCCCAATCCTGGGCCGAATTCGACGAAGGTGGCCGTGCCCGCCGCCGGCTGGTGGCATTGGGTTTCGGCACAATGGCCTTCAGTATGCAGGATATTTTGCTGGAGCCTTATGGCGGCCAGGTGCTGCATCTGCCTGTGGGTGCGACCACCGCGTTCACCGCGTTGCTGGCGGTTGGCGGCCTGATCGGCTTTGGCACCGCGGCAAACTGGCTCGGCCGTGGAATGGACCCGTATCGCCTGGCTGGTTATGGCGCCATGGTCGGGCTCTACGCTTTCTCGTCGCTGATTTTCGCGGCGCCATTTCACTCCACCGCGCTGTTCGCGGCAGGCGTGTTGCTGATCGGCCTGGGCGCCGGGTTGTTCGGCCATTGCACGCTTACTGCGGCAATGGCAATGGCCGGGCGCAACCAGATTGGCTTTGCCCTGGGCATCTGGGGTGCCGTGCAAGCCTCCGCTGCCGGAATTGCCGTGGCGTCTGGTGGGTTGATCCGCGACGGTGTCGGCGCGCTGGCATCGAATGGCGTTTTCGGCCCGACGCTTGCCAATACCGCCACCGGCTACGGCGTGGTCTACACGATCGAGATCATGCTGCTCTTCGCAACGCTGATCGCCGTCGGTCCGCTGGTAAGAACCAGCCGCATGCTGCCGCGTGTCAGGATGTTGCGTGATCGGATTGTTTATGATTACGCCTACGACCTCCCCTATTACTTTCGCCCAGTGAGGGAAAGACCATGACCTACGGTGCCATACTCGCCCATTTCGATGTTGCCCAGCTCACCATCTATGTGTTCTGGCTCTTCTTCGCCTCGCTGATCTGGTATCTGCGCCGCGAGGATCACCGCGAAGGCTATCCGCTGGTGGCTGATTTCCCCGGCACCGAGGCGCTCAGCATTCCGCCTTTGCCTGCGCCGAAAGAATTCCGCATGGCCGACGGCTCGGTGGTTCTGGCCCCGCGTTTCGAGGAACCGGAAGTGTTCGCCGCAGAGCGTGTTCTGCCTTGGCCGGGAGCGCCGTTCGAACCGACCGGCAACCCGATGGTCGATGGTGTGGGCCCCGCTGCCTATGCCAATCGCGCCGATGTGCCCGACCATGCCTATGATGACGGGCTGCCAAAAATTGTGCCGCTGCGCAACGCCGCCGAATTCTTCCTGGCCTATGAGGATACCGATCCGCGCGGCTTCACCGTGCTCGGCAATGATGGCGTCGAGGCCGGCAAAATTGTCGATGCCTGGATCGACCGGTCGGAATACGTGGTGCGCTATCTGGAAGTGGAACGCAGCCTGACCCTTGGCGGCGGCACCGTGCTGCTGCCGATGAGCTTCGCCAAAATCAAGGCCAAGGCCGGAGTGATCAAGGTTGGTTCGGTCCTGGCCGCCCATTTCGCCACCGTTCCCGCCTTGCGCAACCCCGATGTCATCACCTTGCGTGAGGAAGACCGGATCAGCGCCTATTTTGCCGGCGGCCTGCTCTACGCCACCCCAGGCCGTCTGGAGCCAATCCTGTGAACGCGTTCAGCAGCATGAACCTGAACCCCGAGGGGTTGATGGAACATTCCGGCGGGCGTGGCCTGCCAGAAAAACTGCCCGCTGGGGAGCGAGTTCTGTGGCAGGGCTCGCCAAACTGGGCATCCCTGCTGCGCAACGCGTTTCACGCCCGCGGCGTCGCCGTCTATTTTGCCGTGATCGTGGCGGTGTGCACGGCCATATCCATCAGGAACGGTCTGTCGCCCGAAGCCCTGCTGATATCCACCCTCAAGCTCACCGGGCTGTCGATCGTCCCGATCGCGCTGATGGCCTTGTATTGCTGGGGCGTTCAGCAAAGCACTATCTATTCCATCACCAATCGCCGTGTCGTTCTCAGCTTCGGCCTGGCCGTGCCAATGACGGTGAATTTGCCGTTCAGCCGCATCGAATCGGCTGGCCTAAAACACCACTCTGATGGCTCAGGCGACATCCCCGTGCAGTTGTTGCCCAGCGAACGCATGGCCTATCTGATGGTATGGCCGCATGCCCGCCCATGGCGCATGGCGCGCGGTGAGCCGATGCTGCGCGGCCTGACCGATGCAAACGCTGCCGCGGCCGTTCTGGCGCGCGCCCTGGCGGCCCACGCAGCCATCCCCATCTCGTTCCAGCAGGCAATGTCGCCAGGCCAGGCGGCGGCGCACCATCGCTTTGAAACGCCCCAGGCCGCGTGAAGGAGGGTTTTGACCATGTCAGAGATCGCAACCCCAAAACGCCTATCGCCCACAATTCCCCTGCGCGCGGCGGCGGCACTGATCTGTTTCACCGTGCTGGCTGCCGCCTATGGGCGCCTCACCGGGCTTGGCAACCCGCAGCCGACCGCCACAGCCACCGCGGAGCGTGATCTGCGGTTTGCCGACCGGCCCGATGGCGCCGTGGTGGTAACGCTGGCGGATAGCGGCCGCGTGCTGGATGTGATGACCGGCCAGAACGGGTTTCTGCGCGGCACCCTGCGCGGGTTTGGCCGCACCAGGCGGGCAGAAGGGATCGGGCCGATGCCGCTGCTGCGGCTGACCGGCTACGCCGATGGCCGGCTGATCCTGTTCGATCCCTCCACTGGCCGTCGAGTGGAATTGGAGGCTTTCGGTTCCGCCAATGAGGCGGTATTCATCCGCCTTCTCACCATGCAGCTGCGCGCGCAGACAGCGGCAGCGGTATCGGCCACCGGAGGCAGCTAATGGGCTTTTTTGCCCAAAGACTCGATATCGACTGCGATGTGGACCTGGAGCGCACGCTCGACAGTTTCCACGCCTATGCGGTGCCCGATGGTATCGAGATACGGCCAGGCGATACGGTGGTGGTGCATGGCATGCCAAGCCGCCTGGCCTTTGGCGAAAGCCGGCGCTTTCGCGCCCGTGCCACCGTGTTCCGGGCAAATCTGCTCCGCCGCCTCTGGACAGAGTTGACCAGTGTGTTTGAACTGACCGGGTTATACGAGGTCGGTTTCCTGCCGGCCGAGGAATTGGCCCTGCGCCCGAGGGAGACAGCATGAACGCGATCAACCGTCCTGAGCTGAACGACTCCACCCGTCTTGCCCAGCAGGATACGGTGCTGAGCCCGCGCTTCTACACCACCGATTTCGCGGCAATGAGCCGCATCGATGTGGACGGCGTCAGGGCCGAATGGGATGCGCTGATCGCCGAATTGCGTGCCGACCGCAACAAGAACCATTTCACCCGCACCGATGTGTTCGATGCCGATTTCTCCGCCATGCCGGCACCGCTGAAAAAGGAGTTTCTCGAATTCCTGGTCAGCTCGGTCACCGCGGAATTTTCCGGTTGCGTGCTGTATGCGGAAATCAAGAAGCGCATTCCTGAAGGCGATATCCACGATCTGTTTGCCTTCATGGCGCGCGATGAAGCCCGCCACGCCGCCTTCATCAACGATACGCTAAAGGATTTCGGCGTCGGCGTCGATCTCAGCTTCCTCACCAAATCCAAGAAATATACCTATTTCCGGCCGAAATTCGTGTTTTATGCCACGTATCTATCGGAAAAGATCGGCTATGCGCGCTATATCACCATTTTCCGCCATTTGCAGCGCAACCCGGACAAGCAGATACACCCGATTTTTTCCTGGTTCGAGCAATGGTGCGGCGATGAATACCGCCATGGCGAGGCGTTTGCCCTGTTGATGCGCGCCGATCCCAAGCTGCTCACCGGCTTCAACAAGCTCTGGATACGCTTTTTCCAGCTCGCCGTATTCGCAACCATGTATGTGCGCGACCATGTAAGGCCGGAATTCCATGCCGCCATGGGTGTGGACCCTACGGAATATGATTTTACGGTGTTTCGGATCACCACAGAGATCTGCAAGCAGGTTTTTCCGGTTACGCTCGATCTGGATAACCCGGTTTTCGCCCGTGGGCTGGAGCGGATGCGCCGCATCACCGAAGCCAAGGCCCGGGCGCGTAGCAAAGGCGGAATGCTGGGCAAACTGGGCAATGCGATGCGTACGGTGGATGCCGGGCTCACCTTCCTTCGCCTGTTCATGCTGCCGGCAAAGCATGAAGCTCTCCCGGCGCAGGTGCGTCTGGCGCCGTCCTGGTAAGGGCAGGGCTGGATATGCACCCTTTCGCCTATCCGGCGCTTTACTGCCTGTTCGTGTGGTGGTTCTCCACCGGTCTGATCGTATTTCTCAACAATTTGCCGCCAACAAGCTTTCGCTTCAGTTTTGGCGCCTTCACGATCATCGCCGGCGTTTCGCTTTACCGTCTGGCCAGCGGCAGCCATGATACCAGCGTGGCTGGGGCCTATGCCGCTTTCACCTATGGCGTGCTGGTGTGGGGCTGGCATGAAATGGCGTTTTTCATGGGCTTTCTCACCGGCCCGCGTAAAACCGCCTGCCCGGCCGGCTGCCAAGGGGCGGCGCATTTCGGCCACGGTGTGCAAGCCTGTATCGACCACGAACTGGCGATTCTCGGCACTGGCATTGCTGTGCTTTGGGCCAGCTGGGGCGCGCCCAACCAGGTTGGATGCTGGACATTCATGGCCCTCTGGGGCATGCGGCAGAGCGCGAAACTCAATGTTTTCCTGGGTGTGCTAAATCTTGGCGAGGCGTTTCTACCGCCGCATCTCAGTTATCTGTTCAGCTTCATGTCGCGCCGGCGGATGAACTGGCTGATGCCGGTTTCCCTTGCCAGCGGCGGCCTGATCGTGGCGCTCCTGGTTCGGCTTGCCTGCCTCCCTGGTGTGACCGGGTTTCAGGCGGCTGGTTTGAGCATGCTGATCACCATGTTGTCGCTTGCAGTGCTGGAACATGCGCTGCTTGTGCTGCCGCTGCCGTTCACCGCGCTGTGGGGCGCGTGGCTGCGTCACACCCGGCCTGAGGCCGCACCCACCATGGTCGGACTATGCGACCATGCCAAGGCGGATCACGGTGAAAAGCGGCGGCATGACGCTGTTTCCACCACCTGGCCACACGAGAAAAGTTTCAATCTTACGCCGGCTGAATCGGCGATATGACGGGGCGAGAAATGAACTACGAGAATTTCTTCCAGGCCGAGCTCGATACCCTGCGCACCCAGGGCAATTACCGCGTGTTTGCAAACCTGCAGCGCCAGGTCGGCAATTCCGCCAAGGCAACGCATCGCCGCAGCAATGAGCCGAACGCAGGGCGCGATGAAGTAACGGTGTGGTGCTCCAATGATTATCTCGGCATGGGCCAGCACCCCACCGTGCTCAGTGCCATGCATGAGGCGCTGGATCGCTGCGGCGCCGGCGCAGGCGGCACACGCAACATTGCCGGCACCAATCACTACCACGTGCTGCTGGAGGCGGAACTCGCCGATTTGCACGGCAAGGATGCTGCCCTGCTGTTCAATTCCGGCTATATGTCGAACTGGGCGGC